>LNAP01001302.1_pt1 | contig 26805 bp, 31 predicted proteins | sample 602601 | NCBI WGS metagenome assembly LNAP01 (sample SAMN02440304, study PRJNA202911) | soil metagenome | biome: Subtropical and temperate rainforests or woodlands; isolation source: soil samples (1 kg each in a 20% v/v slurry with milli Q water) were... ... | reverse complement strand
CCGGCCATGACGGCGCCGCCGGCCTCGCTGGCCAGGCCTTCCGCCACGCCTTGCCGGTCGGCCGCCGTCCGGTTCTGGCTGACCTTCCATTTGCCTTCGATGCGGGAAATGGGAATCTCGACGCCAATGATGGCGCGCATCTGCGCGGCAATGAAATCGGGCGGCGCCTGATCCACGCTCCAGGGCTGTGTGCGGGCCTTTTCCTGGCTGTCGGTCAAGGCTTCCAACTGCGCGCGCAACCACGCGGGATCGTCCTGGATGACCGGCGTGCCCCACACATGCACCGCCACGAAATTCCAGGTTGGCACGACTTTGTGCGTCTCGGCCTTGGTGGCGTACCAGGACGGCGTGATGTAGGCCTGCGCTCCATGGAAGGCCACCAGGCATTCCTGGCCCGCGGCCAACTGCGCCAACTGCGGATTGGCGCGCGCCACGTGCAGACGCAGCACGCCATGCGGGCCTTCGGGATAGAGCAGACAGGGGATGTGATTGGCCATCAGCCCGCCGTCGCCGCTGGTCATGATGACGCCTAGCGGATGGGCGCGGATGAAGTCATGTTGAACGGCAAGGTCATCTTCTCGAAAGGCGGACGGCAGATACATGATGGGCGGTCTGTTTGCTGGGAAAAAACAACATACCGCCTTCGTGGCTCCATGCACAGGGCCATCGGGATTCAGTTTTATGGAGCCAGGGCGCCAGCGGCGGCATGGACGGCAGCAATCGGCCTACCGTCGGACGCGTTCGTATGCCTGGTTCATGCGGTCGCGCGCTTCGGTTTCCCGCGCGTACGCGCGGTCGTAGCTGGCCAGGCACCCCGGCGTGGGATTCGGCCATTTGATCGCGGCGATTGCTGCGGTGAGCTCGTCGCGGGCGCGCTGCCATTCCTTGACTGCGGCATACCATTCCTTAGCGGTGTCCATAGTTTCCTCCCTATGTGCACGCTTTCCATCGTAGTCCCGCCCGGGCATGCGCGCCCATCCGCCGTCAAGGAAAGATGGATGAGCTCCGTTTTCCAAGAGGGTTTACCCAACCTCGTCCCGGTGCCCCAAGAACGCCCTGCCCCTGACGCGTTGGTCGCGGGCGCCTTCAAGCACGACAGCGATCCGCGGATCCGCGATAACATGCGCCGCCGCATCACACCGCCGCCAGCCCCGCGGGGATCGATCGGGCACGCGCCGCAAGCGGGAACATTCCTGGCGCGCTGGCGGTCGAATTCCCGAACTTTTTCTCTTAAAAATCACGATGTGATGAATATTGACGTCAACCCTCACTTACTCACGGCCACGGCTAATGCTACTGTTCCGCCTGTGCAAGGAGTACATGCAATGGATCAGAAAACTAAGCCCTGGGCTTTTCCCAAACCCCATCCGGAAAACACCCCACGTGGTGAGCGCAACAAGCAGGAGTTCGACGCTCCCGCCGAAACCAAAAAACCTGCAGCTAAACCCCGCAGCAAAAAAGAACCGCCGGCTGCGAGCCGGGTGCGTTCATGACGCTGCCGGCCTGGTCACGCGCCGCCGCTCTGGCCGCGCTGTCCTCGCTATCCCTGGCCGCCTCGGCCGCCCCCGATGTGCAGACCGGCGACCTGGTATTCCAGCAGTCCCTGTCGGCGCAAAGCCTGGCCATCCAGCAAGCCACGCACTCTCCCTACAGTCACATGGGCATGATCGTGACCCGTCAAGGCCGCCCCTACGTGCTTGAGGCCGCGGCGCAGGTCAGCTATACGCCGCTTGACCAATGGGCCGCGCGGGGCGAACGCGGCCACTATGTCGTCAAGCGCCTGCGAGACGCCTCGCGGCTGACGCCCGCCGCGCGTGAACGGCTGGCGGCGGCGGGGGCCACTTATGCGGGCAGGCCTTATGACCTGGTGTTCGCCTGGTCGGACGACAAGATCTACTGTTCGGAGCTTGTCTGGAAGATCTATCAGCGAACGCTGGGCGTAGAGATCGGCGCGCTTGCGCCGCTCAAGCGCTTTGACCTGAGTTCACCGGCCGTGCAGTCCAAGATGCGGGAACGGTACGGCAAGGACATCCCCTGGGATGAGCCCATCATCTCGCCGGCGGCCATGTACGAATCGGACCTGCTGGCAACGGTCGCCGACCGCTAACTCTTCCCGGAGCCTTTGATCTCCATGGCCGCGTCTCTCTTGATTGGTATCGTCATCACATTGACTGCCGCATGGGGCGCGCTGGCGCTGTGGCTACGCGCCCCCTTGCCGCCCGTTGGGCGAACGGCGCTGACGTTGGCGTGGCTGGCATCGGCGCTTGCCGCCATCGCCGCATTCGCATGGCCTGCGTGGCAACCCGCCTGGTATGTGTTTGCCGTGGCCGCCGTCGCGCTGCTGGTGTGGTGGCACACCCTGCGCCCCTCCAACGACCGCGACTGGATACCCGAAGTGGCGCGGCAGACGCATGGCGAGATCGACGGCAACCGGGTCACGCTGCACAACGTGCGCAATTTCGACTGGCGTAGCCGCACCGACTTCACGCCGCGTTGGGAAACACGACACTACGCGCTGGATGAGCTGCAATCCGTGGATGTGGCGCTGTCCTACTGGAACCGCCCCGCCATCGCCCACGCCCTGGTGTCATTCGGCTTCGGCCATGATCGCCACGTGGTGTTCTCGGTAGAGATCCGGCGCAAACAGGGCGACCGTTTCTCGGAGATTGGCGGCTTTTTCAAGCAATACGAACTGAGCGTCATCGCGTCCACCGAAGAAGACAGCCTGCGCGTGCGCACCAACGTGCGCGGCGAAGACGGCTACCTGTATCGCATCCACATGCCGTTGGATGCCGCGCGTTCGCTGTTCCTGGCGTATGTGAACAGCGCCAACCGGCTACGGCATACCCCCCGCTTCTATCACACGCTGACGGCCAACTGCACGACCATCGTGTTCCAGATGGCGCGGCGCATTGTGCCGGGCTTGCCGCTGGACTTTCGGCAGCTGGCGTCGGGCTACCTACCGGAGTACCTTTACGATCTGCAGGTGCTGCGCGGCGCCGACAACGCCGGGCAATACCGCAGGCTGGGCCGCTACACGGAACGCGCCCGCGCCAACGCAACGCCCGCGACGTTTTCGCGGGACATCCGGCATGGCTTGCCAGGGATCGACGCCCAGTAGACGCCCGCGATGACCACGTTCATGGACCCGACGCTGCGCGGCAGCGGAAAAATCACCGGCGTGTTCTTCAGCGCGGAACAAGACGTGGTGGCGGTCGCTTCGGAATTCGCCTTGCTGGCCAACCCGCGCGCCCGCGCCGCCTACGGAGGCCGGGCGCTGCGCTATCGCGTCGCGCTATACCGCCGCGACGCCCTGGCCCCCTTCGCCGCCTTCGACGACCTGCGGCTTCCCGTCAACGACGTCGCCTTCCACCCCGACGGCTCGATGCTGGCCATTGGCGCAGGCATTTATGACGGCGGCTTTCTATTCGAGGGCGATCTCATCGTCTGGGATTGGCGGCACGCGCACGCCAGCCGCCCGTTCAAGCATGTGCCTGAAGTGGTGCGGTGCCGCTACAACGTGGCGGGAAACCAAGTGGAAGCCTGGGTGCGCCCGTGGGACGAGGAGTGGGGCCCGCCGTCCGACGATCCCGACGCGGCGTTCGACACCTTGTACATCGTGCACGCAACGGTGCCCGACACATCAAGCGCCGACTTCCACCCCACGGACCTGGAGCTCGATCCGACGCACATCGCGCCCCGCGATGAACCACCGGCCGACCTGCGAACACCCGAAACGCGCCTGATGGAGTGGTTCGGCATCAGCCATTGGACAAGCCGCGGCGCCATTAAAGACGTCGCCTGGCTAGACGAAGACCGCTTCGCCGTCGCGCACGAAGGCTGCCTGCTTGAAACTTATCACCGCAATGGAGATCGCATCGCGGCCTACGACGGCCCGGGACACGGCGCAGAGATCCTGCGCGGCGCAGGGGTTCACGTCCATGTCGTAGAGACGGCGGATCATCCTGCCAGCTACGGCCGACAGGACTCGCGGCTGTACACACTGACGGACGACGGACTGCGCCAGACGCGGGCCTACGACGGCGAGTTCACCTTTTCGGCCACGCCGCAAGGCGCGCTGCTGGGCCGTCAGAACCGTTTTCGGGTGGCGGGCGCCCGTGCCCAGGATGTGCTGGTGGACCTGGTTTCCGGCCAGGAACAGCAGCTTGATCTGGGTCATTTCGATTGCTTCAACCACTACATCGGCATACGCGGCGCGCCCTGGCTTTTCTTCTTGCAAGGCACGCCGGCCAGTTCACACGAACACAAATGGCTGTGCATCGCCCAGCCAGACGGGAGCGTGCGCCGGCTTTGGCCCCTGCTTGCTCCCCACCGCAGCCCCGCCAGCCATGCCATGGAACTTTGCGGCTGCTATGTCGATGACGCGTTGGGCGCGGGCGTCGTCGTCTGCGGCAAGCACTACTCGCCCACCGTCGGCAACGCCTACGCGGGCTTTCTCTATCGCAAGCCGCTGGATCGCAACCGCGAACTCTGGCGCCTGCCCACGCGCGCATCAGCCAGCGCCGTTGTCCACCTGCCGGAGGCCAACCTGATCGCGGCCGCGTTCCTGGATGGAGGCCTGCAACTGATCGATGCGCAGACAGGCGTGCTGCGGCTGGACGCCCGCGTGCGCCTGGACGGCTTGCCCACCCTGATCATGGCCATGGACGCCGCCGGCGGCACGCTGCTGGCGGGTACCGTGGACGGCAGAATTGCGGTGGTCGAAGCCAGCGCGCTATGCGCCCGTGCAACGGACAGCCGTGCGGAGATGCCGGGCATGGTGGATCTGGACTGAGTCTGGCGCGCCGCCTAGAGCGTCCAGGCCACCACCTTGTTCCGGCCAGACGTCTTGGCCTGATATAGCGCCTGGTCCGCGCATTTCAGGACGGTGGCCGAGTCGCTCCCATCGTCCGGCCAGCGCGCCGTGCCGATCGAGATGGTGACGTGGCCCACCTCGCCCGGCATCCGATGCGCCTGGATCGCTTGCCGAATTCGCTCGGCGACGTCCCTGGCCGCTTCCTTGGATGCGCCGGGCATCAGCACCAGGAATTCTTCCCCACCGACCCGGCAGGCAGCATCATCTGCCCTGACCGAGTCGCGCATGATATCCGCCAGCGCCATCAACACCTGGTCGCCAGACGCGTGGCCGAAGGTGTCGTTGACGCGCTTGAAATGATCCAGATCCAGCGCCAGGACCGCAAAGGGCTCACGCGTCGACATCAAGCGCGAGATTTCGCTGGCGACGCCTCGGCGATTCAGCAGTCCCGTCAACGGGTCCGTCATGGTTTCGGCATTCAGCTTGCCAATCTGTTGCTGATGCAGCGCCATCGTGAAGCCAACCGCTTCCCGCAGTTGTTCAGCCTCGAAGTAGTTAGCCTTCGCCGACTGGATCAACGGCGCCGCCTGCGCGTCGTCGCCAGACTTCATGGCGCGCGCCAGGACCGCCAACGGCCGCGCGATCCAATACCCCATCGCGGACACCATCAGCAGCATGACAATCGCGGCCGGAATCGAATACCAGAATATTTGCCACATCAGCCCGTGCAATGGCTCCAGCGTTGCCACCACGGGCCGCTGGACCACCACACCCCAGCCGCCCTGACGCATGCGCGCGTATCCGGCCAGCATCTGCGCGCCCACGCTGTTGGTGACCGGCATCGAGCCGGACTCGCCACGCAGCAACGCCTGCACGACGTGGTTGTTGCGCTGGTCTGTCCCGATCCACTTCTGCTCACGGTGGTACAGGATCTTGCCGTCCGCACCGACCACATAGACATAGGAACCGTCGCGGTAAAAGTGCTCCTGCAGCAACTTGTCCAGTTCGGTATTGCGCTGAAGATAGATTGCCGCGCCGACAAACCCCAGGTACTTGCCCTTCACGTCCCTGATCGGCTCCGTCAGCACGACCGTCCAGATACCCTGCGAGGACAGGAAGGGAGGCGTCACGTTGCGCTCTTGCGCCACGCCCCGAAGGTCTATCCTGGACGTGCGTGCGCCCTGCGCTTGCGCGCCCGGCAGCAGCGTCGCGTAGCCGATCGTTTTACCGGCCGCATCCACCATACCCGCGGCGATGACGCCGTCCGTCTGCGCGGCCAAACGCAGGGCCTCTTCGTCCAGCGCCTTCGGGCTGTCGATGATCCTGGGCACCCGATGGGCACTGGCTTTCAGCTGCTGTTGGAGCGAGCTGATGTACAGGTCGACCACCTCGGCGAGTTTCACCGCATAGGCGCGGTTCGCCTCCAACGTCGTGGCGACAAGTTGCTCTTTCTGCACGTTGTATGCCGCAAACAACGCATTGGCGAAGGCCACCGCGGCGCTGAAGACGGACAGGGCGACGATGAGATGCAACAACGTGATCCTGGGCTTGCGCAAGCGGCCTCCTGATGTCCCGTACCGAAATGTCGTGGACCGAACCCATCCGGCCCACTTTTTTTATCAGATACGTTCTAGCATTCCGCACGCGGATCATCCATCGGGACAAGCGCAGCATGAATCAAAAAACAACAGGTCGACATCAAGCCCTTGCGTCCGGGCGCTAACCCTTCTCCACGGCGGCGACGGCAGCCGGCGTGGCGCGGAACGACACGCCCAAACGGTTGAAAGCGTTCATCAGCCCGATCGCATAGGTCAGGTCGGCAAGCTCCTTCGCGTTGAACGCTGCCGCCGCCGCGGCGTAGTCTTCGTCAGGCACGCCGGTTTCAGACACACGCGTGACGGTTTCAGCCCAGGCCAGCGCCGCTCGCTCGCGGCTGCTGAACACCGACCCGGCTTCGTGCCAGACCGGCACCAGCACCAACTTGTCGACGGCCAGGCCTGACTTGATCAAGTCGCGGGAATGCATGTCGATGCAATAGGCGCAGCCGTTGATCTGCGAGACCCGCAAATAAACAAGGTCGATCAGCGCTTTCGGCAAGCCGCATTTCTGCAGGCAGGCATAGACGGCGCCAAAGGCTTTGTAACCGTCGGGGGAAGCACTGGCGTAATCAAGGCGGGCAGTCATGGTGGGTCCTGGGGATGGGAAGGTAAAGCGCTATCGTGCGCTTTCTTGGACCATAACCATAGGGCCATAATCGACATTAGCGACTAGACCATGCCTCACCGCCCTTGGCACAGGGCCCTCCAAGTCGCATTTCCGCCCCGGATCTGCCGCCGGATCTCGGCGGGCGTGGCATCCACTTGCGCAGTATTGCTGAAATAGACCGGCCGCGCGTGCTCACAGTATTCAACGCCCACCCGGGCCGGCGCCGCGCACCCAGTCACGCTTAAGCTCATCAGCAATAGCGGCGTCATCCAGGCGCGCCGTCTCGTCCTGCACATGTTTCACCTCCTGGCGGGCGCGATGGGCCTGCCTGTTGATCTGGTCGTCACGATCTTCACGCTCGGCGCTGCGTCCCGCTCCACGTCCCCGCACATACGCCACGACCAGCAGCACGATCGCCCCGCACACGGCCATTGCGCCAGCGTTGAGACGCTTAAGCCATGCGAACATATCGCTCTCCCGTCGCGGCAACGGCCTGGGCATGCAGCGCAGGCCATGTCTGCGGATGCGGTTTGCCCGGACGCCACGTCCGCAAGTAAAGCGACCAGGCGCCCGATGAATCGCCGGCTGAAGGCAGGGGCTTGGCGTCGGTCCAGAGCAGCAGGCGCGCGAAGGCGCAGGCGAGCACATCGTCGGTCTCCAATACCGGATAGACAGCCTCTGCTGCCGGCGCAACTCCGCGGGCCGCGCAGACCAGCCGTGCCGCATCCCTGCTGGCCGGATGCGCCAGCACGCCGCGCACGCCGCCCCCCTGTTCGAACTGCCAGAATCCCCGCGCCGGGCCGCCGATCTGACGGCGGTGCAGGAATCGGCTCTCTTGCAGGCCGATAGCCAGCAGCATGACGCGCGCCTCTGGCGTGTCCATCCGCGCGGGCAACCGCGCCAACGCCGGATCAATGGCGGTTCGAGTGATCACGTCAAGGTCCATGCCTGTCTCCCCCGTCCCGCCTTTCGCCTCGCACGTTGGCGCGCACTTCCGCCAACCACGCCAGCACGCCCTTTTGCCGCATGCTGGCCATCCAGCGCATATAGGCGCCCAGCACCCACCATGCCGGCAAGCCCGCCAGCAGCATGCTGGGGCCAAGCACGTAGAACTTTGCAAGCAAGGCGTCATCGCTGCCCGCCCCGTGATGCGCCAGCCAGGTCATGGCGTCCATCAGCCCGGGCTTCCAGGCGATGACTGCGCCGGCCAGCGCGGGCCCGAACAGGAAGGAACACGCCACGGTGGATACCGTACGCACGGTGAATTCCCTGACATTGCGCGGCGGCATGATCAAGAGGCCCAGCATGGCGGTAATCGCTGCAGGGATGCCGTATGCCATGGCGACCTTCAAGGCGGCGAGGCCTCCCAGGCCTGTAGAACCGGGTTCCATAGAGGGGTTGCTCCTGTAGAGGGTGTGCAGGATTGCCTCCTGTAGGGACGAAAAAAAGCCCGCGTTCTGCGGGCTGGCGGATCAGGCACATCGTCGACGCGTGGATCCAGTCAGCCGGGCACGGCCGGCCATGCGGCTTTCTGGTCCGTAGGATCGACGCGTGATACTTCCACGCGATAGCGCCTCCATCGCTGCAGTAGGTCCAGTTCTTCCGGCGTGGCCATATCCAAGCTTTGAGCCTCTTGAAGCAGCACGATCTGCTGAAACGCGTAAGCCAGTTTTTCCGCCTTTTCCTCGAGCCGCTGGCTCGTAATTTCAGCGGCAAGCAGTGATTCATCAGGAATCCAGGCCGAGCCACTCCAGACACTCCAGTCGTTGGGACGCGCCTCGAGGGTCAACCATTCCGGAAATGGGCCAATGCCGTCGTATCGTTGCCCGTTGATCTCTGCGCCAAGGTGATACGGTTGACCGTCATTGACGGAGTAAAGCGTGCGCTGCCGAAGATCTTCCACACTGGTCCAACCGCCCCCCTCTGCAGGGCGATAAAGCCGCCCGAACTCCAGCGTATCCGGCGGATCGCGGTCTATGGCGCCCCCCGGAATCAGGTAGTGTCCGGGCTCATCGAGAGGAGAGCTGTCAGCCATGACCGGCCCTATGAAGTAACCCATCTCGTCCAACTGAGATACTCGCTTTTGCGGCCCAATATTTTCCATAATCGCCTCTTCGTTCGTTCCACTTTCCTTCATATGGCCTCCGTTCAGTATTTGATGCATGCCAAAAGGGCAATATTCCGTGGTCGCGATTCGTTGCCTCCGTCGTACTGGATGGCGATGTTCGTCTTGCTGCTGAACGTGTTTGGCATAATGGGGTCGTCCACGGAGAAATGACTTGAGTTGTCGGTCCCGCGGTCAGTGTCCATCGTGTTCACCGGCACCTGATAATTCAGCAGATGAACATGGCCGGGGTCCACGACGCCGTGAACGTGTGCCAAATTCTGGCTGCCCTGAAACGTTCCTAACGCACGGCTGGCATCTCCACCACGTCCGTCATCCCACCCTCGCAGAAATTCTGCGCGCAAGTCGGGCAGCACAAAAGTGGTCGTCCCGTTACCCGCGCCCCAGGTTGTGCCAATAGAGGTAAAAAGAGCGGCGTAAGTTGTGCGCGAAACAGTCGCTCCATTCGCCTTCAACCAACCAGCGGGTGCAGTCGCACGCCCAAAATAGGCGATCATGCCGGCCCAGGCATTAATGGAGTTACTGTCGACGGTCACGATCTCTTTCCAGCCTGACCATACGCCGCTGTAGTAACCCCGGCTAAAAATTGCACCCGTGTTGTAGACCGTGTATTTCTGTGTCGCAATCTGGGTTCCCCCCGATTCGACCAGAAGCGTTCCGGCCAGGGAAATGGGATAGTTGCGCGCCAAAGTGGCATTGGCATTTGTGGACTGACCATAGAAGCCCGGAGCCATCACAGCGTTCAAATCTAGAGTTCCCAGCGGGTTATCGGCACCGAGACCGAATGCACTACCCACCGTAAGAATCCGACCTGGTGTAATGTCGTTCGGCGTCGCCTGCGTGTCCAACTCATGGGAATGGCTTGTCGTCGTCACGGCGTTAGTAGTTGCCGCAGTCAGTCGAGAAGGCATGCCAAGCGACAGCGTACGATTTGCCGCCAACGTGCCCCCCCCGCTCAGCCCGTTCCCAGCGACAACGGACACAGCCGCATTGGCCTTCAAGTTCATCGCGTCCTGCAACCCGTTGACCCGCGCGATATCAGCACGCCCAAACGCGAGATTGCCACCCGCCAACGTCTGCGACACAGTTTCAAATGCGGTAACCGGCTCGACTTTCCAGCCCGCACCCCATGCTGCGAGCGTAGCCCCCGCCGTGTTGTACTTGGCCAGGACTTCGGACACCGTCACGCTCGGATACGACCAGGACTTGGTCGTATCACCCAGCCAAATGCATAAGCTGCCCGTCGCGTCCGCACCGAATCGGACGGGAAGATCGGACACTGCGCTCCCTGCCAATATCGTCGCGCCGCAACGCCCCCACACCTTCGTCGTCTGGACGTAGCCGTGAATCAAAAGGGAAACGGGCGGCACCCCATCCAAGTATTCGAAGATGTCGACACGAAGGCGCAGCATCGTATTTGCCCCGATAGCAGCCGCAGGCAACGTGATCTTCATCGCGCCAGCGACCGTCGCAGTGTGGGACGAATACCCGCCGCCATTAGGCAACAGCACATGCGCCGTGCGCGCCGACGACACGTTCAAGCCATACTGCGCGCCAATCGACGCCCCCGCCCCCAGCAACACCGGGCCTGTGACGTCACCACCAGCCTTCGGCAAGGCCTGGATATCCTCCAAAACCTGCGCCGGCGTGCGCGACGACAATGCACCCGTGCCAGCTCCGATCAGATAAGCCCCAGCCACCACCGTCGCCACACCCGTGCCGCCCCGCGTCACGGGCAAAGTCCCGACATTCGCCTTCGACACGTCCAACGCCGTCACATTAAACGCCACATTGCCCGATCCGTCGAAACTCACCCCGCTCGCGGTCGCTCCGCCCGTGACTGAAAACGTGCGCGCAGTGGCCAGCTTCGTCGCGGTCGCGGCGTTGCCGACGGCGATCTCTCCTGCGGCCGACACGCGCCCTTTTGCATCCACCGTAAAGGTCGGCACTGCGTTCGCGTTGCCGTAACTGCCCGCCGTGACGCCGCTGGGGCTTAGCGTCAGCCCCAACGACAGGTTGGCCGAGCCGTCAAACGATCCGGAGCCGGTCGCGTCGCCCGTAGTGGCGATGGTTCGAGCGGTCGCCAGTTTCTGCGCCGCGCCCGCCGTCAACGTCGAGGCGGTTCCCGACAAGCGCGCCACCGGCACCGTGCCTGCTTTCAGGTTCGTGGCGTTTAGATTCTGTTGCGCGTAACTCAGCGCATCAAGGCTCGTGGCCGCCAGCGGCCGGCCCGTCACCGCGGCGAGTCCGTCAAGCTGCTTGTAAAGCCACGCCAGGCGTTCGTCGGTCGTTTGCTGGACCTTGTTGAACTGTTCGACGGAAGGCGGAACGGATCCGATGAACGACCAACCCGTCTTGTACTGCAGGTCGGTGATGCCTTCGGTCAGGCCGTTTTGCGCCCAGGTCGATTTGAAGAGGTCGAAGAAAGTAGGGTCTGCCATCAGTAGATACCTCGCGCCAGCACGCCGACGCCAAAGCCAAAGAAACCTTGCTCGCGGAAGCCGAAGGGCTTTTCGGTCGAGCCGGTGATGAGTTGCACGCCGACGCCGGCGGCTTGGGGCACCCACTTGTAGGGGTTGGCCATGAGTGGGTCGTTAGGACCGGGAATCCGGCTGACCCAGATCCGGATCTTTGCGTTGCCTGCGTTTTGCACGACGACGCGGCTCACGTCGAAAATCGGCTTGAGCGAACGGGCGATCTCGGGCGTGGTGCCGTGCCCGTTGTTCAAGGCGATCTTCCAATACAGCAGCTTGCGGTACTCGGTATCCAGCAGCGTGGTCGAACCCGCAACCGGCTGCTCATTGGCACGCCGGAAGCGGGCGTCCGCGAAGCCGCCGACATTGGGTTGTCCCTGGAACCCGAAGAAGCGGATGTAGATCGCTTCGTCGATCACCCGGGGCAAGCCCACGATCTCGCCGATGCCGTCCAGCTGCCTGCCCACCGCCGTATCCAGCCAGCGATCTTCGTACAGGGCGCGCAACGCGCCTTGCAGCCCGTCCGCCGGTTTGAGCAGTGCCTTGACCAGCGCCTCCAGCCGCCGCTTGGCTTGAAACTGGCCCAACCAATGACTCCAGGCGATCTGCCCGTGATTCTGGTGCAGATCCATCACGTCACCCCGATGCGCGACAGGTCGAACGCGGCCACCTGGAAATCCTGGATCGCCACGTTAGCCGCGCGAAAGTCGGCGGGTGCGGGCGTGAAGGCGGGGTTCGTCGAGAACGCCAGCGCCAAGTCCACGGAAGCCAGCCCCGGCGTGCGAAAGATCGCGCCGTAAAGCCGCTGCAAGATGACGTCTTCGCCGATGCCGAAACCCTCGCCCACCGACGCCAGGCTCTGGGCAATGCGCTGAAAACCGTCGGGCGGAAAAGCTTGCTCGGACGGAGGCAGCAGCGTCGTGGCGCAGCGCACCCAGAGGTAGACGCGTTCAGGCCGGTCGAAGCGGATCAGATGGTTGGCGCCGTCGTCATCCTTCACGACGACCTGGCGTTGACCATAGGTGTCGATACCTGCCGCCACCACGCGAAAGATGGCGTCGGCCACCTCGTCGTCCAGGCCGCCATCTGCCACTACGTGCACGCTGTGCGGCGGTCGGCCCAGCGCATCCGGCACGTCGGTGCTGTTCATGAAGACTTTCACGACGCGCACGCCCGCCACGCGGTCGCGCACGTTGGGCGCGATGCTGGGCAGCGTGGCCGCACCCAGGCGGAACAGGCCGGTCGTATAGCGCGCCCGCAGCTGGGCGGCGTTTTCCGCCAAACGTCCCGCCACGCCCCCTTGCAGGTTGCCGACGGCGTCCCAGCCATCGACCTGCGTGACGATGCCGTTCAGATCGCCCACGGCGGCGCCTTCGTCGGACGCGTCTACCGTGCTCATCAGGCCAGGCGATCCCAGACGAACCAAGGACAAGCCGCCGGACCACGCGAAGGATGCCGCTTGCCGCCCGTCCGTGTGCAGCCGCACCGAGACGCCGTCGCTGGACACCGCAAGCCCGCTGGCGGTCAGCGCCGCTACCAAGCCCGCCAGCACCTGGGGCAAATTCGCCGTGGCGCCGCTGGTGTAGGCGTAATCCGCGCCGTCGATCGACACGGTATATGCCGTCTGCGGGGCGACGGCCGGTTGCAGCGTTACGTCCGCCGCGGCGCCCGGCAGGATTTGCACGGCGCTGTCCAAGGCCCAAAGGTTCTGGCTGACGCGATGCCGCACCTGCGCACCGGCCGGCACCGTGGTGCCAGCGCCGCCATACAGCACCACATAGGCCCGCGAGGGCTCGTCTCGATAGCGCGACACGCCGGTAAACGACACGGAGCGGTCCAGCGAAACGCCGGTCGCCGACCCCGGATACATGGCGTAGTAGACGCCTTCGGCCTGCTCCCACAACGTGGCTTCGCGTTCCGCGAACGTGTCGATCAGCAGGCCGGTAATACTGTCCGGGCGGGTTTCCACCGCCCCATTGAATCCGGCCGATTGCATGCGAGCGCGCAAGTCGGCCACGATTTCCTGGCGGATTTCGGGCAGGCGCGGTCGGACGAACCCGTCCGGTGTGACACCGTAGGCCATAGTTACCTCGACAAAAATAGGGGTTAAGACGTTTGCAGCGAGACCACGCGTTCCAGCCGCCCGAAGGTGGTGTCGGCCTGGTACGTCACCCGCAGCAGGCGCAACTGCCGTTCCAGTTGCAGTTGCATCGCGCTGACCTGGGTCACGCCGGGCACCGCGCGGATCCGGGCGCGGAAGATGGCTTCGATGCCGGCCCGGTCGGGCGACTTCACCAGCACGTCCTCGAAGTAGGGAACGCCGAACGTGGTGTCCAGAAACCACTCGCCCATGAAGGCCAGCAAGGTCGTCTTGATCTGCTGCGCGATACGGTCGGCGCCATCCACGAATGACGTTCGGCCAAGCAGATCCAGATCCAGGTCGTGATCGGCGGATAAGGCAAGGTCCAGCGCCATCAGAGTGGCCCCTCGGTGGTGCCGCCCGCGTAGGCGTGACGATGCGCATCGCCGATGTTCTTGCCGTTATGGGTGACCGCGCCGCCTTCATAGGCCACGCCGCCGCGAATGCGCATTGACGCGCCGCCCTGGCCGCCCTCGCCCGCCATGCCTTGCGTATAGGTCAGCGGCCCGTTGATCGTGACCGGCGTGTTGAAGGTGGCCTGTTCGGCTTGCACCGTCCAGGTCTTGACCTGAAACGTCAGGTCTCCCGCTGGCGACAGCTTCAGCGTACCCGGCCCGTACTGGATGCTGACGTTCTGCGTATCGGCCGCCATCGTGCCCGGCCGCAGCAACGGCGAAGCAAACGCGTCGGACAAATCGAACTGGCGCGGATCATCCGGCGGACCGTTATCGCCCGCCAGCCAATTCTCCAGTGCGCGGGCCGAGAACGACAGCTTGATCGCATCGCCCGCAGCCAGCGGCACCGAAATCAGCGCCTGCGCGCCGCGCACATCGCCCACCGGCCAACACACCGGCACACGCACCACCTGGGGCGGCAACAGGACGTCGCCATTGGCCAGCCGCTTGGCCAGCGTGGGCCGGGCCGTGACGAACGTGCCGTCATACGTGACGACTTCGCCGGGCAGCGTCGTGTAGACGTCCGCCAATTCCGTGGCGATCAGCCGGCGGATAAGGGTTACCGCGTCGCTCATGACTGCTCCTTTTTGGATGAGGGGTGGGTGTCAACCAAGGTCAATTCCGTTTGCCAATCTCCGGCTTCGCTATCGCCCGTATGACGCACGGTTTCGACGCGTTGAAACGCCTCTACCGAGCGGCTTTCCAGCTTGACCAGATCGCCGGGACTGATCGTCGGCAACAGCAGCGACTTGACCTTCCAGCCGTCGCGCTGTTGTTGGGCGCTGGCGGGCGTGGCGGCGGCGCCCGACATGCCTGCACCGGCCCGCCCCGAGGCCTTTCCTTTCGACTTCGCTTTTTCCGTGGCGGCTTCCCGCGTGCGTTCCGGCTGCCCCAGCAAGCCGCTGTCCAAAGCCAGCACGACGGCCTGGCGCCGCGTGGTGCCCAACCGCTGGACCACCTGCAGCTGCTGGTTCTGGATCGACCATTCCAGTCCGGTGCCCTGCGTGACCTTGTGCAATGCGGTACGCGCCGCGCCATAAAACGAAAAGCCCTGCTCCCAGCGGCGGTCGGGCACGTCTTCGGCCATGACCAGCGGCAAGCCCATCTGCCGCGCAATGTCGCGGATGATGTCGCGAGCGCGAGCGCCCGGGCCCAGGCCGATCGACACCGCCGTATCGCGGACTTCGATATAGCCGTCCTTGATCGTCAGTTCGGTCACGACATCCGGCGGCCCGTAGCGGGTGTACGCGAACACGATGCTGCCCGATGCCATCAGCAGCGGACCGCCCTCTTCGGCGTAGCCCGCATACAGCACGCAACGCAAGCCGGGCTCTTCCAGTGTGCGGCGCGTTTCCGCGGCCAGGTTGTACAGGGTGATCTTGCCGTCGTTAGGCTCTTCCGCCGCGGTCTTCGCGATATTGAACGTGATGCGGATCGGAGGCAGGACCTCCAGGCCCTGCGCGCCGCTCTTGCCGACAAGCAGGCGGTAGACGCGGTCAAACCTGGCCATCGGCCACCTCGTCTGCCGTGATGTACAGCAACGCCACGTCGCCGGACGGCAGCGCCGATCGACTGATGGCGTCCCGGCGGTCCGGCGCCAACGCCACGAGCTCGCCCGCGGGCACGGCCAGATGACGGTATCCCGCCAGCAGGCGCGTGTCCGGCACTACCGCGACACCTGCGACGATCAGTTCGTTGTAGGCGTTTTCGACGGACAACACCCATTGCTGCGCTTCGCTGTTCCAGGACAGCCGCAAGAAAAACGTCAAGCCATCCAGCTCCACTTCCATGATGCTGTCATTGGCGTCGGGCACGAGTATCTGGATCATGCGTTCAAGATTCCTGACGAGTTAAAGGTGTCGTGCTGCTTCGGCGTGGCGGGTGCGCCGTTCTGCTTGCCTGCGTTTGCCTTGGTCGTACCGGCCTTCCCCGTAGCACTGCCCGAGGTTTTCTCGGGCGGGATATCCGCCTGCCGCAACGTCACCTTGCGGATGCGCTTGAAGTTGGCGGATAGCTCGAAACGGTCGCCCGCACTGTTGGTGCGTCCGATGGAGCAGCTTTCCATCACGAAATCCACATAGACATCCAGCCCGGTCGTGATCGTGATGGGCAGACGGTCCGCATGGATCTTGCGCAATGCGTCCTTGGCGCCGATCAGCTTTGACCGGCCGGCGCCCAAGGCCGCACCCCGAAAGCCGCCCAGCAGGCTGATGTCAGCGGCCGTCACCCACCCGGTCAGTGTCAGTTGCTCGGAATCCTGGGCCACGTGGTCCGTGACCGGCGGACCGTCTTCCACGGCGAATGACGTTGCGCGGCTGTTGAGTTGCGTCGTTTCGTTAACAAGCGCATCCAGGGGCAAGGTCCCGATGCTGCTGCCGCCATTCCATCCGAAGATCATGGAAACAAAGTTCATGGGGGGCTCCTATCGGGGGCTTTCGACGCCGGGCGTCAAGTCGTGCATGCTGCGCAGGCTTTGAAGATCCCTTTGCTGACCCTGATTCACGCCATCAGCAACCGCATTCCTCACAACCGGCGGATCACCTGAAGGCACGTTGACGACGATATTGTTAAGGCTTTGGAAGTTGACTGGCGTGCGAGGTCGAGTCGGACCAGCACCAATCACGGAGGCGGGCGGTACGACAAACCCCGTCGCACCGCTTGCCGTCGTCAACCAATCGGGGGCCGCCTCCGGCGACCAACCGTCCATCACCGACGCCTGGTCGCCGGCATCCTCGCCTGACTGCCCGGGCAGCAAACCCTTGAACCAGTTTTTTGCGGCGCGGACTTTGTCGATCACCCAGGTCTGGATGGCGCGGCCGATCTCTTTGACGGTGGCGACCATCCGGCCGCCCATGCCCGAGAAAAACGTCCACAAGCCGTTGAACGCGCCGGCCCAGTGCGCAATGGCGCCGTCCCAGTCACCCGTGAAGGCTGCAATCACGCCACTGACAAGACGGCTCCAGAATTCCCAGATGGCGGCGATGTATTCAATCACGGGACCCAGGAAGGAATCGTGGGCCATCGCCATCAGCGCGTCCCAGGATGCCGAGACGTACGCCGTGATCACATCCCAGTTTTCCCAGATCTGCCACAGCGCAACGGCCAACATTCCGATCAACGCAATGATCCGGCCGATCGGCGTCATGGCGAAGGCGTTCCAGAGCATGGGCACGACGACGCTTGCCAGGTTCAGCAAAAGTGCGCCGACCGGCGACAGGATCTGCCACAGGCCGTAGATCAGTACGGCAATCGATCCGAAGCGTTGGATCCATGGCCCCAGCGCCTCGCCCGCGCCACCCAGTATGTCCTTCACAAACACCAGCACGGATGACACGGCATCGAGCTCGTCCTGCCATTCCTCCACGCCGCCGATCCAGCCGCCCAGTACGGATTCGCCACCCGCCAGCCAGTTGGCGATGTCTTCGCCGATCAGATAGATCGTGGTCAACACCGCCGCCATGCGCAGCATGGGCGCTATCGACCGGCTCCACACCGACAGCATCTGCATGGCGCCCGCCGGCCCGCTGCGCAGCGCCATCGCGGAATCCAGCCCGAGCGCGGCGCGCGTGGTCGCGATCAGCGATTGAAACAGGCCGCCCGCCATCGCACTGGCCCGCCGCAGCCCGTTGCCCAGCGAGACCAGCCCGATGCTGGCGCCGGTCAGCGCAAGCAGTTTGGCAACTGTGTCGATGTTGTCGGCCAGAAACAGGATAGACGTCGTGACTCCATTCAACACGCCGCGACCCGCCGGCAACGCCTGGCCCAGATAGCGCTGCATGGCGTCGTTGAACACCGTCATTGCTACGGTGATGGATGCGGGGGCACCGTCGGCTTCGGTGCGCATGGTCGGCAACTGCGATTGCAACGCGGGCAACGCGCGGTCGGTCGTGATCTGGCCACCCTGCACTTCATCGCGCAACTGGCCACGGCCAAGGTTCAGCCCAGCGGCCAGAGCGTCCTGCATGCGCCGGGGCAAGGCGTTGAATTGCGCCACGTCCAACCGGCCTTGCTCGACCATGTTCAGCAGCGCGGCCACGATGCCCTCGCGGTCCCGCGCGGGCGTTTGCGACAGGCGCATGCTCAACGCCACGGCTTCGGTGATGCCGGTGGCTTCCTGCCGCGTACGTCCATGGTCTTGCAACGTTTGCACGGACCGCACGTACGTGTCGACGTTGTCGGCATACGGCATGCCACTGGTTCGCGACACGCGGGCAAGGTCACGGTCGGCTTGAACTGCGTTCCCGTCCGCCCCTGCTGCTTGCCCCAGGCGCGCCTGGATCTGCCCCCACGCGTCGATGTCGCCAAGGACGCGCTTGAGCGGCGACGCGCCCAGCGTCAGCTCGACAACGCCGCGCAGGCCGCCCAACGCCGCCGCGTGTTGGCGGGCGGCCGGAATGCCTTGCGGCCTGGGTCCGGGAGGAGAGCTTGCGGCTTGACCCATCGCGGGTTGACCGTTTGCGGATTGACCGTTTTCGGGTTGACCATTTTCGGGTTGACCGTTTGCCGTCCGCTGGCTTGCCATCTGGCCAACCGTCATCCGCCCGACATTCATCTGCGCGACCGTCATCTGCGCGCCGGGCATCTGCGCGCCTGCCGATTGCCCTCCTTTCGTTTGCGGCACGTTCACCACGCCGGGCAACACGCCCGCCAGCGCCTGGCGCATCGCGGCGCCCGCCTTGACGCTTGCGTCCGCCATGGCCTGCAACGCCGACTCGAACGCCTGCCGATAGGCGTGCAGCCCGGATTGGTCCACCTGGTAGCGCAACAGCGTCACCACCTCTCGTACAACGATCATCGTTACCTCGCCTTGTTATCTGCCGCAGCCTGCGCGGCCTGCTGGGCGTCCATCAGCGCGTTAAGCTTCAGGATGTCCAGCAGATCGACGTCGCCGCGCTTGACGGCATCCAGGCTGACGTAGCGGGCCAGGATGGGCCGCCAGATGATCAACTCTCGTTCGAAGCCTGCGTCGAACCGCCCGACAGGCTCGCCAACGTCGCGCGGGCCGGACCAAAGCGGCCGGCCCAACGCGCCAAAGGGCCGGCGAAGTTGTGCTCAAGAATGTGGAACAACAACTCCAGAATCTCGGCGTAGTCGCCAAAGGCCAGCCCGCGGTGCGCGGGCGTCAGCTTCTGGGGCTCGCGGCCCGCCAGTTCGAAGCTGACCAGCTCCGGGTCGATCAGGCGCTCGGCCCAGCCCGCTAGCGCGTCGCCGCCCAGCTTCGCCGACAGTTCCCGGAACGCATTCAGCATCGCGCTTTCGTCGCGGCCTTCGCCGGCGCCGTCCGCGCTGAACACCGAGGTCAGCATCGACCCCGCTGCCGGCAGCACTTCCTTTTGCAGGTCGCCCAACAGCTTGAGCTGGCGGAACGGATCAAAGCGGGAAACGCGGAACACCGTCGACCCGATGGTCACTTCCTTGGTGGCGCTCATCAGGTGTTGCCCCCGATGACGTTGATGGCTGGGCCGGTTTCGATCGTCCATTCACGGCTGCCGACCTTGGCGCCGTAGCCCGCGTCGGGCATCTTGACGATCCACGCGGAATCCGACGCGTGCAGCGACGTGCCGCGCAGGTCGGTCACGGATACCGGTACCGCGCCATTGCCCTCGGTGGCGCGGTCGGCCTGGTGCAGCGCCGTCAGGGCGGCGTTGCTGGCACTGGTCTGCATCAGCGTCAGGGTGATGCGCAAGCGCGAATCGCGCGACATGGAACGCGCCACCTCGCCATCGACACCGACGACGGAGGCAATGCCTTCGCCGATTTCGGTCACGGTGACAAAGGTATCTTCGGCCAGGCCGGAGATGGGCAGCGCGCCCATCACGATCTTCACCTGGTTGGGTGCGTAGGTTTTGACGGACATGGATAGACCCCGATTACAGTTGTTGGTAGGTGAGGTTGCCCTTGATTTCGGCAACATGGATGGCGCCCGCCAGGCGGGCGCTGAACGTCAGGTCGCGCAGGATGCGATTGGCCTTGTCGTTCGGGGAAACGCTCGCGGCACGCGGCACATTGATCACGAAGCCCGGGATCTTGCGGCCCGCTTCATCGATCTCATCGGGCGCCACCAGGCCGCGGCTCTGGCCCAGCAGCAGCGCCTGGCGGATGCCGTTGACCAGGATCTGGATACCCACGTCGGTGTAGGGCACCTTGCCGTTGGCGTTGATCAGCTGCGAGGCAACGTTGATCTTCACTTGCTCGGCCAACCAGTCGCGGCCACGGATCACATCGATCCATTCGCCAGCGGCGACCTTGCCGTTTTGCGTCACGGCAAAGTTGCGCATCTGCTCGAACGTGTTGGCGTTCTTCGCATGCGCGGCCAGCGCCTGGCCTTCACTCAGGCTGTCGTACGTCACGCCGGAGAGCCGCGTGTTGGCCCAGGTTTCACCACCCGGATAGAAGGTGAAGCGGTTGGCGGCGACGGCGGCGTCCAGCGCCTCGCTGTCGGCCTGGCCGTGGAACCAAACGTGCGTGCGGAAGTACTGCTTCTGCTGGCAGCGCGACGCGATGTCGTTGGAGACGGCCGCGTCGATGATGCCGGCCTGGGCGCTGGATACGCCGAACAGGCGCTCGTTCGATTCCACCCATTCGGCGGCGTCCAGCACATCCGCTTCGACGCGGCTGGCCAGCGACACGCCGTACCAGTCGCCGTTCTCGCGCAGGCAGGCGTTCAGCGCGGCCGACGGCGTTTCGGTGCTGGCGGGCGCGGCCAATTGCAGGTTGCCCGTCACGGCGATGGCCAAGGCCTGGCCGGACACGGCGGTGGTCACGGCAACGTCGGCGCCCGTGGCGGTGGCCGTCACCGGTGCGTCGGTTTCGGCAATCGCGGTGGCCAGGGCCGTTGCGAGGGTCTGCGGCGTGCTGTCGGCGGAACCCGTCACGTTGACGTCCACCTTTTTCACGGCGCCAGTCGCGTCGCGCCAAGAGAGCGACACGGTGTAGTCGGCAACGGCGGCACGCGTCACGGAAATGCGCGAAGCATCCACTTGGCGACGACCGACAAAGACCCGGGCCACGGTCGGAATTTGCTTGAAGGCATCGCGCACCGCGATGTACAGGGGATCGGTCTGCGCAATGCCCATGTCGAGCAATTCGCCCGGTTCGGTCACCGCCAGAACGCGGTTCACGGTCAGCGCATGCGCGCCCAGAATCAGGATGTCAGAGAAGTTCTGCTCCTTGATCGCCGTGGTGTTCAGCGAGATCGCCACATTGACGATCCGGTCGATTTTTGCCATTTGCGGCTCCAAAAAAAAACCGCCCAAAGGCGGCGGGGGGACAACGTGATGAAGACCTGACGCTAGTTCGTCGTTTCGGTCTTCGCGGAAAAAGAAGTGTGCAGGGCAGGCAGCAGCCCACCTGTGGTCGTGATGGTGCCGGTCACTGTTTCGATGACGCCAACAACATCCGTATAGGTCTGCGCGTAGCGTATTCCCAGGTCAAGCGCGCCCAGCGGCTCGCTTGCCGCACCGGCTGTTTCGCGCGGCACGCGTTGCACGCGGGCGGCCTGGAAAAACGCCAGGCCCAGCGCTTCAGCATGATCTTCATGGACCGGGTGGCGCAGCGTAAGGCCCATCTTGTCCAGGATGCGATAGGCGGCGGCGCCCACGCTACGCAACTCGACGGTGGCATCGCGATGGTCATGCACCGGCTGGTTGCCATCGGCGTCGACCTGGCCGGTTTCAGCAGGCCCGGCCTGCACCCAGCGCACCGCCAACGCGATATAAGGCGGCGGTGGAACTGCCGACGTATCGTCGGAAAGCACCACCGGCACGCCGCCTGCGGCAGCCGTCACCAGCGTAAGGATTGCGTCTTCAGGCGTCATGGCGGTCAATTTTTGTCTCGGAAAAAACAAAGCCCGCGAACCGAGTCGGTTGGCGGGCTGCATTTCGTGTGGGCGCAATGCCCCGCGGCTATTGTCTCAAATCCGGTCCCAAATGGGCATGGTTTTTATGAAGTGCATGTCCCAATTGCTGCCAGGAATACGTGGCCGATTTCGTGTTGCCGCCGCAGCGCTGCACGTGGCCTGCGTCCAGCAGATGATCCAGCACCCGGCGGGCGCCGCGCCGCATCGCCTCTTGCGATGCAGGCGCCAGGGGGATGCCGCGGCTGACGTGACGCAAGATCTCGGCCATTCTGAATTCCCGGCCCGGATACGCCGCCAGCAGATCGATGACCTCGTGCGCGTACTTCATTTGAATGTCCTCCATACCTGCTGCTTGAAACTGCCAAGTGCCACCTTGTAGTACGGCAGCGTGATACCGATGACGCGGCAGGCCTTGCCCTGGCGTAGATGCCCGGGCAGGTCGCCGTAGTCGGCGCGCCGCGTGTATTCGGCTTGCACTACCCGCCTTTCGACGAGCGGCAGCGCTTCATACAATGCGTTCACTCGGCGTGCCCGTTCATGGTTCACCGGAATCCGCACGGGCTCGTCGTCATCGTCGTGGCCCGGCTGCGGCGGAAACTCGCATAGGTCCGGCGCATCTTGCTCCATGCGGCGAGGCCCCGGCCAATCTCCCTCCCATTGCGCCCGCGCCCAATTGCGAATTTCGTCTTCCACCCAACGTGGCAACCCTGCTTCCATTTCAGACCTCGTCCCTGTTGTGTTTTGGCCATCACACGCACGGCGTTCGATAGCGGCTCTATTGCTCATATGCGCTCCGGATTGGCGCTGTGCTTGGCATGCGTCAGCATCTCGGCGATGGCTTTGGTCGGATGCCCGCCCAGCGCGATGCGCGCTTCCCATTTCTCGATCCATTCGCGGTGCGACCGACTGCGCGGCTCCAGCAGCTTTCCCGCCCCCATCTTCTTTAACGCCGCCTCGGCCTGGGCGCGCGAGGCCAATGTCTGGCCGGGGGCGGGCAGCGCCGCGCGCGGCTCGGGAATGTCGGGCCACGCCCCTTTGCTCAGTTCCTCGGCCAACGTTCTTTCCCAGCGTGCTTTGATCGCGCCGTAATTGCTGTTCAGCAGATCCACGGTGCTCACGCCGACTGCGGCCCAATACACGGCGGGATGCGACCAGTTGCCGATTTCGCCCCGGCGGCGCGCCGACACGCCACGCACGGCTTCGTGATAAGCGACCTCGGGCGTCAGCCACGGGCAGCACAACTTCAAAAACTCCGGCAGGGTTGGCGGCCACTCGCGAGTCAGGCATGCGGTCAGGCCGCGCCTGACATGCGATTCGCCCAGCCCCGCCAGCTTCTGGTTCCACGAGTCCTTCAGCTCACGCGGCGTCAACCCTTCCCACTGCTGCGCGAATTTCGCGCCATACAGCAGATGCATCTCGTGGACGACCAACGCGCCTAGCCCGTTTGACGCTTCAGCGACTTGCATCGATCACTCCCATGTCGATCTCGCTGCGCGCCCGGCCTTCGGCCAGGACGCTGCGCAACTCGGATGCCCAATCCGCCCGCTGCCGCCCCCGGGTGAGCGGGGCATCCTGCCGGTTGCTGCGTGGCGGAAACAAGCCCTGATATCCGCTAGCGATGCTATGGGCGATCACGGCACTAGGCGCGATGCCCTCTGCCTGGTAGCCCGCAAGCTGTTGCAGCTGCCGGCGCGCGCCCTCTTCCGTAATCGGCTTCTTGCGCGCTTTGCGGTCCGCGACCCAGCTGACCCAGTCTTCACGCGCAAGCCAAGCCGGCAATGCGATCGCCGAGGCATCGAATCCGGAAGCCCGCTTGCAATGCGCCGTGGCGGATTTTTCCTGGCTCTTGGTTCCTGGTTCTGGTTCCTGGTTAGTTGGCGACGTGTTCAACGGCTGTTGAACACCTGGGTCCTGGCCCCCTTCGCCCGGGCCTCCTTCCGCATCGCGGCGTTGGGCTTGCCGCGCCCGCTTCGCGGCGCTGGCCTTGCCCGCGACAGACTTCGCTTCCTTGTTGCCGTGATAGCGAGCGATCTCGGCATCGCAACGCGCATGGCGCCAGCCGTGCTCCGTGTCCACGAAGAACTCGTTCAGCACCTGGAAGACGGCGGCCTGCTCCTCATCCGACCTCGCAATCAGCAGCCGACACAACTTGTCGACGTCGCGCGACAAGGGGGCTTCGGTGTCGTAATAGAGTTCGATCAAGTCGCGATAGACACTGCGCTCGATCCGCGTGAGGTGGCGCGTCGCGCTATTGAAATCACCAATGTGATGGGGGTAGTAGTTCATTCCGCCGTTGTCCCTTCGGCCAGCTCCGGCCAGATTCGAATGCAATCGGCGGGACGCAGGTCGCGCCGGGTGACCACGCCGCAGGTGGCTTGCTCGATCAGGGCGCAATGCTTGACCGGGACGGGCCTTCGGCCCGTGCGCCACTGATAGATCAGCGCAGGAGACACCCCCACGCGCCGAGCGAGCGCCGCAGCGGTAAGCGCTCCATCCCGGCCGAAATAATCATGTAGATTCATCACCAAAACTATAGCGACGCTACAGTTTATTAGCAAGCCATGCTATAGTTTTATTTGAATAGCATTGCTATATGAAAATGTGGACGATCGAAGAGGAAGCCGCCGCCCTGCGCGCACGCTTTGAAGGCGTGAACCGCGCGGCATTCGCTCGCGACCACCAAGTGAAGGGCGGCCAGGCGATGATCTACCAGCACATCACCGGCCGGCGCCCCATTGGCATCGAGGCCGCGATGGCTTACGCGGAAGGCTTCGGCTGCACGTTGGCGGCGATCAGTCCGCGCTTGGCCGCTGAAACCAGGAAGGCAGCGTCACTGTCATCGGGGGCGCCACTCGCCGCTCCTTCCGCAGACGCCCCGTGGCCATTTCCTTCCGTGCCTGCGTCATTGATTAAAGGGTTGGCGGAAGACCAACTCAAGCGCCTGGAAGGCGCGTTGCTTCTGGCGTTGGGCCAGATGGGCATAAAAGCCAAAGGGGCCACGGCGCAAGGCAAGACGCATCAAGCCAAGCGCGGATCCATCATGGACATGGCGGCGACCGTGGACGAATTCCCCATGGCGCCCACCGCGCCCGCCCCTTGGGACGCCGACGGGCTGACCACCTATCAGACCGATCGGGCGCAGGCGTTGCGCATCAGCACTGCGGCCAACGTCGGCCATGTCGCCAACGCCGGCTACTCCGCCAACGACCAGGAGTTCATGCCCATCCCCGAACTGGATGTGCGCCTGGCCGCCGGTCGGCTTGGCATCGAGAACTACCACGAGACCGAGATCGGCGAGATCCTCTTGCGCCGCTCGTTCCTGGAATCGTTCAAGCTGCCGATCAGCCGCATGAAGATCGTTTACGCGCAGGGCGACAGCATGGAACCCGTCATCCGCAACGGCGGCCCGATGCTGTTTATCGAAGACCCGGTATCCGACCCGCGCGAGATCGACCCGCGCACGGTGTACGCCATCAACCACGGCGGCAAGATGATCGTGAAGTGCATTTCACGCGGACGCGAAGGCGCCTGGCTGGCCAAATCGCTGAACCCCGCGTACGCGCCGTTTCCGCTGGAAAAGGAAGATGGGTGCGAAGTGCGTATCGTCGGACGAATCCTGTGGTCGCCCTATGATCTGCGCAATGGCGTGGATGAGCGACTGCTGTAGCCACCATCCCGTGCTTGGAATGTGTGGCTTTCGCCGGCTTTCACGCAGCACTTCAGGCGGCGGGCTGATCAAACCGACCTTGCAGGAAACTAAAACTGGTGCGAGTTATTAGAATTATTGTGCCGCACAAAAGAAAAAAGCCGCTCTAAGCGGCTGATTTCTAAGGAATTCTTGGGGTGGCTGATGGGGCTCGAACCCACGACAACTGGAATCACAATCCAGGACTCTACCAACTGAGCTACAGCCACCTCTGGTACTGCTTTTTTGTACTACCCAGGCACCACTTTCGTCGTGCCTTTTTTCTTCGCCGCCGCGCTTCAGAAAGAAGCTGAACAACGAAGAGGCCGAACTATAGCATATTTTTTTGACGCGTCAAACGCCCTGCCCCCAATTTCTCTTGCCTGACTTTGCCAGCTTGCTATCCTTCCGCTTGGTTCCCCCTTGGAGGCCGTCTCTTACGCCATCGCTATGGATCGCATACACGCAATTTTGATCGATTACTGGCCTCATCTGGCTTTTGCCATCAGCATCGTGGCCGGGACGGGCGCGGCGGTGCATGCCGCGATGACCAAGCAGGACGTGCGGGCGGCCATCGGCTGGGTGGGGGTGGCGTTGTTCTCGCCGCTGTTCGGGGCCCTGTTCTATTTCGTGGCGGGGATCAACCGCATCCGCAAGACGCGGTTGACGCAGCAGCGCGACGAAGCGATGGTGGTGGATGCCGAGCAGGTCGAGACCCTGCCCGTGGACGTGGCGCCGATTTCGGGGCCGCAGTTCGCTTCGCTGAAGGTGCTGGTCACCAGCGAGGTTTCGCCGATTTTCAGCGCATTGTCGGCGACCACGATAGTCGCCGTCGGCAGCACGGTGTCGATGGTGTAGTTGCCGGAGTTGGTGGTGCCGCTGCCGGTATTGCCGGCAAGGTCGGCCACGCCGGTATTGGCCAAGGTGATGACGTTGGTCAGGTCATTCACGCCAACGGTAGGCGTGAAGGTCGCGGTCCAGGTGATGCCACCGTCGCTGCTGCTCACAGCCGTCAACGTGCCATTGGCAATCGTCAGGTCAGCGTTG
>LNAP01004147.1_pt1 | contig 26806 bp, 23 predicted proteins | sample 602601 | NCBI WGS metagenome assembly LNAP01 (sample SAMN02440304, study PRJNA202911) | soil metagenome | biome: Subtropical and temperate rainforests or woodlands; isolation source: soil samples (1 kg each in a 20% v/v slurry with milli Q water) were... ... | reverse complement strand
TGCCGCTACTTCCAACGGCAAAAACATCCTGCCGCGCGTTGCCGCTGCACTGGACGTTGACCAGATCTCCGAGATCATCTCGGTCGAAAGCGCTGACACTTTCAAGCGCCCGATCTATGCCGGTAACGCCATCGCCACCGTTCAATCGAACGCTGCGGTCAAAGTGATCACCGTGCGTGCTACCGGTTTCGACCCGGTTGCTGCTGAAGGTGGATCGGCTTCGGTTGAAGCCGTTGCAGCTGCTCACGACGCGGGCATCTCCAGCTTCGTCGGTGAAGAGCTGGCCAAGTCCGATCGTCCGGAACTGACCGCTGCCAAGATCGTCGTTTCCGGCGGCCGCGGCATGCAGAACGGCGACAACTTCAAACACCTGTACGCCCTGGCCGACAAGCTGGGCGCTGCCGTCGGTGCTTCGCGCGCCGCGGTCGACGCAGGTTTCGTACCCAACGACATGCAGGTCGGTCAGACCGGCAAGATCGTTGCACCACAGCTGTACATCGCGGTCGGTATCTCCGGCGCGATCCAGCACCTGGCCGGCATGAAAGACTCCAAAGTGATAGTGGCGATCAACAAGGACGAAGAAGCGCCGATCTTCCAGGTGGCCGATTACGGCCTAGTCGCCGATCTATTCAACGCAATCCCCGAGCTAAGTGATGTCTTTTAGATACACGGTTTGTAGGGAGGAAAAATCCTAACGCTCATATGGACGAACTCCATATGGAACCGGATTATGCACGCCAATCAATAGTCCTACTCCCACCTAGCAGGTAATTTAATGCAAAAGACACCTATGACCTGCAAACCAAAAAACAGTCAAGTTCTGACGGGACTCGAAGGATTAGGAATGAACATGCAAATGTAGTTTTTTAGAGTGCCCAATCGGATGCGATGCGATGCGAGTCGCCTGCAGCAAAAGTTCGTAGCAAATTAGTAAGCCACACACCCCGTATGAGTATGATTTTTACGATGGAAATCGCCTCATGGCATTGCCCTTTTCAAAGCGATCCTGAACGGAACCATAATAGATGCGTGTTTTGAGCAAAGAACAAACCAACCAAAAGCTGTGCACTTTGAAAACGGCGGCGGCTGACCTGTTTTCCTCTATCGGCTATCACGCAGTTAGCTTGAGAGACCTTGCAAAAGAGATAAATCTTAGCCCTGGCGCAATCTACAACCATATCGACAGCAAGCAGGATCTGCTATTTACACTGACTGATGAAAGCTTTAATCAACGGATTCATTTACTCACGCAAGAAATCTCGCACTCAGTAAATAACGGATCATCAGCGCTGGATGCCATCACTCAAGGATTTATCACTCATTCCTCCAATGGCAAGCTCGGCATAGCCCTTGCCATGCGGGAGTTATCCAGCTTTAACCCGTCACAACGTTCTGAAATCCAAAGGCTTATTAACATAGAAAATAGCATTATCGCGCAAAGTCTAGCGACGGAGTTTAATATTGATCTGTCGGCCGAGCCCCTGCTAACTGAGGCCGCTAGAACTCTAACAGAGTTAATGGATGGGTATTTTTTTGCTCAACAACTAAATGTTTCAAAAAACCCCACGTTTCTCTTTTCAGCTATCCGTGCCAGTGCAACAACGCTACTGACCACTTTATTGAAAGAGAAAATCGCTTCCGCCATCACCAGCCATTAAGCGCCACTGTGGAAAAGATGCAGCAGTCCACGAAAGTGAAACATTAGAATCGATTTAAGTCTTACCTAATAAAACAGGCTTTTGAGCCATCCGTTAGGCCTCTTGAATCCGTTGTGTGAAATATGCCCAATGTGAAAGCGACGTGGAAGTTTGTCCTTGGGTTCTCTAATTTGTCGCAACAAGCGACACCATTTCATGCCAAATCAAGCGCAAATCTGTTCACGCAAGACGTGAAGTCATGAATTCCACAAACGCCTTGATTTTAGGTAGGGGTTGACGGCTTGACGGCCACAAGATGCAAAAGGTGCGATGGTCTTTAACATATCGTTCGAGCACTGGTACCAGCCGCCCATCAGCAATGAGATTTTCCACGTAGAAATCTGGAAGACAGGCAATGCCGCATCCCGCTTCCGCCATGGAAAGCAACGGATCGATAGCGTTAGCTGCGGCTGTATTAGGCAAGTCGACATTGAGCATTTGTCCTCGGGATACCAGCGGCCAAGGATCCAGCTTTCCGGTAGAGGGATATCGATAGCGTAGGCAAGAATGACTGCTGAGGTCGCTTGGTCGGGATGGAGTACCACGCAAGGCAAGATATTCTGGCGACGCCACCAAACGATGGCTATAACCGTGGAGTTTTCGCATCACCAAGCGAGAGTCCACTAGCTCACCGATGCGCATTACCGCGTCAAAGCCCTCTTCAATGACGTTCACCAAACGGTCGCTGAACTCGAGCTCCAATTCGACTTCTGGATAGGTCTGCTGAAAGGCGATCAGGTGAGGCATTAGCCTGGTGCCAAGCTGCGGCAGTCCTAGCCGCAATTTTCCCTGCGGCTTGCCTGAAGCTTGAGTGAGTTCACTCTTGGCAACCTCGAACTCGGAAAAAATTCGATTACATCGCTCAAGGAACGACTCTCCTTCCGCGGTGAGTGTTATTGCGCGGGTAGATCGATGAAACAGCCTCACGCCTAACTCTTCTTCTAGACGCGCGACTGCTTTGCCAACCGCGGAGGATGAAACGCCCAGCCTTCTCCCCGCCTCCGTGAAACTGCGAGTTTCTGCGGCTCGGACGAAAGCGCCAAGTGCGCCGAAGTGATCCATATCCCAACCTCCTATTTAAGCATTTAATTCCTAAATGTTCGGAATTCTATCCTATTTTTCATCTGATGGTTCCAGCTTATAGTCGGCGCCATCAGCACCTTTACACGGCCAAGCACAGATGCAACAAGCATCTCTCAATCGAGACTAAGCCAAATGACAGTCATGCTCTCACCTCCCGCATTGCCTGATGAGCTCATAAGTCACCCAGGCTATGCCCGTGTGTTCCAACCAGGCCACCTCACCTTTGGCTTCATCGCACCATTAGAAAGCTACCCTGATAGTCCCGGGCCCACTCTCGAAGACCATGTCGAGATGGCACAGAAGGTCGATGACGCGGGATTCTCCTCAATATGGCTGCGTGATGTTCCTTTCTATGACCCAAATTTCGGGGACGTAGGTCAAATTCTGGATCCGCTTGTGTACGCCGGATATCTAGCTGCCGTAACAGGGAGAATTACGATAGGAACGGCCGGCATCGTTCTTCCATTACGTGATCCGCTGATTGTTGCAAAACAGGCCGCCAGCATTGATCAGTTGCTAGGAGGTCGATTTATTCTTGGGCTTGCAACGGGTGACCGCCCTATTGAGTACCCGGCATTCGGCATAGATTTTGACACTCGTGCCGATCGATTCCGCGATTCGCTGGCCGTCATTCGCGCCGCAACGGAACAGCGTTGGGCCATGCATTGCTCGCTGTTTCATGGCCAACTGAACGGTGCACTGGATTTAGTTCCCAAGCCGGTCGGGGCACGCTTACCTACAGTTGTGATCGGACACTCGGGGCAGTCACTGGAGTGGATCGCCGCCAACACTGACGGCATTCTTTCGTATACCGCAAACCCCGCATCAATTCCCCAGATCATTCAGCGCTGGCGCGCCGCGTGTGGCACCAACGGCTACAAGCCCTACGGCTACGGCACTCTATTCGAGCTGGAACGCGATCCCAATTTTCCCATCCAGCCAGGACGAGTTCTTCGTGCAGGACGGAACACACTGATTGAGCTTTGGAAGCGACAACAGGAAGAAGGTGTTGGACACGTCGCCTTGCACTTCAAACCACAGCGCCGGCATGCCTCTGAAGTAATCGATGAGTTGGCTGAATACGTTTTGCCTCACTTCCCGAGCTTGTCGTTACCCATCACTAAAACATTGGCCGAGACGCAACGATGAAACACCCACTTCACCACATGGACTTCATTTTTCAGACGGCTATCGGTACATACCCGCTTTCGGCTCAGTGCGAGATGCTCGTAGAAACCGGATACCAGGGTCTGACTATGTCCGCTTGGAGTAAAGATCTGAAATCAATTCCGCTTATCAAACCGAAGTGGGGCCTGGATGTCGGTGCGGTCTACCTGATCTACAGGGAAGGTCTGGAGTCGTTCGTAACGAACATCTTCGAAACGATTGAAGGTTGTACGACTATAGAGTTGGCGTTGCATTCTGGCGATGAAGTTACAGATCTAGACCGAAGAATGCTGGAGCGCTTGCTCCCCATTTGTGAGCGCCGTGGGCTGGAGATCGCCCTATATCCGCACGCTCGGTACGGTATGCAAACTACTTCGCAGGCAGTGGCTTTGTGCGAGGAATTCAAGCACTCGCGACTAAACATTGTTTTTAACGGCTACCACTGGTACGCCAATCAGGAAAAAGCTCTCGAACAACGTCTTGACGCCGTTTGGCCATGGCTCAAACAGGTCAACATCGCGGGCTCAAGGCGCTCGCCGCTGGGCTGGGGCGGCTTGGCAACTATTGAACCCCTGGACGAAGGCGAAATGGATAATTTCGTGTTGATGGGTTCGCTCGAGAGGCGCGGTTTCGATGGCCGGGTTGGCGTTCTTGGCTGGGAAAGCATGGGGGGAGATGTATACGGCAATCTACGTCGTTCGATGAACGCTTTCCGCTCGATGGAGCAACGATTGGCTGCTCACCCCGAATGGGCTGTTTTGACTGAGCTGCCCTACTAAACGCGGAACGTAATTACATGACACACGCCATTCATGCGCTTGATTCCTTCTTTTACTCGTCAATGGGTATCTACGCATTTCAAACACAATGTGAAATGTTGGCTGAGCTGGGTTATGACGGAATCACCGTCGCGGCCTGGGGCGGTACCCCTTACACCGACTTGACTTTGCTGCCCAGCGTCAAAGCCAACCACGGCCTCAAAGTAGAGGCGCTGTATCTGGTTCTTCATGAAGGGCGCAATGATGATCTTGTGCGCCGGATCATGGAGTCAGTGGAGGGCGTAGAACTCATCGAGCTCGCCATACAGACCTCTGTTAATGGCGTACCTGCGATTCTGCGAGTCATCGAATCTTTATTGCCGATCGCAGAACGCAGAGGTCTCAAAGTCGCCCTCTACCCGCATCTACACCATGTCACGCAGACCACCACGCAAGTCGTGCAGATTTGCGAGCTGTTCAATCATTCGTGCCTAGGTGCTTCGTTCAACGGGTATCACTGGTACGCCAGTCAGGAAGGGAAGCTGGAAGAAACGTTGCAAGCGATGAAGCCCTGGTTGATGCAGGTGGTTACATCTGGCAGTGCCCTGTCGCAATTAGGTTGGGGTGGAGTCGCGACTATGGAACCCGTTGACAAGGGGGAGCTGGACAACTTTGCACTCATCGCAGCGCTCAATCGTGTTGGATATAGCGGAAGCATTGGCGTGCTTGGATGGGATTACGGCGGAGACATCTACCTAAAACTGGAGCGCTGCTTGACGACGCTACGCGATATTGACCAACGCCTCGAACGGCATCCGACATGGGCTGACTTTCCGTTGAAATAGCCCCTGCCCTACCGAAAGAATTTACTCAGGAATTTCTCCATGACAGCGCTCTCTGTCCTTGATCTGATGATGGTCGGTGAAGGCAAAACATTCGCGGACACTCTCAATGACGCGGCAACCTTGGCAAAACATGTCGAGCAACACGGATACAAACGCTACTGGATCGCCGAACACCATGACTTGCCCGGCATTGCATCGTCTGCGACCACACTGCTGATTCAACACTTGGCCGCGGCGACCAGCACGCTGCGCGTCGGTGCTGGCGGCATCATGATGCCGAACCACTCACCACTCGTTGTGGCAGAGCACTTCGGCACCCTGGATACCTTGTTTCCCAACCGAATAGACTTGGGCATCGGACGAGCACCAGGATCTGCAGGGCCCGCTATTAGGGCGTTACGCGGTGACGCCTCTGAGCGTGACTTCCAACGTGACATCAAGCAACTGACCGATTACCTAGCTGACAATGGGAACCAACCTGTACGAGCCATACCAGGTAATCACAGTCTCCCACTTTGGTTGCTTGGCTCCAGCCCGCACAGTGCTGACCTGGCGGCAAAGCTAGGCCTGCCCTACGCATTCGCCTCTCACTTTGCACCACGGTTTCTATTAGAGGCGGTGAATCACTACAGGGCAACCTTCCGCCCATCAGCAGTGCTGAAGGAGCCTTACGTCATTGCGGGCGCAAATGTGGTCGCTGCACCTACACGTGCCGAAGCTGAATACATCGCCAGTTCCCATCGTAAATGGGTTTGCAACCTTTACTCCGGAAGACCTGGGCCTCTGCCTGTTCCCGAAGAAGGCTTTGCAGAGAAGATGTCGCAGCGGGATCATCACACTTTGGCAGAGGCAATGGCCTGTTCTGCAGTGGGAGATAAGGATGACGTTGGCAGTTGGCTTCGGGAATTCATTTCAACCACAAAAGCAGATGAAGTGATCATCGATGCACGGATTTACGATCCGCAGGCACGGTGCCGCTCATATCAGATTGCTGCCGAGTCCATCGCAGATCTGCTTGATTGAAGCGCTGGGGGACGAGCCGACCTTCAACTCGAGTTGCGCACCGTCCTCCAACTCACGCCCCTGCCAAGGAGATCGATTTATGTCAGTACGATCGGCCGTCTCGGCTGGCAAATCAGCACTAAATACAATGGGACTCGACTCATCCATACGCGCAGTGGCTCATCCTGTAAGACGCAATATCCTGGAATGGTTGAAAAGCCCTCAGTTGAATTTTCCTGACCAAGAATATGGTCAGGAGCTTGGGGTCTGCTTAGGGCAAATAATTGAGCGATGTGAGCTGTCACCGTCGACTGTGTCCAAACATGTGGGTCTGCTGCGCAGCTCCGGTTTACTCGAGTTTCAAAAGGTAGGTAACGCTATTTTTGTCAGAAGAAGCGAAGCGTCAATACAACACTTCAAAATGCTCATGACGGCTCAAATTAGCGTTAATTGACCTTATTCATTGGGTTTCAAACCATCAGTTTTTTCGAAAATACTGTCCCAATTATTAACCAGCACCGTACCTGAAGCTCTGGAGAATGCAGGCAAATTAGCCGTTGGGGCTCAGCACTCCATGGAATTGAAATCTCTCCAAACAGTCGTCGCCCTATCAGGGTTTACTCGACCTTTTCTCTGGCAACACCCCCAAGCAAACCGATAATAACGCTAGAGGCAGCGCAATCTGCCATAGCATCCGTTGTACAGCCGTCCGATGCACAACATGCGCCTTACGTCATTAGCGTCGTCGACGGTGGAGGAAACTTGATCTACTTGGAACGCGCAGACGGCGCTCCCAGCGGCATGAGGCCTCCATCATGAAGGCTCGTTCTGCAGCTAGTTACGGAGTAACGACGAAAATACTGGAACAGCAGATTGTTCAAGGCCATCCAGGCTTTCAGACCCTACCGGGCACACTGCCAATGGAAGGCGGAGTACCTGTAAGAATTGCAGGTGTTTTGGTGGACGCTGTAGATGTGGCATGAGGTCAGTCTTCCGACGATGGTGCCATAGCGGAGAAAGCGGCAGCAGATCTAACGAGAGCCGATTAAATATCGCAACATCTTTGGCCTTCGGCGAAATGATCGACGGATATACGAGGACAGCCCTAAGTTCGCTCGAGGGGCAAACGAAATGGTGTCAAGGAACTTGACATGGCGCCAATTCCAAGCCTCGGCCATACACGCGTTTAGCCAGGTCATTTCTACTTTCCCATCCTCGCCTCCTCATGGGTTGTGAAACCCGCGCATGCCGGAGATCCACATCTGCAGAGTCCCGTCACTTAGTCGTCCCCTATGTACGCAACTTTCTAGATCCAGTTGATTAGAAACAAAACAGCGCGAGCTTGAAAACAAAATGTGCATTGTTGTACTCCCACCTTCACGCCTACGCTCATTCCAGCTGGCGCTACGTTCTGAATCCGCCCACCGCCATCATCTCGTCCTAAGGAATCATAGGCACGGCATGACACCTCTTAAGTCAGGAATGAAATGACGAAGCGGCTCATAGGTGAAATCTCGTTGCGGAAAAATGAATATACTCCCTACCAGTATTTTCATATACTCCCCCCCAGTACATGGATATACCCCCCACCAGTACCCGTATACACTTTCGTGTAGCACATCACTGGAGAGAAAAATGCCCCATTCACCTGAAGAAAAGAAACGCGTTCTGGCACGTGTTCGACGAGTAAGAGGTCAACTGGACGCATTGGAAGCAGCGCTCGAACAAGGGGCTGAATGCGGGCCCGTTTTGCAGCAAATCGCTGCGATGCGTGGTGCAGTAAATGGATTGATGGCAGGAGTATTGGAAGGTCATCTTAGGGAAGAGTTTTCGAATCTAGTAGATACGACCGAGGCTCAGCGGTCTTCGATTGATGAGGTCATTACTCTGGTACGCACATACCTGAAGTAACCCTTTTCAACACCGACACCGCGAAGGCAACCCCGGATCTTTTGAGTAATATCCAACGGAGACAACCCTATGAAATCTCGTGCTGCAGTTGCATTCGAAGCAGGTAAACCCCTACAAATCGTTGAGATCGACGTAGAGCCGCCTCGCGCTGGCGAAGTGCTGATCAAAATCACGGATACGGGCGTATGCCACACGGATGCCTTTACCCTTTCTGGTGATGATCCTGAAGGCTTGTTTCCTGTTGTGCTCGGCCACGAAGGTGCCGGTATCGTCGTCGAAGTCGGCGAAGGTGTAACGAGCGTGAAGCCAGGCGATCACGTTATCCCGTTGTACACTGCAGAATGTGGCGAATGCTTGTTCTGCAAATCAGGCAAAACCAACCTGTGTACTGCCGTACGCGCTACTCAAGGTAAAGGTCTGATGCCAGATGGCACCACCCGATTCTCGTACAACGGACAGCCGCTGTATCACTACATGGGTTGCTCGACCTTCAGTGAATACACCGTAGTTGCGGAAGTATCCGTCGCCAAGATCAATCCGGACGCTAACCCTGAGCACGTTTGCCTGCTGGGCTGCGGAGTAACAACCGGTATCGGCGCCGTGCATAACACCGCCAAGGTTCAGCTGGGCGACACCGTGGCTGTATTCGGCCTGGGTGGCATCGGATTGGCCGCTATCCAAGGCGCGCGTCAAGCCAAAGCGGGTCGGATCATCGCCATCGACACCAACCCTGCAAAGTTTGAATTGGCTCGCCAGTTCGGCGCCACTGACTGCGTCAATCCAAAGGATCATGAGCAGCCAATTCAACAAGTCATCATTGAAATGACCGGCTGGGGCGTCGATCACTCTTTCGAGTGCATCGGTAACGTTCACGTGATGCGTGCCGCGCTCGAGTGTGCCCATCGCGGCTGGGGTCAATCGATCGTCATCGGTGTTGCCGGTGCTGGCCAGGAAATTTCTACCCGCCCTTTCCAGTTGGTCACTGGCCGCACTTGGAAAGGCTCCGCCTTCGGCGGCGTCAAAGGTCGTAGCCAACTGCCTAAGATGGTTGAGGACTCAATGAAAGGTGAGATCGAGCTGGCACCTTTCGTTACCCACACCATGCCGCTCGAGCGAATCAACGAAGCATTCGACCTGATGCACGAAGGCAAATCGATTCGCACTGTTATCAAATACTGACCGGCTGCCCAGGGCGAAAGCCCTGGAGAGCTGTTCGTATCCTCCAAGCAGCCTCGGAGTTAGATCGTGAGCGAAATGACAACGAAACTAGCTAGGCGCGCCATTGCTCAGGAAAGCATCGAAACGTCAGGCTGATTCGTGAGCCTACAGATTGCTTTGTCTTCAACAATGAATGCAGCCAGTGACGCTGGGTCTCGCCACGCATCACGATAACCTGACCATGCTCCAATGTGAGCTCACGGAGCTCCCCGGTCGCCTTATGCTTGAGCGCAAACTTACGTGCAGCCCCGAGACTGAGAGATGCAATGACGTCATTTGGCTCGGAAGCTTCAACGTCAGCGTGCCATCCTATTCCTTGAGATCCATTATGGTAGAGGTTGAGCAAACAAGAGTTGTAACGCTGACCGGTAAGCTCCTCCATTCTGCGTTTCAACTGCAGCAAACTGCTTCCTTGCCAGCGAATTGCTTGGCGCTCTATTCCTGAATGGACGTATCGAAACGGCCTGTCAGCATACCAAGCAACCTCCCGAGCCGTCCTGACCAACTCACCATTCAATAAAGCCGAGTCAGGCTGCCAGGCAGCAGCCATCATTAACTCGTTGAAATGGCTATCGGCCTCATCGACGGCCATTACTCGACCGTAATCATTGAGTACTCCGTCCTTTGGAAGCATGTTCAGAAGATGCGCCTGATCGCTGAACAGGTCAGTATTTGGTGAGAACCACATTTGATGTATCCGCCCGAGAAGAACAACTTGACTTCAGTTTTAACTAATATGCAGAGGAGACCATTTTAAGCGCTGTGGAAGCATTCCCGCCAATACGTCATCCTTATCGAACAAATGATTTTTGAGCGCAATCAACATATGTCCACCTCCCAACGCACCACAAGCCCAAGCCGTTCAGGTGTGAACATTTTTGCGAGGTGGTTGAGCTCGGGGTTTGGATCAACCAGCGGAGCCAACATGAAGATGCCCGCCACGAGTATTGGCTTGTCCGCCACCGTGCTCCAATACCATCCTGAAATCGGGAGCATGAGCAACGCAATGCCGTTAAGCAGAAGGTGACCTACTACAGCCCCACGCTTCATGAGAAGACTCATGCTTTCCGGTAACGCGGGTGGATTGTGAGCAAATCGCCAGGCGTTCCGAGCTACGATGAGAAAAAACAGGGTATTCGCGGCCGCCCAACCCTCGCCAATTGGCAGGCTCCACTGATAGGGGTTAATAACGGCTACTGACCATCGGCGTGTAGCTGCCATCGGAAGTTGCGCCTGAGCCTGTTTAGCGTCACTGTCACTAATCATTTGAATCAATCATGGCAGGCTGGGGAACGCGCTCAGGGCATGACAGGTCGAGCCGGGCTCAAGTCCGAATAGCCTAGTCTCACCTACTATTTGAGGCCAACCCCAGGCCAAACGGCTCAAGCAACTGAAAAATTGCATCTGCGGTCTTGCGCACCACCGTGTCGTTGCGACGGTCAGGGTGCATGGCGATCCAAATATCGAGATTGAGCATGGGAAGATTATTCTCGAGCTTTATCAACCGATCGTCACGATCACCAATAAAGCACGGAAGGCCTGCAACGCCGATTCCAGTGCACGCCGCTTCGTATTGGTGACTCAAATCAGTGACCTCGCAGGCAACCCGCTTCGAACCTATTATTTCGTATAGCCAACGCTTATGCGCAAAGTCGCCTTGCCGCTCGGTATAGCCTACAAATTCCCATCTTTCCTCATCCAGCGCATATGGATAGTCATTCTTCGCATAAAGCGAAAACTGCATCAGGCCGACCTTTTTGACAATATCCGTATCTTCAATAGGTGGCGAAAGACGCAACGCTAAGTCTGCCTCCATACGCGACAGGGATGCGAAGTGTGGTTCACTGAGAATTGAAAGCTGCACCATTGGAGACATTGTGGTCAGCGTAACCAAGTTTGGGGTTAGAAAGTGCCTAGCTAGAATGGGAGGCGCAGTGATCGTCACCTTCGACCTCACAGCAGCTTTGGACGATGAGCACTTGCGCTCTATGGCGAAAGCCTTTGCTTCAATGTCCAAAACGTCCTGCAATATCTGCTGGCCTATAGCAGTTAGGCGCGACTCACGCGTGAGTCGATCAACCAAACGTACATTTAGTTGAGCCTCCAACGCGGCCAGGCGACGGCTTACCGTGGCTTGATTGACATTAAGCGCACGAGCGGCCCCCGTGAGACTGCCTGTCGTTGCAACAGATAAAAAGAATCGCAGATCTTCCCAGTCCATAGCCATGCATTTACGCATTGAATGTATGCGTATTTTAATATTTACGCATGACTTGTCAACCGTTACCGTTTAGTCATCGATATAACACTGCGACCCCGAATTATGTCCAACAATGTGCCCAGAACTAAATCCTTAGCCGCGATCCAGACCGCGGCTTGCCTAGGTTTTCTAGTCGTTCAACTCGATGTCAGCGTTGTCAATGTCGGCTTAGGTGCTTTAAAAACCGCATTTGATACAAACCTGACCGGTCTGCAATGGGTCATCAATAGCTATGCACTAGCGTTCTCGGCACTGCTGATTCTGGGGGGCGCGTGGGGGGACAGATTCGGCGCCAAAACGGTGTTTGCATCGGGATTTGCGCTGTTTACCATTGCGTCCATAGGCTGCGGTTTTTCAAACAGCATGAGCATGCTTATCGGAATGCGCATTGTTCAAGGTGTGGGCGCTGCCCTTCTGGTGCCCACCTCCCTGACGTTGATAAGACTGTCGTTTGACGATCCTGCAAAACGGAGATCAGCTGTCGCAATGTGGGGGGCTTGTGGAGGTATCGCTTTAGCTGCGGGGCCAGTCATGGGCGGCTTGCTAATCGAGTCACTCGGTTGGCGGAGTGTTTTTCTACTCAATGTCCCAATCGGCATTCTCGCCATCGGGCTGATCATACATTACGCCCCGGCCTCTCCTCGTATCGACAAGAAAGTCGATATACCAGGGCTGATCAGTATAGGTATTTGCCTGGCCTTGTTGACATACGCCCTAACCGAATCAAGTTCCAAAGGCTGGGTGACTGACACCGTCTCGACCATGGCAATTGCCGTATTTTGTGCAATAGCGTTCGTATTGATTGAGCGCCGGGTGAAGAACCCCATGATCCCAAGTCGATTGGCACAAAACAAAACTTTGGCGACCACTGCATTGGCCGGCGCCGCCATCAACCTCACCTTCTACGGCACGGTATTCGTCTTTAGCATCTACTTCCAGTCGTTCCTGCATTACGACGCATTTAGAACCGGTCTGGCATTCATACCGCTCACTGCGGTGCTGACGATCTCTACCATGATCTCGTCTAGGATTGCCAAGCACGTCAGTGCACAACGTATTATCACTATCGGTTTTTTGATTCAGGCAGTTGGCTTTCTCGCATTGGCTCGTGTCACACCCGAGACGTCGCTCTGGTACCTGAATATCGCCTTGATGGTAGTAGGTATCGGTAGTGCGTCGTCAGTGCCCTCGATCACCAACTCTATGCTGTCGTCGGTTTCTTCGAATGACGCCGGCATGGCGTCGGGACTGATGGCATCAGCCAGACAATTGGGAGGCGTGATTGGTGTTGCTGTGTTTGGGGCCATGATTACCAGCACCGAACCTGTTACTTTTTCCCAAGGGTTATCGACTGCAATGATCGTCTCGGCAGTAATTTTGGTGTTCTGCATCGCGGTGAACCATTGGGTAAGCCGCACTTCCCAACTGCCAGTCAGCACCTAATTCCGATGAACCTTTCAACCATTAACTTGAGTTTACAGCGCACCGGTGCAAACGAAAAAATCAGATTTAAGGTCGATAGCTATTATCCCGATGTTACAAATTTGCCCAATGGAGTGCGGGAAAATTTCGAGAAGCACCAACTAATGACTCCTTCGGCTGGCAGTTTTATGAAATATGTACGCCCTCACAGTAACCTCAGCCCGATTTGCTTTTCAATCTCGCTCAGCAGCACTTCTCTCTTCAGGCTGAAGCATTGCACCGCGGCTGACGAATATCGATATCTTCACCTTATATAGGACTTAGGAACGCGTATCGATCCATGAGAGTATTGGAGAAGATGGGTTATAAAATTAACCGCTTAGATGATCGCTTATTAACCGCGGCGTATAGTTACTTGATCGAAGGATTGAAGCATACCAACCCTCCGCTGCTCCAGACGTTACGAGCTAAATACTGCGGCAGTAGTAATTAGATCGTAACGTAGATCACTAGCACCTATTCAAGATGTTCAAATTCTGCCTTTTCGTTTTTGTCTGGCACGGATAATGGTACGCCATCAATGCCGGCATAAGCTACGATTACAACTACTTCTTGTTCTCCAGTTACACCGCGATGGCTTGCTCCGACCGACTCAGGAAATGCCTCTCCAGACTTTACTTTGAGCGTCTTTTTACTCAGTCTGTCTTCGATAGTAAGCTCCCCCGAGATGACATAGGCAATGTTTGCAACAGGGTGATGATGCCAAGGGAGCGCGGTGTGCGGGGGAATGGTGATCTTTAGTAATGTGAGTTTTGGCTGGCCTGAAGGGTAAGGTTCGTATTTAACGCCTTCCCAAGAGACAGTGCTGTCTACTACAACCTTGGCCCTCGGCGCTGATTGTTCACCTGCCATGGCACTGTTGGTCGCGGCTATTACTAATGTCGCGACTGCTGTAGTCGATTTGAGCGCGGTTACGACTGAACTCCAAACGACGGGATTGAAACTTCGCATTTTTTTCATGGGCTGACTGCCTTTTTTTATTGTGAGCGGCTATCTTGCACCGACGTAAAAGCGATGTATTGAACGAAATTACCTATGCATAGAATGAAATTGCGCCAACGGTGCTCTTCACGCAGATTACCGCAAGCGTTGAAAGCGTCATCAAATGGATGGGTGAACACGGACTGACTCTCCAATAGGTAGACAAACGCTACCCAAGTCCAATGTTACGGTCATTGCCTCTCTTGGCAATTCCACTCAAAATGTTCTGCGCGCGCACCACGTCGCCCCATCGAAATGGGCGCCTTCTCTCACCTGCGTAAGGATTTGACTGCACGTGAAATTTCACCAGATCAGGGCATTAGTCGCTGTCCATCAAACAGGCAGCATTAGTGAGGCGTCCCAAACCCTTCACGTCACCCAACCTGCACTCAGTCGATCTATCAAGGAACTTGAGAGTGAGCTTGGCCTCTCTCTCATGCGGCGTTCTCACAAAGGCATGACCCTTACAGATGAAGGTAAACGTCTTATTCGCCACGCTCAGTCAACAATGGAGAGCTTGAGACGCCTTCAATTGGAAGCTGAAAACATCAAGGATATACAGGTAGGAGAAGTAACTATCGGCGTTACATCCTTGACTGCCGTATTAAAAGGCTTGGGCGCCAGTATTGCCGTTTTTCAGTCACGCAGCCCTCGCGTGAAGATAAGGCTTATAGAGCTCCGCCCTCATCAAATCATCCAACAAGTGCGCGATGGAACACTTGACTTTGCAATCACCTCGCAGCAACACACCCAAAGGCTCAACCTTGACTGGGAAGCGCTAAGTCGAATGCCGGGCTTAGTAGTTTGCCGAAAAAATCATCCTCAGAGAAATGCCCGATCACTCCGCCACTTGCTGCATACAAGCTGGGTGAGCCTCGATGCTATCGATGATCACTCTTCACAGTTCTATCAAATGTTTGAAGACAATCAGATACATCCACCGCAACGAATTACTGAATGCTCGTCAGTATTGCTAGCTCTTCACTTGCTGCATCACTCTGATGCTTTTATGACGCTTAGCGAGGCGGGAATGAATAGCGTCCTTACCCAGGGCCTGAGTGAAAACCTGGTGAAAGTTGAGATAGAAGAAACTATACCAGAATACCCTATTTATCAGGTTTGCACAGACCGTCACTCGCTGACTACCTCGGCTCGCGATCTTTACTATGAAATTCGGGCAGCTTTGAGCACAAGCGAACCTCTGCATTTCATCGCTTCACAAAACACCATCGATCCATGAATTCTCCGAAGACGGAACATATACAATAATCGCAAGCCCTTGCAGATTCGTTAACCCTCATGCTTTCTTGCGGAAACAAGGGGGGAACGAGCCTTGAGACACTTTGCCCAACCTGTGCTTTTCCAAAATCAACGACTTTGTGTGCTCGAAAGCCAAGCATTCGTTCGGTAATCGCACATCCTAGTCCCGTACGGGTGCAAGCTTAGCCCTCAATATTTCCACAACTTAACTATTCGTTATGTCGTGCAAAAAAGCGCAAGTGCCATGCCCAGAAAATTGCCTGATAGTCAGTGGACATCATAACAATACGAGACCTAGCTGATGTCGACTCTACAAGCGCAATCCATAACCAGCACCGCCAGCAAGGCGAGGCCTCAGGCAAGGCAAGCCACTATCGCATGTGCTCTAGGCAACGCACTTGAGATGTACGATTTCACCATTTACAGTTTTTTCGCCGTTGTAATCGCTCGAAACTTCTTCCCAGCGCAATCAGAAGTCGCATCGCTTCTCTTATCCCTTACCACCTTCGGCGTCGGTTTCCTTATGCGCCCAGTGGGTGCAGTCATAATTGGGCGTTTCGCTGACCGTCATGGCCGTAAATCAGCGTTAAGCCTCACAATCGGACTGATGACTTTGGGTACAGCGATGATTGCATTCGCTCCCACTTATCACCAGATTGGATTCTTCGGAACTTTAATTTTGATCACTGGCCGTCTTGTCCAAGGATTCTCAGCGGGCGGTGAAATTGGCACAGCATCAGTATTCTTGATGGAGTCCAGCACCACATCTAACCGCTGTCACAATGTGAGCTGGCAAGCAGCAAGCCAGGGTTATGCCGCCCTCGTAGGCGCAGGAATTGGTCTGCTGCTGAGCACTGTTTTGACCGCAGATGATCTCAATCAATGGGGCTGGCGCATCCCTTTCATACTTGGACTTGTAATCGGGCCAGTGGGTTGGTACATCCGACGTTGCTTACCCGAAACTCATGACGCCCAATCATCAACAGGCGCTGATCATTGGCGCACCCACTTCGACCTACGCCACACCCTACTCGCCATAGGCCTAATGGCAAGTGCGACCATCAGCATTTATTTGTTCATTTTCTACATGCCGGCTTATCTGACGGCCTCGTTGGGCTACCCGCAACGCAGTGCCCTAGCTATCGCTTGTGTCGCCAGTGCCTGTCTCGCTGTGATCACACCTATTGCAGGACGTTTCGCAGATCGACACGTCCTTCGAAAAAAACTTCTCGTTTGGACTATTACGTTGCCGGTAGTGCTAGCTGGCCCTGGATTGTACCTACTGAGCTTGAGCACTAATTTGGCCCTGGCGATGTGCGTGATTGCCGTTTTGGTTTTGCCAGGGTGCATAGGCTCGGGGGCTTTTTTTGCGCTGATCATGGAGGCTTTCCCCAAGCGATCACGTGCGTTGGGTACCGCGGTCAGTTACAGCTTCGGCGTGACGTTGTTTGGTGGCTTCTCACCTCTGATTGCCACATGGCTGACCAGTGTGCTGAACAACCCACTAGCCCCCGCGCTATACCTTTTCGCCGGTGGTGTTATCAGTCTTTTTTGCCTGGCGCTGTATCCTGAAAACGCTGGACGGGAGTAACCCAATGAATACCTTTGCATCAGTCACCTTGAAAGCAGATCTTGAAGACTTTGTGCGTTTGCGTCATGACATTCATATGACGCCAGAGCTGGGTAGCGACACACCAATTACCGCGGAATTGGTAGCAAGCCGGCTGGAAACCTGGGGCTATGAAGTACATCGAGGCATCGGAGGCCATGGCGTGGTCGCTGTACTACGCAGAGGGGATGGCCCACGCCGAATTGGCTTACGTGCTGACATGGACGCGCTTCCTATGCAGGAGGGAAATCGTTTCAACCATGCCAGTCGAATTGAAGGGAGGATGCACGCTTGTGGTCATGACGGACACACCGCCATTTTACTCGCCGCTGCCTGGCGGATTGCGCATTCGCTTGATTTCAACGGCACGCTCAATCTGATTTTTCAGCCGGATGAAGAGGGATTGTGCGGCGCAAAGTCGATGATGGAAGACGGATTGTTTACTCGCTTTCCATGCGATGCAATCTTCGCACTACACAATCTTCCAGGCATCCCTGTGGGTACAGCGGTAGTTCAAAGCGGGCCCACAATGGCAGCGTCACAACAGGTAAGCCTGCATATCAAAGGGCGCGGTGGTCATGGCGCGATGCCGGAACGTACTGTGGATCCCCTACCCGTTGTAGCTAGCCTGATCAACGTCATCCAAACGATCAAATCTCGTAATCTTGCTGTCGATGAACATGCAGTCATCAGTATCGGCATGATTCAAGCTGGTACTGTTTACAACATCATTCCTGACACCGCTTCAATGCTACTAAGCATCCGCACTGACACTCACGAAACGGAACTTAAAATCAATCGACGCCTTGAAGAGATTATCCGCGGGCATGAGCATCTATTTGGTGTCGAGATAGATCTTGAAACTGTGCAACTCGCCCCTCCTCTGGTTAATAGCGAGCAAGAATCCGAACGGGTGCGGCAAGTTCTGCACCCGCTCTTTGAGCCGGGCACCCTTCTTTCTCACGGCAAGAAAATTATGGCGACGGAAGATTTTGCTTGGATGCTCACTGAGGTACCTGGTTGCTACTTCTTCCTCGGGAATGGCGAAGGAGAATTCCACGGCTGCTCAGTTCACAATCCTCACTATGACTTCAACGATGAGCTGATTAAGCTGGGCTCAGATTGCTGGTTCAAAATTGTTGAGGGTTATCTGAGCTGAGCTCATTCAACCCGCTTGGCAAATCGGCAATCCTGATTGGCCCACGAAAAAAGCGTTCATTTGTAGAGCTTTTCGACAGCGTTAAATCAAACTATGCAGTTCGATCATCCATCTGACTCTCGTCGGAACGTATGACTGAGAAATCTGCGCGGTGCCCAATAGGATGCTCCGTATCGACGAAACGGAGCATCTTTCGTTTTAACTTACATCCAAGGATTGTCCCGCCTGGGCGCCCAATACACCGTCGGTTCCCATTCCTATGTTGTCGCCCACCAGTCAACCGTCACTTTGAGGGTTAGCTGCGCAGAAGTTGGGGACGCAACGACATTATCCAAACGCGCCTCCTCATCTGTCTTTGATGAATGATCTCTCCCGCACCAGCTGTGCTATCGCGTCCTTCAACTAGGCTGTCGAGGATAGACGAGCTAGCGTAGGGATCAGCGGGTGACCAGGAAATACCACCTAAAACGAAATACTAGGGCTGTCCCAATCGGGAAGCACTCTTTCCAATCTGATCCGTTCCCAAGTACGGCTGGGCGTAGTGTGTAGCAATGCACGTTATCCCGGCTCTACAGAAGCGGCTCTGGTCGGCAGTAGTCCATCCCAGACCTTAGCTTTGCCGGAAATGTGCCACGGTTCTAACTCCGATCCTCAACTCTCCACTTCAGGAGTGGAGCGCTGCATGAAACCATCAGGATGAAGTACTTTCCCGTGCTCCTGTGGGCGATAAATCCGCACGAAGGTCGGATCCGAGCCGCGAGCCTAGGTTGACGCTGAAGCTCATCCTCAGACAAACGCCAGACTCTATCTTCTGTCGCGCTGATTCACATCCTGCCAAACCTCGCTCATGCCAGCCGGATACTAACCGCAGCAGCTTGCATCATCTCATCGGACAACGTCCAAGTCCTGTGCTCATGACTTGTTCAAAATCTGGACAGCGCCACACACCTTATATGTCCAGAATATGAACACTTTGGCATCTACAATCGCGGATTTAGTGCCCCGCGAGCCTTGGCATGCCCCCTGCAATCAGTATTCGTGAACACCAACAAAAATAGGATATAGAAAGTGAAAACTTTGCTACCCAATGACGTTTGGAATGAGCGACTGTTCACGGGAAGCTGGGAAATGGGTGAACTCCCTATAACGCCAGTGAACTCTCCAAGCAATGGGCAACATCTGGGGGCCTTGGCAAACGCAGGCGCTGACCAGGTAGAACGAAGCGCGTTAAAGGCTGCAATAGCCCAGCGTGATTGGTACGCCCTTCCCTACGATGATCGAGCCAAGGTGATGAGAAAGGCTGCGGCCATTGCCGAGCAGTATCAAGAGGAGATTGCCGAATGGATCGTAAAAGAAAGCGGCTCTACTCATCCCAAGGCGAGCTTTGAAACGTCAATCTCGATTAAATCCCTTCACGAAGCGTGCGCACTTCCCTCCCGTAGCCAGGGCGAGGTTCTGCCCTCTGTAGCAGGGCGTCTGAGCATCGCGCGGCGCCGCCCACTAGGCGTAATTGGTGTTATCTCCCCATTCAACTTCCCGCTGTATCTGGCTATGCGCGCCGTGGCTCCAGCGTTAGCTACAGGTAATGCTGTGGTGCTCAAGCCAGATCCACGCACTGCTGTGTGCGGTGGTTATGTCATTGCGCGAATTTTCGAGCTGGCTGGGCTCCCGGCAGGCGTGCTCCATGTCCTACCAGGTGGAGCAGACGCCGGAGTAGCACTCACCTCTTCACCCAACGTAGCGATGATCCAATTTACAGGTTCCACTGCTGCGGGCCGTAAAGTCGGGGAAGCTGCCGGGCGCCACCTGAAGAAGGTGTCTCTCGAGCTCGGCGGCAAAAACTCACTGATCATTCTGGACGATGCGGATTTAGATCTTGCGATCGCGAATGCAACGTGGGGGGTTTATCTGCATCAAGGACAAATATGCATGTCAACCGGCCGCGTTTTGGTTCAGCGCGGTATTTACGACGCTTTTCTAAAACGGTTGGTTGCCAAAGCTCAAAGCTTAACTGTAGGTGATCCGACAACGGCTCAAGTACACCTTGGCCCACTCATCAATGCTGCCCAGCGCGACAATGCGCTGCGTATCGTCGAAGCCTCACGCGCTGCGGGGGCAAAGGTAGAAACGGGTGGATCGGCAGAAGGACTGTTTTTTCAGCCGACAGTGATCAGCGGTGTGTTGCGTGGCAACCCTGCATTCAACGAAGAGATCTTCGCGCCCGTCGCCGTGGTTGTTCCCTTTGATACTGACGAAGAAGCCGTCCAGCTTGCTAACGATACGGAATACGGCCTAAGCGCCGCAGTGCTATCCCGAGACACTGGACGAGCGTTGCGCCTCGGCGAGCAACTGCGCACCGGTCTCCTGCACATCAACGATCAGACAGTTAACGATGAAGTCATCAACCCATTCGGCGGCGTGGGCGCGTCGGGTAATGGCACCAGTATTGGTGGTGCCGCTAACTGGGAAGAGTTTACTCAATGGCAGTGGCTAACCCTTAAGGGCGAAGCACCGGCGTACCCGCTTTAATCTCGGAGAACAATAACAATGACAACTACAATCTTTCGCCCTATTCAAGCTGCCGTCACACGTGGCAAAGGTGCACCTTTCGTACTGGAGCAGGCTCGTATTCGCGCACCTGAAGGTGACGAGGTACTGGTACGCATCATTGCTACGGGCATGTGCCACACCGACATGATCGTGCGAGACCAATACTACCCGGTTCCCCTGCCAGCGGTACTTGGGCACGAAGGTTCGGGGGTTATCGAGGCCGTTGGCCCACTTGTGCAGAATCTGGAAGTTGGCGACCACGTCGTGATGACATATGGATATTGCGGCCACTGTTTAGCATGTGACTCCGGCCATGCAGCCTACTGCAAAGACTTCTTTGGACGTAATTTTAGCGGAGCAGGCCCGGATGGCCGAAATGCTCTATTGGACGAGAAAGGCGAAGCGTTGCACGATCATTTTTTTGCGCAATCATCTTTCGCGACGTACGCGTTGGGGCGTGAAAATAACACCATCCGGGTACCGAAAGAGGCACCAATCGAACTACTCGGCCCGCTCGGCTGTGGCATTCAAACCGGTGCAGGGGCGGTAATTAACTCGCTGAAAGTCACTCCTGGAAGTGCCTTTGCAGCGTTTGGAGGTGGTGCTGTGGGTCTTTCGGCAGTGCTGGCTGCGCAGGTAGCCGGAGCCTCAACCATCATAGTTGTCGATGTAGTGCCTTCACGACTGGAACTCGCTCTGGAACTCGGTGCAACTCATGTTGTGAATAGCCGGGAGTCAGATCCAGTGGCTGCGATTCGGGAGATTACCGGAGGTGGGGTGCAGTTCGCGCTTGAGTCCACTGGCCGACCAGAAGTATTGCGTCAGGCGGTCGATGCGCTCGGTAGCCGTGGGGCCCTCGGCGTAGTCGGCGCTCCACCGCTGGGTACAAATGCCAACTTCGACGTAAATGATTTGCTGCTGGGTGGAAAGACCATACGTGGCATCGTCGAAGGCGACAGCGTGCCGAAGAAGTTCATTCCAGAACTGGTGCATCTGTACATGCAGGGGAAGTTCGCTTTCGACAAACTGGTGAAGTTCTATGACTTCGACCAGATCAATCAGGCGGCTCAAGACAGTGAAAAAGGTGTGACGCTCAAGCCAATCATTCGAATCCAGAAGTAAGCCTCGCAGCAGGGGCCGCCGCCGGCCCCTGCTCTACAACAAGAACAAAAGGAATACCTCTCGTGACCAAGATCTTCAGCCTCGCTTGGGGCTTAATGCTGTGCGCGCTAATGTCGGGTAACGCCCGAGCGGTAGATGTAAACGCTGGTGATTACACCGCTTTGCCTCCTGGCACAAATGTAGCCGCCTGGTATCAACAATTCGGGCGAGCAGACCGATTCAACGGTGATGGTTCGCCCGACTTTAAAGAAGCTACAAGCCTTCGATCTAACATCAGCGTACTGCGACTGATCCACTTCACTGAGCTGGGCGGAATCACCATTGACCCGCAGATTCTCCTGCCATTTGGCCATGTCTATAACGTGAAGATCGGAGGACAATCCCTGGGCAGCAATAGTGGTGTTGCAGACCCAATCATCGGTGCTACGTTTTGGCTAGTAAATCAACCAAGCGCGGGAGTTAGCGGTAGATACTTCGGTATCACCCCGCTCATTTACCTCCCTTTAGGTCAATACGACCGACGTGAAGGTGTCAATTTGGGTGAAAATCGCTGGAAAGGGGATTTACAACTGGGCTGGGTGGAGCCGTTATCGGGCCGCTGGTCGATAGAGTTGTACGCTGATGCAGTGGTGTATGGCCCTAACGACGATGCCGGCGGCGGTAGCCAAACACTACGCCAGGATCCGACCTATCAGATACAAACCAACCTTCGCTATGACTTCAACTCAGCCCAACGCTTGGCCCTAGGATTCTCCGCCTCAGAGGGTGGTAAGCAATACCTCTCGGGGGATTACAACGGGCAAAAAACCGAAGTGCAGCAAGCTCGATTGGAGTTTCAACAGATGGTCGGAAAGACAGTGCAACTAAGCGCCCAACTAACTCACGACACCCATGTGGTGGGCGGGTTTCAGGAAGACACAGGTGTGAACCTGCGAGCCCTCCTATTGTTTTGAGCCGCCGAGCAACCTTGACGTGTTGCTAGCCACGGGGCACCGTGAACTGGCAACACGACATCGATAGCAACAATAACAAGGTGTATTCATGGATCGCCTACAGCTCGAATTGCACACCGCGCGTCGAAATTTTGCCGAGGGTGTTCCGTTACCTATTGGCTTGTTACCCGAGCCCATCGAGCGTTCGTGGGAACGCTCTAGAGCTGCAGGCCTGACCCCTTGGCAACCTCGCCTGGCGCGAGGTCACCTCGACATTCTCTCCTTGACCGATGCCGACGCCCATCTGGCTGAATGCGTACAACCAGAGCTTGAGCGATTGTGGGATCTGATCGGTGATTCACACTGGATGCTGTTTTGCGTCAATCCTGAGAATCGAATAGTACAAACCCGAAAGCCTGCAGGAATGGATAGTCCGTTGTCAGCCCTGCATGCAGGGCGGCGCATAGGTGAAGCGGATATTGGTACAACTGCCCCCGCATGCACCTTGGTTGACGGTATGCCCGCTATAGTCGCAGGCAACCAACACTACCTTCATGAGTTTTCGCAATTCTTTTGCGTAAGCGTCCCGCTGCGTGGCGTTAACGGTGAATTGCTGGGAGCTCTCGATCTCACTGGAATTGGTACACGAAACGCCGGCACAATGCTGGAGCGGTTGAAGCATGCAGCACTAGCCACTGAAAACAATTTTTTTCTGGCCTTGCCCGACTGCCAGATCCTGGAGCTCCAGCATGACCCAAGGCTTTTGGGTTCGCCACTTCAAGCATTGCTCGCTGTTCGTGAGGATGGGACGGTATGTGGTGCCAATCGTGCAGCTCAGCAATTGCTCGGAGTCAGCAGTTACCGCCCTCTTGACCTGAACCTTGAGCACCTGTTTGACCGCTCTAACCACAGCCTGCTCGATTTCTCATCCAAATTACTAACGCTTGCAGACGGCTCACGACTTTATGGACGGTTGCTGAGCCATCAGCCAACAAAGAGTCAGCCGCTACGGGCGGCGCAGTCTGCGCTAGGAAGTGATCGCAGAATCAACGCGCGATTTGAGGATGCCAAGAAGGCGGTTGCGGCCAATCTGCCGGTACTAATTACCGGCCCTACCGGTTGTGGCAAGGAAGTATTTGCCAAAGCGTTACACCAGCACTGCTTTCCTAGCTCACCTTTCGTAGCTATCAATTGCGCTTCGTTGCCAGAAAGCCTCATAGAATCCGAACTGTTCGGGCATACGGAGGGAAGCTTCACAGGCGCCCGTAAGGGAGGCTCGATGGGGCTTCTTGAAGCGGCTCAAGACGGTGTCCTGCTGCTGGACGAAATTGGTGATATGCCATTAGCCCTTCAGAGCAGGTTGCTTCGCGCTTTACAAGAGAGGCAAGTCACACGAGTTGGTAGCACAAATTCCATTCCTTTTAGGGCGCACATCATTGCTGCCACCCACCGATCTCTCCCAGCGTTAGTGGCGACCGGCGACTTCCGTGAAGACCTTTTTTACCGTCTAGACGGCCTACGGGTTGCATTACCGTCACTTGATCAACGACTCGACAAGGAGCAGCTAATTGATGCTTTTTTTCAGCGTCCCGGGTGCCCGAGACTAAATGCCGAGGCGCGGGCAACGCTCCTTGCTTATAACTGGCCAGGGAACCTGCGGCAGTTAGAGAACGTAGCAGGCCTCGCGTCGGTACTTGCCGACGGCGCTCCATACATTACTGTGAATCACCTCCCAGAAGAGATCTTAGGCAGTACCAACGCACCGACCAGGAGTCTCTCGGATGCTACGCGGGATGTAATCGAGCGAGTATTGCTGTCTCATCAGGGCAACGTTTCAGCGGCTGCCAAAGAGCTCGGTATTTCGCGAACGACCCTGTACAAGCGACTAACCATACGATAGCGCTCACTTGCAGAAAATCTTGTTGCTCGAAAAGGCGAGTCAACCGAAACAGCTTGAGCAAGAGATTTACATAGTAGGAGCCTGCCACTCAACGCTGATAATGGATGAGAACCCTCTGTACAAAAACGAACGCCCCGAACAACTCGGGGCGTCATTGGCCGCGTTCCCTAGTGCGTTTTCACACTGCCTGGTGAAGCGCCGCTTTGTATTTCAACTAAGTTACTTGGCCAACCAGGACTCCACGGTCGCTGAACCGTACTCAGCTTTCCACTCTTTCAAAGTCCGGTGATTGCCGCCTTTGGTTTCGACCATCTCACCCGAATGCGGGTTTTTATAAACCTTCACTTGGCGAGGCTTGCGGCTACTCACTTTAGGCTCGTTGGGTGGAGAGCGACGACGGGCAGCTTGTGGATCAAGCAAATTGATCACGTTCGGCAAGCTGTAGCCATACTCTGCCAATAGAGCACGTAGCTTCGTTTCGAATTCGATTTCCCGCTTGAGGCCAGCATCGCCTTTGAGCGCTTCCAGTGCCTCGAGCTGTTCAGCGAGGTGTTTTTCGAGTTGGCGAAATTCAGCGAGCTTAGAAATGGGAACTCCAATGAGGTTATTTACACACGGTACACCAAATACGAAAAATTAGAATCAGGTGTCGTCATGTAGAAAGCAGATGTCTGTCACTCTAATGGAGGGCAAGAATACGATCATCCCTGGAGAAACAGTTGAGCATTTGGAACCTAGCTCCAACATCAGCGCTGGAATCATGCGAGGGACATTCATGGTGTCGCAGGCGCTAATCGGTATCAGCCTACGGTTACGCCTGTCGCTTGATTACCTATAGTTGAGATCACAGCGCGGATGGGTGCCTTCGCGTCATGCAGCGGTAACCTGCCGTATCAGTTGGCACCGTGGCATTTCACACACCAAGCGACGCAGTCCCAATGACGCAAGCACGCCGCAAACCTACTCATTAGCGGATTGGCGTAGCTTGGTACGCAGTAAATTTCCAACGACCTTCAGCCATCGTCCAGATGGCCAGACTTTTGTTCTTCAGAAAGCGTTGCTCTCCATTGATGATCAAGTCCGCATTCATCCCGCCGATTACCAAAACCGTATCGCCGTACTGTCGGATCTCATCGATCGGGTGGTCGATGGATTGATACACGTAGTAGCCACTACGGCACTTTTCGAGATATTGCGCCAATGAGTCTACGACACCGCTGGAATGGACATAGACGAGATCAGGATGTGCCAACGAGACGAACTGATCAAAGTCCCGCTGGACAATCGCTTCGAACCGTTGCTCTTCAAGCTTGCGAATCAGTTGCTCGACCGTTTCATTTGAATTTTCGTACATGGTGCCTTGCCTTCAAACTGGTTTTTTGAAATTTAGTGCTAGCGAACGTTCTGACCTGGAAGCATGCCTGTGAGCACATCGTCTCTCTCGATGAAATGGTGCTTCAGTGCAACCAGAACATGCCCGCCCACCAGCGCACCACAAAGCCACGCCGTATACGTATGAATCCACTTGGCCAAGTCATACAGATCCTTGTCGGGAGCCACCAACGGCGGCAAAGTGAATAGACCTGCAACGATGATTGGCTTATCGGCAACTGAACTCCAGTACCAACCGGAAACTGGCAAGCCGACTAAGGCGACGACATAAAGCAGAATGTGCCCGACCAATGCCCCGCGTTTCATGAAAGGACTCATTGTTTCCGGGAGCGCCGGCGCAGGATGAGACAGGCGCCAAGCAATTCTTGCGACGACTAGAAACAGAAGCGTACTGGCCATGGCCTTGTGCAAAAAAGTTAGCTCATGGTGAGCGTTGAGTTCGTCGCGCCAATGGGTTGCAAGTATCCCAATGCACCAG
>LNAP01003161.1_pt1 | contig 26808 bp, 28 predicted proteins | sample 602601 | NCBI WGS metagenome assembly LNAP01 (sample SAMN02440304, study PRJNA202911) | soil metagenome | biome: Subtropical and temperate rainforests or woodlands; isolation source: soil samples (1 kg each in a 20% v/v slurry with milli Q water) were... ... | reverse complement strand
GTTCTTCGAAATCGGCTTCGTGCTGCTGATTCCGCTGGTGTTCATCGTGGCCCGTCGCACTGGCGTGTCGATCATCAAGATCGGTATCCCGCTGCTGGCCGGTCTGTCCGCCGTACACGGCCTGGTGCCGCCGCACCCGGGTCCGCTGCTGGCCATCGGCGTGTTCGGTGCCGACATCGGCAAGACCATTCTGTACGGCCTGATCGTTGCGTTGCCAACCGCCATCATCGCTGGCCCGATCTTCGGTACGTTCATTGCCAAGCACATTCCCGGTCATCCGAACCAGGAGCTCGTGGATCAACTGGCGCGGGAATCGGATTCGGCCGATCTGCCGAGCTTCGGCATCACGCTGGTGACCGTGCTGCTGCCGGTGTTCCTGATGCTGCTCAAGACGTTTGCCGACGTGGTGCTGCCCGATGGCAACATCTTCCGCGCATTCATGGACCTGATCGGTCACCCGATTTCGGCGTTGCTGCTGGCGTTGCTGCTGTCGCTGTATACCTTCGGCTACAAGCAGGGCATCGGTTCCAGCCAAATGATGAAATGGCTGGATGCCAGCCTCGCGCCGACCGCCGCGATCATCCTGATCATCGGTGCCGGTGGTGGCTTCAAGCAGATGCTGGTGACCAGCGGCGTGGGTGACGTGATCGGCCACATGGCGGTGAACGCACAGATCTCGCCGATCCTGCTGGCCTGGCTGGTGGCGGCGGTGATTCGTATCGCGACCGGTTCAGCGACCGTGGCGACCATCACTGGCGCCGGCATCGTGGTGCCGGTGGTGGGGATGATTCCGGGTGTGAACCGTGAGCTGCTGGTGCTGGCCACCGGTGCAGGCTCCCTGATCCTGTCCCACGTCAACGACGCCGGTTTCTGGTTGGTGAAGCAGTACTTCAACATGACCGTGGCCGAAACCTTCAAGACCTGGACCGCGATGGAAACCATCCTCTCCGTGGTTGGCCTGGGCTTTATCCTGTTGTTGTCGCTGTTCGTTTAAGCGATTCGATAGACACAAAAAAACCGCAGCGATGCGGTTTTTTTGTGGGTGATCGATTTGTAGGAGCGAGCTTGCTCGCTCCTACAGGATTTTGTGTCAGGCGTTGGTTTTCGGTGCCAACCCATCCGCCCTGAACATCCCGCGAATCCCGCGTACGGCCTGACGAATCCGGTCCTGGTTTTCGATCAGGGCAAAGCGCACGTGATCATCACCGTACTCGCCAAACCCGACGCCTGGCGAGACACACACCTTGGCTTCGGCCAGCAGTTTCTTGGCGAACTCCAGCGAGCCCAGGTGCGCATAGGCCTCGGGAATCTTCGCCCAGACGTACATCGACGCTTTCGGGTTTTCGACCATCCAGCCCAGCTCATGCAGGCCTTTGACCAGTACGTTGCGCCGCTGCCGATACTGCTCGGCGATGTCGCGCACGCATTGCTGATCGCCTTCCAGCGCAGCGATGGCCGCCACTTGCAGCGGAGTGAAGGTGCCGTAGTCGTGGTAGCTCTTGATCCGCGCCAGGGCATTGACCAGTTCCGGGTTGCCGACCATGAAGCCAATGCGCCAGCCGGCCATGTTGTAGCTCTTGGACAGGGTGAAAAACTCCACCGCAATGTCCTTGGCCCCGGGCACTTGCATGATCGACGGGGCTTTCCAGCCGTCGTAGACGATGTCGGCGTAGGCCAGGTCGTGTACCACAAGCACGTCGTACTGCTTGGCGAGGGCGATCACCCGTTCGAAGAAATCCAGCTCCACGCACTGGGCGGTCGGGTTGGACGGGAAACCGAGGATCATCATCTTCGGCTTCGGGATCGAACCGCGAATGGCTCGCTCCAGTTCAGCGAAGAAATCCACACCCGGCACCAGCGGCACCGACCGCACCTGGGCGCCGGCAATCACGGCACCGTAGATGTGGATCGGGTAGCTCGGGTTCGGTACCAGCACGGTGTCGCCCTGGTCCAGGGTGGCCAGCATCAGGTGCGCCAGACCTTCCTTGGAACCGATGGTGACAATGGCCTCGCTTTCCGGGTCGATGTCGACCTCGTAGCGGTCCTTGTACCAGTTGGAAATCGCCCGGCGCAGGCGCGGAATGCCCTTGGAGGTGGAGTATCCGTGGGTGTCTTCGCGTTGGGCCACCGTCACCAGTTTTTCGACGATGTGCGGCGGCGTGGCGCCGTCGGGGTTGTCGATGATGTCTTCGCCACGACGACGGGCGGCCATCTTCAGCTCGGCAGTGATGTTGAAAACGTAAGGGGGGAGTCGATCTATGCGCGCAAAGCGGCGCGGCGAACCTTGTTCGGCCATTGTTGCCTCGGATAACGTAAGCGCCCGGAACCGTCCGAGCGACGCTGGTCACTGCGGTGACCTGTGGCGGAATGTAAGGGCAGCTGTGGCAGACTGTCCAGCCTCAATGTAAACAAATTTTTCCGAAGGATAGGGTTCGATGGAATTTACCAGCGGCTTCTTGCTGAGCCTCTCGCTGTGCCTGGATATCGGCGTGGCCAACATCGCAATGATCACCCTGGCCATGCAGCGCGGTTACTTCCAGGGCTTTGCGTTGGGGCTGGGAACCTGTGTCGGCGACCTGATCTACGCGGTACTGGCACTGGCCGGCATGACCGTGTTGCTGCAGTACGAAACCGTGCGCTGGGTGTTGTGGATCGGTGGCTCGGCGCTGCTGGTGTACTTCGCAGCGAAGATGATCTATTCGGCGATTCACCACGAAGCGGTGCTGGCGCAATCGGCCGAGGTGGGGCACAACTCCCATCGCAAGGAGTTCTTTCGCGGGATCTTCCTGGCCATGTCGTCGCCCAGCGCGATTCTCTGGTTCGCTGCGGTGGGTGGCACGCTGATCGCCCGTTCCGGCGGCGGTGGCGCCCTCAGTTCGGCGTTGTTTCTCGGCGGTTTTCTCTGCGCAGGGATTCTCTGGTGTGTCGGGCTGTGCTTTGCTGCGAGCCACGGCGGCAAGTTGCTCGGCGACAAGTTACTGCGTTACTCCTACATGGCATCGGCAGCGATCTTCTGCTATTTCGCGGTCTACGTGATCCTATCGGGTTACAACGAGTTTGTCGGTTCAGGCGCCGTCGAGCAATTGCACGCCCTGTAATTGGGCGAATCGGGTTTGGCTTCTATACTCCCAGCCGAACCCACTTTTTGCTCCAGGAGTTGAGCCATGGATGAGCAAACACGCGTCGAACTGGCGGAGCCACGCTTCGAACACGGACACTTCCTGCTGATCGCAGGGCTAGGCGGACGATTTACCCAGCAGACCACGCAAGGCATTCCCGAACTCTGGGAGAAACTCATCCCGCATCTGGGCCATATTCCGGGCCAAAAAGGCGAAGTCACCTACGGCGTCTGCTGCAATTTCGATGGCAAGGGCGGCTTCGATTACATCGCTGGCGTCGAGATCAGCAAACTCGACGACTTGCCGGAAACCTATCGCTGGGTGGAAGTTCAGCCGCAGCAGTACGTGGTGTTCGAACACAAGGGACCGCTGGACACCTTGCCGCAAACCTTTCAGTACATTCATGGCACGTGGCTGCCGCAGTCCGGCCACGAGCTGTTGGCGGCCCCGGAGTTCGAGCGCTACAGCGAAGACTTCAACCCAAAGCTCAACACCGGCAAGCTGGAAATCTGGCTGCCGATCAAGGCATGACACCTGCGCGAGAGGCGGATCAGCCGATTCGTCTCTCGATGTCCCACGGCGGCTGATTTATGATCCCCAGCCTTTCCCACGCTGATCCCGAGCTGCCATGAACACCGTCATCCGCAACGTCACCCCCGCCGATCTGGACCGCTGCTTTGCCATCGAAACCCTTGCCTACGAAGGTGACGAAGCCGCGACCCGCGAGAAAATCGCCACCCGCATCGCCACTTGGCCCGAGGGTTTTATCGTCGCTGAAGTGGACGGAGTCGTCGCCGGTTTCATCAATTCCGGGGCGGCGTTTCAGGTGGAAATGTCGGACGAGGCGTTCAAGGAACTGATCGGCCACGACCCGGCCGGGCCGCACGTGGTGATCATGTCGGTGGTGGTGCATCCGGATTATCAGGGGCAAGGCCTGGCCAAACTGCTGATGGGCGAGTTCATCGAGCGCATGCGTGGGATGGGCAAGGTCACCATCAACTTGATGTGCAAGGAGCGGCATATTCCGTTGTATGCCGGGTTCGGTTTTGCTTACGTCAAACCCTCGGCCTCCGACCATGGCGGCATGGCGTGGCATGAGATGGTGCTTGAACTCTGATCCGACGTAGATCCCCTGTGGGAGCGAGCTTGCTCGCGATAGCGGACTATCAGTCGACATCGATGTTGAATGTTACGCCGCCATCGCGAGCAAGCTCGCTCCCACAGTAGTTTTGTGGTGTTGGTGGGGGCTGAGTTCAAAACACCAACCCCATCCGCCGCTCATACCCGATCCGGCCCTTGTACGCCTCGCCGCTGTCGACAAAGCCATACCTGGCGTACAGGGCGATGGCCGCCTCGTTGTCGGCATCCACCGACAGTTCCAGCCCCTTGATTTCCGGCCAGGCCAGGCGCGCCGCCTCGGGTAGCGCCTGCAGGCAGGCCTTGCCGTAGCCTTTGCCCTGAGCGCGTTGATCGACTTGCAGTGCATGCAGCGTGGCGCTGTGCTCATCGGCCCAGGCCGGCAACACCGGCGGGCGCTTGAGCAGCAGGAACGCGACGGGCACACCTTCGGCCAGCAGGGCGAAGCCCTTGACGCCGGGGCCGGGCTTGGACAACAGCGTGTGCAAGGCGCCGTGGATGTCACCCGAGAATCTGATCTGTTCCGAATGCACTTCAATGGCCTCGACCTGTTGGCGCTGCAGCGTGTTCAGGCTTTCATAAGGCACGAGTCGGGCTGTCACGGGAGTGTCCTTTTTCCATCACAAATGAGCCTCGGATTCTAGCGAGTTTGCTTTCCCGGATTATTTTTATTCCGGATCGCCGGACGACTAAGGGTGTCTTCACTATAAAAACCACGGAGAACCACCATGAACTCGCAAACCCAGATCCAGAACCTCATCGAGAACTATCGTCAGGCGGTCATGGCCAAGGACATTGAAAAAGTCATGGCCCTGTATGCCGATGACATCGTCTCCTTCGACGCGGTCAAGGCCCTGCAATTCAAAGGCAAGCCGGCGTATCGCGCGCATTGGCAGGCCTGCATGGAAATGTGCCCCGGCCCGCACATCTTCGAATTCCACGAAATCACCATCGAGCCGTCCCAGGAAATTGCGTTCGCTCACTGGCTGGCAAATTGCGGTGGCACCAATGACAAGGGCGAAACCCAGTCCTGCTGGATGCGCGTCACCGCCTGCTATCGGCAAGAAGCCGGGCTGTGGCAGATCGTCCACGAACATTGGTCGGCGCCATTCGACATGACCAGCGGCGCGACGCTGTTCGACCTCAAGCCCTGATCGTCGGGAAGCCGAGCCAGAATGCCAATCAGCGACCATAGTTGAGCGTTCGATAAGGAGAGCGTGATGAAGTATTTATGCCTGGTTTACAGCGATGAGCAGCTGCTGCATTCGCTGCCGGAAAGCCCGAAGGACGAAGAATGCATGGCCTATGCCGAGTCGATCCAGGGCAGTGGCCGGATGGTCGCCGCCGAGGCGCTGGAGTCGGTACAGACCGCCACCACGGTGCGCATGCGCAACGGCAAGATGTCGATCACCGACGGGCCATTCGCTGAAACCAAGGAGCAGTTGGCTGGTTTTTATCTGATCGATGCCAAGGACCTCAACGAAGCCATCCAGGTCGCCGGGAACATTCCGGCGGCCCGGGTCGGCAGTGTCGAAGTGCGCCCCGTTCGGCAGTTGAATCCTTAAGATGCCGGGGCTGCCGGTTCAGGCGCAGGTCGAGCGGGTCTATCGCGAAGAGTCGCGGCGGATTCTTGCGACCCTGATTCGCTTGCTGGGTGATTTCGACCTCGCCGAAGAGGCCTTGCACGAGGCGTTTTTCATCGCGGTCGAACGCTGGCAGCGTGACGGCGTGCCGGACAATCCGCGGGCCTGGCTGGTGTCCACCGGGCGCTTCAAGGCCATCGATGCTCTGCGCCGACGCGCACGCTTTGCCGCGTCGCAGCCCTTGCTGGTCGCGCAACTGGAGGAACTGGAGCAGGCCGACTGGAGTGATGAAGACGTGGAAGACGATCGCCTGCGGCTGATCTTCACTTGCTGCCACCCGGCCCTGGCGGCCGACGCACAAGTGCCGCTGACGCTGCGGGAAGTCTGCGACCTGACCACGGAAGAAATCGCCCGGGCCTTTCTCTCAGCCCCGGCTACCATCGCCCAGCGCATCGTGCGCGCCAAGGCGAAGATCCGCGATGCGAAAATCCCTTATCAAGTGCCGACACTCGCTGAGCTACCCGAGCGCCTGGACAGTGTATTGCGGGTGATTTACCTGGTGTTCAACGAGGGCTACTCGGCGTCCATCGGGGCAGAACTGATTCGTGAGGATTTGACCCGCGAAGCGATCCGACTCGGGCGGTTGCTGGTGGAGCTGCTGCCGGAACCGGAGGTAATGGGCTTGCTGGCGTTGATGCTGCTGCACGAGTCGCGCCGCCCGGCCAGGACCTCCGCGAGCGGCGAGTTGATTGTGCTGGACGAACAGGACCGTTCGCTGTGGGACGCCGGGTTGATCAGCGAAGGCTGCGCGCTGGTCGAGCGGGCGCTGACCATGGGACGATTCGGACCTTATTGCCTGCAAGCGGCGATCGCGGCGGTGCACGCCGAAGCCCCGACGGCGGTAGAAACCGATTGGCCGCAGATTGTCGGTCTGTATGACGTCCTGCTGCGGGCGGTGCCGTCGCCGGTGATCGAGTTGAATCGTGCGGCGGCGATTTCGCAACGCGATGGTCCACTGGCGGGGCTGACGCTGGTCGACGCCATTCTGGAGCGGGGAGAACTGCTCGATTACCACTTGGCGTATTCGGCGCGGGCTCAATTCTGTTGGCAACTGGGCCGCAAGCAAGAGGCGCGGGCAGCGTGGGAGAGGGCGCTGGCGTTGACCCGGCAAGAGCCGGAGCGGCGGTTTATCGAAGGGCGGCTCAAGGCGTTGGATTGATGTGGCCGTTCTGGCCTCATCGTCGGATCGCGATAAGGGCCGGAGGACCTTCACTCCAGCATCTTGCCCAGCAACCAGCTCCCCGCCGGCCCCGGCGGATTCAGTCGCGACCACAACGCATCCACCGACACCGTTTTCGGCCAGCCGCGCACCACCAGTTCCTGCAACGTACCAGGCCCGAATCGCTCGACCAGCCAGCGGGGCAACGGCGCCCAGCCGAATCCGCCCTGGGCCATTTCCAGCAGCATCAGGTAACTTGGCGCCGACCACACGCGGCCCTTCGCCCGGTTTTCATAGGGATTGATGATGGTGGCCAGACGCAGTTCGCGGTGTTGCTGCAGTACGTCCCGGTCGATGTGGTCCAAGGTCGCCAAAGGATGCGTCGGGGACACGAACAAGGCGATTTCCGTGCGTTCGTCCACCGTCGAACTGACCAGGTCCGGCGGGTAGCTGTCCTGCATTTCGGCGAAGGCAATCTGCGCCCGGCCACTTTGCACCAGGGACATCAGGTCATCGCATTCGGCGATCAGACACTCGAGCTCCAAGTCCGGGTAACGCTGCTCGAAGGCACTGAGGGCGGCTTCGAAGCGGTCCGACTGATAGGTATCGGACAGCGCCACCGTCAGCTTCGCTTCCACCCCTTGGGACAGTTGGCTGGCGGCTATTTCCAGGCGGCTGGTGGCGGCCAGGATGTCTTCGGCCCGTTGCAGCATGACGTGTCCAGCCGGGGTCAGGCCGGGCTTGCGGCTGCTGCGGTCGAACAGCGTCAGGTTCAGGTCGATTTCCAGGCTGGCCACCGCCGCACTGATGGTCGACTGACTGCGGCCCAATTTGCGCGCCGCGGCGGAAAACGAGCCTTGGGTCGCTGCTTCGACAAACGCCAGCAACACTTCGTGAGAAGCCATGAACTATCGCCTTGATCGATGGTTATTGGTTATGAAGTATCGGTGTAGTGATGGATCATGGCAACCACAGTCACCCAAGGGAGTTCGGCCATGAGTGCCAACAAATCCATTACTGAACGTATTTTTCAAGCCATCGGCTTCGAACTGCTGGCCATCCTGATCTGTACCCCATTGCTGGCCTGGATCATGAAGAAACCGATGCTGGAAATGGGCATGGTCACCATCCTCATCGCCGGCCTGGCCCTGGCCTGGAACGTGGTCTTCAACGGTATGTTCGATCGGCTGCTCAAGCGCCTCGCCATCGCACACAACGCCTGGGTTCGCGTGGTGCATGCGCTGTTGTTCGAAGGCGGACTGGTCGCCCTCGGCGTGCCGCTGATCGCCTGGTGGCTGAATGTCAGCCTGTGGCAGGCGTTCGTGCTGGATATCGGTGTGTTGCTGTTCTTCCTGCCGTACACCTACGTCTACCACTGGGTATATGACGTAGTTCGGGAGCGGATGCTGGTGACTCGTGAGGTTTGCTGAGTCGTGTTTGAACCGGTTTTTATGGGAACGAGCTTGCTCGCGATGGCGGCGTGTCAGTCAACGTCATTGCTGAATGTCAGACCGCTTTCGCGAGCAGCCTCGCTCCCACAGGTTTTGCACCAGATCAGACGTGGAAGTAACCCACGCACGAATCGAACGGCAGGCGCTTGAGTTCGATCTTGTTCAGGTCGAGCACTTCACGCAAGGCCTTGGTTTCGCCCGGGAAGTTGCGGTAGGCGACTTCGTCGAGCACCACGATCGCGCCTTTGGGCATGTACGGCAGGAAGGTTTCCAGCGCGACTTTGGTCGACTCATACAGGTCGGTGTCGAGGATCAGCATGGCCACGACCAGGTCCGGACGGGTCTTGACCCACTCCGGTACGGTCTTGACGATGTCGCCCTTGACCAGTTCGCAGCGCGGAATGCGGTTGACCGGGCGCAACAGGTCGTTGGCGTCGATCATGTCCTGTATCAGCGACTGGTCGGTGTCGGCGAACATGGTTTCGTTGACGTCGGCCGGGTCTTCTTTCTTGTCGATGCTCTGGAAGCCTTCGAAGGTGTCGAAACCCACGATCGAGCGGTTGATCGCATACGGTTCGAGAATCATCGACAAGTGCATGTAGAGCATCAACGAGTTGCCCTTGTACACGCCGCACTCAATGATGGCGCCCGGCACTTGCGCGACCTTCTTGAACAGCTCCATGCGCGACAACGCGGCAGTCACGCCAATGCGGTTGGCGAAGACGAACGGAGCGTCGGCCACGTATTCGGCATCGACCCGTTTCAGGACGTTGGTACGGGTTTCGTTGTACTGGGCCTCGGCGGGCGTGATGCGACGCTTGGTCATTGCGGGATTCCTCGGAAATTCGAAAAGTCGTGGACGTGGAAGTAGTCTTTGAAGCCGGCGCCGACATCCGGGCAGGCGCTGTCGACGTTAATCGCGCCGCGCTGGTGCTTGAGGTCGTCGAGGTGCATCAGGCGAAAGTCCACGCTGAAGCGGGTTTGTTGCGTGTAATTGGGAACGGTGCCGTGCAGGTGCGAACCCGAGAACACCAGCATCTCGGCGGTGTTGCCGGCGATGCGCAGTTCAGAGGCGCTGTTGATCGCTTCGGTGGGCACCGGGTGCTGGCGCGCCTCTTCCTTGACGTTGTCCTTGGCGCGCTGGCGTTGCACGCCGATCCAGTCGGACAGGCTCCACTGCGCCGAGGTGTTTTTCACCGGGGCGTCGAAGTAGGCCGGGTTGATCATCATGGTCTGGTCAGGCTGGATCGTGTAGACCGGCATCCAGGTATTGATCTGACAGTCGACGCCGCCGTACCAGGTATCGCGATGGGGTTTGTAGGCGTAGCTGACGCCAGCGTGCAGGTAGTCGTAGTTGGGTACGACACGGATGCGCGGGACGTCGAAAATGAACTCCTCGGGAGCGGCACCGATTTCGTCGGTAAAGCTGCGGATCAGCTCCTTGGCACGCAGACTGTTGGTGAACTGGCCCTTGAGCCGAGTCACCAGCACCACGAACTCTTCCACCGGCATCAGCGTGTGCAGCGCCTGGTGGTTGGTCTCGCCATCGAAGGCCGCCGTGATGCTTTCCTGAGCAAAGGCACAGAGTTCTTTGGCGGCGCGTAACTGCGTGTTCAGGAAAATATCGCCCGCGTAAATGGCTTCTTTAAAGTCAGCTTTCTGTTGCAGCTGATTGATGTACAGATTCACGGTTCCTCTCCTGAATACATCGAGTGTCTTATGAGTCGGCACCACGCTGGCAAACTGAAGGGCTGCCGGACGAGTTGTGCGTCAATAAAGCGCAGCCCTTGAGTTCGCGAGCAAATGCCGTGCCGCTGGACGAAAAAATCCCGACGGGAAAACCCGCCGGGATGATGTGCTTCGAACTTGTACCCTGTGGGAGCGGGCTTATCGGAACGCCGCACCGCCCCGTTCGGCTGCAGAGCAGTCCTCAATCCTGCTAGTCCGGTTTGAATGACCGAGTGCTGGGGCGGCTGCGCCACCCGACGGGGGCAAGCCGCCTCGCCACAGTTGATCAGTGTGTCAGGTGAGGACGGGGACTCAATAATCCTGCTGCTTGCGAAATGCCCAGCGCCCCGCAATCACGGTAAAGGTCGCGACCAGCGCCACCAGGACCCAGAAACCCTGGGGGTCATCCGCCAGCGGAATGCCGCCGACGTTCATGCCGAAGAAACCGGCGATGATGTTGATCGGCAGCGCCAGCACCGTCACTACCGTCAAGGTGAACAGCGTGCGGTTGGTCTGTTCGTTGATGTTGGCGGCGATCTCTTCCTGCAACAGCTTGATCCGCTCACCCAGCGCCGTGAGGTCGTTGATGATCAGCGCGAACTCCTCGGTGGATTTGCGCAGCTCCTTTACGTCTTCCTTTTGCAGCCATTGCGGCGGCCGGTTGAGCAGGCGCAGCAATGAGCCCGGTTCCAGCGCCAGCAGCCGTTGCAAACGCACCAGCACCCGGCGATTGGCGCCCAGTTCAGCGCGGTTGGTCGACAGCCGCGAGGACAGCAATTGGTCTTCGATCTGATCCACGCTCTGACTGGTCTTGCGCACGATCTGGGTCAGCACCTCACCTTGGTCTCGCAGCAAATGCACCAGCAGCTCCAACGGGGAGCGAAAGCACTCCCGGGCCTTCACCGACGAGCGCAATTTGTCCACCGAGTGCAGCGGTTGCAGGCGGGCGCTGATGATCAATTGGCTGCGGGCACACACCCACAGGGTCGAGACATCTGACGAGACCATGTTGCTGAGGTTGAACACCACATCGTTGACCACAGCCAACAACGCGGAGTCGACATGTTCGATGCGCGTCGAACGCGATCCTTCGTGCAGCGCTTCGAAAAATTCCTCGGGCAATTCCAGATGGCTTTTCATCCAGCGCTCGCACGCGGCGTGGGCGAGGTTCAGGTGCAGCCAGAGAAATTGCTCATCGCTTTGCGGCTGTTGCAGGTACTGCAGGGCCTCGGCGGAATTGATTTCCCGACCGGCCTCACCGGGGCGAAAGCTGAAACCGTAAAGCAGGCCGAACAGATCCGTGTCGCGATGGCTTTGATCGATGCTGTGGTTCATGAGGACTCGCAAGGGGAGGCGCCTGTCACATGTTTTACAGGTTCACTTGAGCGGCATCATCGCAAGCGGGAATGACGTTTTTGTGACAGGAAAACAACGCAAAAAATTGTTCTACCGGCGGTCTGGATTTTCTCAAGAACCGCTCTGTCTAGCCGATCACGCTTGGGTTAGGTTGCGCGCCGCCGGCCTGGGCCGGGACCGCAGACAGGGATGTCCGGACACTTTTCACGCCTTAACGGGCGTGCCCCATTCCTGTCATGAGTACCCTGCGATGCTTTTGCAAAAGTCCCTGAGAGCACAAATTCTCGCCCTGTTGAGCGGCAGCCTGCTGGCGATGCTGTTGATCGCCCTGGCGTGCTTTCACTTCCTGTCCAACGGTGTGCAGAACTACGCCAATCTGATCGAAGGCCCGCTGCACACCTCGCAATTGATCGATGAAGCCAACCTGCAATTCAAGGTGCAGGTGCAGGAATGGAAAAACGTCCTGCTGCGCGGCAAGCAACCGGCGGACCTGAGCAAATACTGGGGGCAATTCGAGGGGCGTCAGCGCGATGTGCAAAACATCCTTGGCGAACTGGCTGCGAAGAAGGGCATCGAGCCACAACTCAAGAGCCGCATCGAGCGCTTGCGAGATGAACATCGCCTGTTGGGCGCGGCCTATCAGAAGGGTCGGGACACGTTCGTGGCCGCCGGTGGTGACCCAGTGGCGGGCGACGCGGCGGTCAAGGGTGTGGACCGCGCAACCAGCGATCAGATGAGTGAACTGGTCAGCGAGTTGCGCAAGCAGGGCGCCGAGCAATCGACACTGATCAGCGCCAGTGCCGAGCGCACGGTGTTGCTGGGGCTGGTCGTGATGCTGGTTTCGGGGGTACTGATCGGCCTGCTGAGCCTGTGGCTGGTCAACCGCAACCTGGTCGAGCCGATCCGCAAACTGATCGAATACGTGGCGCAACTCAGCCAAGGGCGTATTGCCGAGCGAGTGGCCAGCACCCGTCAGGACGAGTTGGGAAAACTGGCGATCGCCGCCAACACCCTGCGCGATTTCCTCGCCGAAACCTTCAGCCGTTTGCAGCGCAGCGCGTCGGACCTGGACAGCGCCAGCGGTGAGTTGAACTCGATCGCCATCCTGATGGCCGGCGGCACCAACGAGCAGTTCAACCGCACCGATCAGGTGGCCACGGCGATGAACGAAATGTCCGCCACTGCACAAGAAGTGGCCCGCCATGCCGCCGAAGCGGCGCGGGCTGCAGACGATGCCGACCAGTCCGCCCAGCAGGGCGAAAAAGTCATGCAGGGCACCATCCACACCATCACCCAGATGCGCGGCGAAATCGCCAACACCGCCACGGTCATCCGCCAACTGGAAACCGACAGCGGACGCATCGGTAAGGTTCTGGAGGTGATTCGCGGGATCGCCGAACAGACCAACCTGCTGGCACTCAACGCAGCCATCGAAGCGGCCCGCGCCGGTGAGGCCGGACGCGGATTCGCTGTGGTGGCCGACGAAGTGCGAAGCCTGGCCCAGCGCACGGCGGCGTCGATCATCGAGATCAACCAGATCATCCAGACTGTGCAGACCGGTGCAATCGAAGCGGCCCAGGCGATTGAAAGCGGTCAGTCGCGCAGCGAACAGAGCGTGCAGCAAGTGACCGAGGCCGGCGCCATGCTCGAACGCATCACCTTGGCCGTGGAAGCCATCCGCGACATGAACCGCCAGATCGCCACTGCCGCCGAAGAGCAGACCTCGGTGGCCGAAGACATCTCGCGCAACCTCACCGAGATCACCAGCATCGCCAGCACCAACCTGGACAACGTGCAGCGCACTGAAGCGGCCAGTAGCAACCTGCACGGCTTGTCGGGACAGTTGAACGAGGTGACGGCGCGCCTGAGCGCTTGAATCCCGAAAACGCAAAAGCCGCACGATGTTCCCATCGTGCGGCTTTTGTTTGTTCGGGGATTACGTGTCCTGTTTGTTTTCCAGGACCTTGCCGTTGGAGGCATCAATGTCCACATCCCACTCGACGTTCTTGGCGTCACGCAGTTCAACTTCGTACTCGTAACCGTTGAAGTGGTTGTCCAGCTCGGTCTTGGTAATCGTTGCACCCGGATGTAGATCCAGCGCGATCTTGTTCAAGTCTTCCAGTGGCTTGATCTTGCCATCCTTGACCAGTTGCGGGATCTGATCGACTCGCACATCGGCCTGGGCCAGGCCGGCGGTGAGGGTCAGGGCTGCAGCGGTAAACAAAGCAGTCAGGGTCTTCATGGGCTTCTTTCCTTGGGTGATCTGTTTAAGTGAGATCAGGTTAACCTGTGTAACTTAATCCACCCTTAAATCCCTCAACGTGTCCTGCATCAATCCCTGTGGGAATGTGTGTTCGCCGCAATTCTGGATCAATACCCGTTGTTCTGTAGCACCTGCGCAACACTCGCCGCCGGGCGTTTATAGAACTTCAACAACTCACTGGCGCGATTGGTGAAAATGCCGTCGACTCCCGCGTCCATGACTTTCTGGTAGTCCACCGCATCGTCGATGGTGTAGACGTGCACCAGCAGGTCCTGGTCATGGGTGTACTGGTTCATCCAGGGTTGCACCAGATCCGAGTAACTCTGGTCGCCACCCTGGGTCAGTGCGGCGGACGGGCCGGTGCCGATGGCGCCCTGGGCCTTGGCGTAGTCGACCCAGTGCTGGAATTCGGCTTTGTCCTTCGGTTGCTGTTTGGCGTAGTAAGCGGCTTTGTCCTTTTCGCCGGACTCGGCAAATGTCACCTTGGACTTGGGCTCGATACTGCCTTCACCGACCCACAGCAGCAGGATCTTCGGCACCGTCGGCATCTCTTTTTGCAGCAGTTCGAGGCTGCTCTTCTCGAAAGTCTGCAGGACCACCTTGCCTTTGCCTTGGCCGACCACCAGCTCGTTTTTTGCCGGTTTCGAAGCAGTCGCGCTCAGCCAGCCCCGGTCCTGAAGTTTTTCCTTGAGGTCGCGTTCGATGCCGGGGAACTGCTTGGGCTCCTTGGTCTCGATGTACAGGCCGGGCTTGTGCAGGCTGTTGCCCTCGGCGATGTCGATGATTTCATCAAGGGTCAGAATTTTCAGGCCCGCGAAGGCGGGACGTGCGCGATCCGGGTACGCCGTATTGAACCAGCTGCCCGCGTCCAGGGTTTTCAGTTCGGCCATGGTGAACGCATTGGCGGGGCTGTCCTTGCGCTCGGGGAATTTGCTGGCAACGTCGGTGGTGCGTTGCAGGTTGTTGTCGTGCAGGGCAAACAGCACGCCATCCTTGCTGCGCTGCAGATCCAGTTCCAGGTAGTCGGCGCCCAGATCGCGGGCAGTCTTGTAGGCGGCGGCGGTGGATTCCGGCGCATCGAATGATGCGCCACGGTGGGCGATCACCGCTGGATGCGGAATGTCCAAGCGGGTCGCCAGTGCCGCGGGACCGGGTTCGCTGGCGGCCTGTGCATGGCCGAGGGCGAGCAACAGGCTCAATAACAGGGCGCTTTTAGTAAAGGTTGCGGGCATGGTCGAGATCCTTTCGCAATAAATGAGCGGTCCCTTTTAACAATTCATCGTTGCAGGCGCTATCGCCAGACCGACATAAACCTGTCGAAAGCTGATTTTCGTCAGCGCTTTTGTGCGCCCGTTTGCAGTACGCTGGGGCCCTGCAATTTCCCCGGCAGAGGGAAACGCAGGCCCTGCGTGTAAACCAATGATCACCATTGCGGGGTTTACCATGCGTATCACTTCCCAGCTCATCTGCCAGGCTGCCGACCAACTCAAAGGCTTCGTCGGCCTCAACCGCAAGACCGGGCACTACATCGTGCGCTTCAGCGAAGACTCGTTTGGCATGGACGTGGCGGACGACGGCATCATCCCTGTCAGCGAATTCGTCTGGGTCGCGGGGCCCGGGCAGGTCATGACGCTCAAGCGTGAATTGATCCAGCTGCTGCTGGACCAGAACATCGATGACCGGATCAACATCACCGAGCCGTTGCGGGTGTATATGAACCGGCGGGAAGTGCCGGAGATTTCGGCGGTTCGCAGTCTGGTTCAGGGGTGAGTTTTTGCGGTGAATTGACGGGCCCATCGCGAGCAAGCTCGCTCCCACAGTAGATCTTTGTCGCGCACAAATGTTGTGACCGACCGGGATCAAAATGTGGGAGCGAGCTTGCTCGCGATGGCGGCCTGAAGAACTCTAAATCAGTTACTGATTGAATCCGTAAGCCCGCTCAACCCTGCACACCCGCGTATGACACCGCGCATACCAGGTCGAGCGCCCACGCTCGCGAATGGCCGCATGCTCAGGATGATGCTTCCACGCCAGGACGGCCGCCTCACTGGCCCAGTACGACACCGTAATCCCAAGCCCATCCTCGCCCCGTGCCGATTCCACGCTGAGAAACCCCGGCTGTTCGCGGGCCAGTTCCAGCATCCGTGCGGCTGCTTCGGCGTAACCCTGGTCACCCTCGGTGCGCAGTGAAGTGAAGATCACCGCGTAATAAGGCGCAGCTGGCGTATCGGCGATCATGACGAGCGCCCCGCACAGGCTTCGACAAAGGCGCCAACCAACGGCGGCAATACGCCCTTGAGCGCCGCCCGCTCGGGCTGGAACAAGGTCGCGACAAAGAACGGATGACCGCTGAGTTCGACCGCCCGCAGTCCGTGTTCCGAATCGTGGCCGACGGCATGTAGTTCGCGCTTGAGCAACTCTCCCTCGAACTGCGGATTCACACCAAAACGACAGCGATAGCCTTCACGAATCTCGGTGTTTTCGTACGCCTTGGCGAGCAACGAACCCTCAAGCAAATCAATCGTATCGACCGCTTCCACCAGCGCACACGACAGTGGCGTCAGCAGCGCCCGCGCGGCATCGGGATTTGTCTCGCCGTGTTCGGCATCCGACCAGCCCAGCACGTTGCGCGCATATTCCAGCACCGCGTGTTGAAAACCACCGCAGGTACCGAGGAAAGGTCGACGCTGTTCGCGGGCAAAACGAATCGCCAGCAATGCACCGTCCATGCTCCGGTAAGGACTGGCCGGCACACACCAGACCCCGTCGAATCTGTGCAGCGGTGTCTCGACCTGGATTTCATCGGTGGCCAGCCATTGCCATTGCACGTTCAGGCCACGGTGTTCAGCGGCCATTTCGAGGGCGACGGGAATGGCCTGGTGGGCGGTGACTTGCGGGTCGTAGTCGCCGATCAGGGCGATGCGAATCGGGCGGGTTTCCATGTGGGGCCTCTGCACTTGTTGATTCCTGGCGCCCACTATAGATTGGCGCTCACGCACTTAATATTGGCGTTTTCCCAAGTGATCAATGCAGTAACGCACTATCGGCTGGACTACCCGGACCTGGCCCTCATCCTCGCGCTGGTACGCGGCGGCTCTCTGGCTCGGGCTGCGCAACTGCTGAAGGTGGATGTCTCGACGGTGTTTCGAGCGGTTCGCCGGCTGGAGGCTGCACTGGGTCAGCAACTCTTCGAAAAGAGCCGCGCCGGTTACTTGCCCTCCACCCTTGCGCAGTCCCTGGCGGAACAGGCCGAGCGCGCTGAACAGGCTCTGGAGGCGGCGCGCATTGGTGTGGAGCAGGGTGGAGAAGTGATCAGCGGCATCGTGCGCCTGACCTGTACCGATTCGGTCCTGCAAGGTTTGCTGTTGCCAGCGCTGGCGCAGTTCATGCCGAACTATCCGGCGCTGACCCTCGAGCTCAGCACGTCCAATGATTTTGCCAACCTCAGCCGTCGGGATGCCGATATCGCCCTGCGCCTGACCCGCACGCCACCGGAGCATCTGGTGGGACGCCGGCTGGCGGATATTTCCTATCGCGTGTGCGCCAGTGAGCGATACCTGCAATCGGTCAATACCGCTGACCTGGCCTCATTGACCTGGATAGCCCCGGATGACTTCCTGCCTGATCACCCGACCGTTACCTGGCGTCGCCAAGCCTTGCCGGGGGTAACGCCTGGCTATCGCTGCAACAGCATGCTGTCGGTGACCGAGTTGGTCAGGGCCGGCCTGGGTGTAGCGGCGTTGCCGGACTTTTTGATCGGCGACGGATTACAGCCGCTGAGCGAACCACTGCACGGATACGACACCGCGCTGTGGCTGCTGACCCGTCCCGACTGCCGCGCCCTGCGCTCAGTGGTCACCTTGTTCGATGAGTTGGGGCGGGCGCTGAAACTGCCGTGAAGCCGTTCAGCGCCAGTTTCATTCTGAAACAAATGTGCCGTTCAAATCAGCGCCATCAATCGTTCGATACCGCCGTCGACGTTGTCATTTATTACACCTGATAGCAGGCCAGAAACATGTCCAGCGCGGACTCGGCCACCTGGTGTTGTACTTCGGGTGACAAGCCAGGCTTGCCCATGGAAATCTGCGGCCAGAAGGCAAACGACTTGAGCAGCCCCTGTACCTGTTGTGCGGCAAAATCAGGGGCAATGGCTTTCAACCGACCATCGGCCTGTGCGGCACGAATCCATACCGTCAGCCCTTCTTCACGTTCGCCCATTCGCGCCACCATATCCTGCGCCCGCTCTGGTGAATGAATCGTCGCCGCTATTGCCACTCGCGCCAGGTCGAGAAAATTGTCATCGCCCAACATTTGCAGCTTGGCCATCAGCAATCCGCGCAATTGCTCACGCAACGGCAGGTCGGGACGGTAGGCCGTTTCCTGTTCTGCCGTCACCCGGGTCCATAGTTGATTGAGGATCTCGGCGAACAACTCTTCCTTGCTGGGGAAGTGGTTGTACACCGTGCGCTTCGACACACCGGCAGTGGCAGCAATCTTGTCCATGCTGGTGATCTCGAAACCGTTGTCACGGAATTCATTGATCGCGGCTTGAATGATCGCTTGGCGTTTTCGGTCGGTGAGGCGCTGTGGAGCTGTCATAAGTACGCTTCGGCATGAAGAAGAGGGGAATTACACTCAGCAGTTTACTTGTCATCGACTTTGATGCAACCTTGAAACTACACTGTGCAGTGTAATGTTTTGTTAACCCTGCCCAGCAAAAATAGAAAGTCCGGCTGATGCGTGCGTGCTTTGGCCATTCATCGTCCCAAAACGGAGAATCGCGTCATGCGCGGTTTTTCTGGAGTCATTCAGACATGGCCAATTCAACCTCCCCGGCGGACAACGCTTCCACACCCGAAGCGTCCCGACAGGCTCAAGGGCAGTATCAAAACTTTACGCCGATTCAACGTTTAAGCTTTGGCAAAACCATGGGCGTCCTTTGGAACGTGCTGTTCCACAAACCGCAAAACACCCGCCCGAGCACGCCCGTCCCGGTGCAAGCCCTGACTCAAGCCGCGCTGATCGCAGCGCCCAACCACAGTGTCTATCGACTGGGCCACTCCACGGTGTTGCTCAAGCTGCGCGACAAATTCTGGATCACTGACCCGGTCTTCGCCGAGCGTGCCTCGCCGGTGCAATGGGCCGGCCCCAAGCGTTTTCACCAGCCACCGATCAGCCTGGAACAATTGCCACCGATCGAAGCGGTGATCCTGTCCCACGACCACTACGACCACCTGGATCATGCGGCCGTGCTCAAGCTCGCGGACAAGACCAAACACTTCCTGACCCCGCTAGGCGTAGGCGACACCCTGATCAAGTGGGGCATCGACGCGAGCAAAGTCCGCCAGCTGGATTGGTGGCAAGGCACGGAAGTCGATGGCATCCGGTTCATCGCTACCCCGTCGCAGCACTTTTCCGGCCGTGGCCTGTTCGACAGCAACAGCACCCTCTGGGCCTCGTGGGTGATGATCGACGGCGACACGCGCCTCTTCTTCAGCGGCGACAGCGGCTACTTCGACGGCTTCAAACGCATTGGCGAACAGTACGGCCCGTTTGACCTGACCCTGATGGAAACCGGTGCCTACAACGTCGACTGGCCGCACGTGCACATGCAACCCGAACAAACCCTGCAAGCTCACCTCGACCTCAAGGGCCGCTGGCTACTGCCAATCCACAACGGTACGTTCGACCTGTCGATGCACGCCTGGTACGAACCTTTCGACCGCATCCTGGCCCTGGCCTGGGAACGCAACGTCTCGATTACCACGCCGCAGATGGGCGAGGCGTTCAACCTGATGCATCCACAGCGTGGTGGGGCGTGGTGGATGGCGGTGGAAGAGGAGTGTGATCGGGTGGTCGCTCATAACGCGTAGAGTGATTGGTTGAGTTGTAGACCTCAGCTAAAAACCACTTCAATTCGGCCCTCTTTGCGTGAGCGCGGGGCCGACTTGACCACGATTTGCACATCACGCCCGAGAAGTAACAGGCACTCCATCATCTTGGCCTCACTGATCCCACGAAATTTACCGCGCAACATTTCAGATAGCTTGGGCTGTGACAGACCTAAAATTTCAGACGCCTGAACCTGGGTCAAATGACGAGCCTTGATGATTTCGCCAATTTTTGCGGCCAATTGGGATTTGACTCGCATTTCATTGGCGTTCGGTGTCCCGAGGTCTTCGTAGACGTTGCCACTGCCTTCTTCGATTTCAATCATGTTCTGATCCTTTTGCGTGTTCCTGCGCCGCTTGAAGTCTCTTCCTGATCAAATCGATGTCGTGCTGCGCGGTTTTGATTCCCGTGGTCGACTTTTTCTGAAAACAGTGCAGAACATAAACAGCATTACCAAAACGAACGGTATAAACGGCGCGATAGGTGTTCGTATCGAAGTCCTCAATCAACTCAAGGACTCCGGCACCACCAAAGCCTTTCAGTGGTTTTGCATCTGGGTGCTTCTTGTTGCTTTGGGCCAGATCAAGAGCGTGGCCAAAAACGTCCTGTACATCGCAGGCATCTGCTTGAGGTCTTTTTTACTGCTGCTAACCCACAGGAGTGGCTTCCTTGTACTCATGTGAAAATATACCTAAATGGGAATAATCGTCAATCGATAAGTTGGCTCACTCCACCATCGCAAAATCCGCCCGCCCAACCGGATTCGGCGTAGAGCCTTTGATGTTCATCCCTCGACCCGGCGCAAACCCCGGGAAGAACACCAAGCCTTCGGCTTCAAGCCGATAGGCCAACGCCAGGCGCGTGACATCCAGCACCTCCTGGCGTGCCTCGAAGCGTTGAATAGCCTCCACCGAGACTCGGGACTCCCGCGACAGCTCTTCCACACTCCAGCCCAGCATCGCTCGGGCCTGGGCGCAGTGGGCCGGGGTGAATATACGTTCCAGGGTGATTTTCATCGCTTGAGAGGCCATGGTGTTCTCCGGGCTCGAGAGTGTTGGTCAAAATATACTGTGTTTTTGTACAGTTGTTTTGAGCCCGGATCAAACGCATTTTTTGATTTGTCGTTTCAGGCAGACGAACGGTGCTGCGCTTACTTACCCGCCAACCCCGGCGCTTCCCGCACGATGAAGTGATCCAGATTCTCGATGTTGGCGCTGAACACCCCGAACGTCTGCTCGGGGTTTTTCTTGCTCGGCACCTGCTTCAACTCGGGCGTCACGCCATAAAAGAAGCAGTACAACTCCCGCCCGCTCTCGATGGCGTGCTTGATCTCTTCCAGGAACGCCTTGCGCTTGCGGTAGCTGTCGATGAGTTTCTTGCTCAGGTAGACATTGACCGAGTAAGGCTTTTTCTCGAACCAGACCTTCTTCTCGAAATCGATGCGAAAGCTCTGGGTGTAGTCCTTAATCTCCTTGACCTTGCCCCAGTAAATCAGCCCCTTGTTGTCTTGCAGGTACTCGATCTTCTTGAAAAACGATCCGTAAGGCGCGGTGTGCTCGCCAATCTTCAGCGGCACGCGCTTTAGCAAATCCTTGTCGTCGAAGTTCGACACGAAACACTCCACCGGATGGGCGAAGACGCTGGTCTTGTCCGGAGCCGATTCCCTGCCCGGTTGCTCGACGTTGGTTGGCGCCGAAGACGGCAGCGACTCTTCCCGCACCGCATCCGCCGCGACCTTCGGACTGGACGGCTTGCGCACATACTCACGCCGAGTCAGTAACAATTCCGACGGGAAATGTTCCTCGCGACTGTCATCCGTTTCCGCATCCTCCACACCCGACGCCGGCGTCTTCAGGCTGGCGTAAGGACACCCCTCGACATGCCGCGTACTCGGCAGGTTCTTGAAATGCGGCGTGCGCACGTAATTCACATTCCTGGCGTTGAACGTGCCCAACTCATTGCTCACATCGAACGCTAAACGGCAGGCATCGTTGGGGCACTGGAAATGTTCCTTGGCCGAATCGAACGCCATCGTCTCGTCGAAATTCAGATCCCGAACGTCATAGATCGACAACTTGTCGTTGAGGCTGAGGCAGTAGGCGAGGTCGAATTTCATGACGGGTTCCAAGTCCTTTATGCGAACAGCTTCCAGTGATGGTGCATTCGAAGCAATAGCTACACTGAGATCACTTCAATATCGCCGGGTCTGCACAGTCCATCAAAGAGAGCGGTTTCATGAGCCATTCAGATGCTTCACTGCCCCTCCCGGAGCCGGGCCGGATAGCACGCCGGGATGAACAGAGCGGTTGGCGCCGCTGGCTACCGGGCTTGGGCATGCTGCGCGAATACCAATCGGCATGGTTGCGTTACGACATCGTGGCCGGCCTGGTGCTGACCACGATGTTGGTGCCGGTCGGTATCGCCTATGCGGTCGCTTCAGGCGTGCCCGGCATTTATGGCCTGTACGCGACCATCGTTCCGCTGCTGTTCTATGCCTTGTTCGGCCCCAGCCGAATTCTGGTGATGGGGCCGGATTCCTCCCTGGTGGCCGTCATCCTTGCGGTCATCATTCCACTCTCCGGCGGCGACCCGCAGCGTGCCGTCGCCCTGGCGGGGATGATGGCGATCGTCTCGGGAGCGGTGTGTATCCTGGCCGGTATCGCGCGCCTGGGTTTCATCACCGAACTGCTGTCCAAACCGATCCGCTACGGCTACATGAACGGCATCGCACTGACCGTATTGATCAGCCAGTTGCCCAAGCTGTTCGGTTTTTCGATTGAATCCGACGGCCCATTGCGCAACATAGGGGCCATTGCCTCAGCGGTGATGGAGGGGAAGGTCAACTGGACCACCTTCACGGTGGGCGGGCTCACCCTGGCGGTGATCCTGCTGCTCAAACGATGGCCGCGAGTGCCGGGCATCCTGATCGCCGTGGTTGGCGCGACAGTCGCCGTGGGCGTACTCGACCTTGCGACGCGCGCCGGTGTGTCGGTCCTCGGTTCGCTCCCCCAGGGCTTGCCCGGATTCGCCATCCCCTGGATCACCAGCGCCGACATCGTCCCGGTGTTGATCGGCGGTTGCGCCGTCGCACTCGTCTCGTTCGCCGACACCAGCGTGCTCTCCCGCGTCTATGCGGCGCGGACCCGAACCTACGTCAACCCGAATCAGGAAATGGTGGGCCTCGGCATTGCCAACCTGGCGGCCGGTTTTTTCCAAGGCTTCCCGATCAGCAGCAGCTCGTCACGCACGCCCGTGGCCGAAGCCGCCGGAGCCAAAACCCAAATGACCGGCGTCGTCGGCGCACTGGCGGTTGCCTTGCTGCTGGTGGTGGCGCCGGACCTGCTGCAACATTTACCGTCCAGCGCACTGGCGGCGGTCGTGATCGCCTCGGCCATCGGCCTGATCGAGATCACCGACCTGCGACGGATCTATCGCATCCAGCGCTGGGAGTGCTGGCTGTCGATTGTCTGCACCGTCGGCGTGGCCGTGTTCGGCGCCATCGAGGGCATCGGCCTGGCCATCGTGATTGCCGTCATAGAATTCCTCTGGGACGGCTGGCGCCCGTACTCCGCAGTATTGGGCCGCGCCGATGGGGTCAAGGGCTACCACGACATCAAACGCTACCCCGACGCACGCCTGATCCCCGGCCTGGTCCTGTTTCGCTGGGATGCCCCCTTGTTTTTCGCCAACGCCGAACTGTTCAACGACCGAGTGTTGGACGCGGTGGCGGCATCTCCCACACCCGTGCGCTGGCTGGTGGTTGCCGCAGAACCGGTCACCAGCGTCGATGTGACGTCTGCCGACATGCTGGCCGAACTGGACGACACCCTGCATGCGGCAGGTATCGAGTTGTGCATTGCCGAGATGAAAGACCCGGTCAAGGACAAGCTCAAGCGATTTGGGTTGTTTGCGCGGTTGGGGGAGTCAGCGTTTTTTCCTACGATTGGGACGGCTGTGGAGAGTTATGTGGCGAACTATCAGGTGGATGAAAGAGCGCGGGAAGATGAAGGGAGCAGATTGCCGTGAAACCCGCGAGATCGTAATAGAGACTTCACATCAAGGAGCGAAAAATGCCGAACAACTGGCCCGCCGGGATTGAGCACGTCGTCGTGCTGATGATGGAAAACCGTTCGTTCGACCATTTGCTGGGGGATTACACAAGCATCAATGCCGCGTGTGACGGTATCAACCGTAAGGCGCCCAGCACCAACCCGTTGAAGCTGGCCAATGGCAATTCGACGGTGATCACCCAAGCGTCGGAGTTCCCGGAAAACTACAGCCTGTGGGCGCCGCCGCCCCCTCTGCCTCCAGCGTTGCCGCCGAACAACAGCGAGGGTTTCGACCTTGGCCACGAGTTCGTCAACGTGGAAAAACAACTGGGCGTCTCCTTCAAGACCAGCCCGGCCAACCCTACGCTCGCAGGCTTTGCCCAGGACGCCTACGACAAGGCCCGCAGCGACCTGAAGGTGTACAAGACCTGGTCGCAGTCCATGGCCCAACGGGCGATGAACTACATCCCGTTCGGCGCCACGCCAGCGAAGGACACGCTGCCGGCCATCCACGGACTGGCGCGTAACTTCACCGTGTGCGACCGCTGGTTTTCCTCGGTGCCGGGCCCCACCTGGCCGAACCGTTTTTTTGCCATGCTCGGCAGTTGCAATGGTCACCTGCTGATGCCTTCCACGGGCACGGTGCTGGCGGGCATCAAAAGCCTGATTGCACAGTTCGGCGGCGAGAGTATTTTTTCGCTGCTGCGCAACAACGGCCACGACGCGCGGATTTATTCCGATGGCGCGATTCCGCTGGCGGCGCTGGTCAAGGGTGGTTTTCAGCACCTGAGCATCGATGACTTCAAGTCGGACGTCGCCGGTAACAGGCTCCCCGAACTGTCCTGGATCGAGCCGAGCTATGGCCTGCTCAACGGCAAACTCGGGCCCAATGTGTCGCATCATCCGCCCGAAGATTTGCGCTTCGGCGATCAGTTTGTCGGTGAGGTGTTCAACGCCTTGTCGGCCAACACCGCTGTCTGGAACAAAACCCTGTTCGTGCTGCTGTACGACGAACATGGCGGCTTCCATGACCACGTGGTGCCGCCGACTTGCGTGGCGACCGGTTCAACGGCCGATGTCCCATGGAAAAATCCATTCACCCGCCTCGGCGTTCGGGTGCCGGCGATCCTGGCTTCGCCGTGGCTCAAGCCAGGCTTGATTCCCTGGACGGGCAACGTCCAGGCCCAGCATTACGATCACACCAGCCTGCTGGCGTTTCTTTGCGATCACTTCAAATTGCCACGCAGTGCCCTCGGCCCGCGGGTGGTCGCGGCGCAGCACTTCGGCAACGCAGCTATCTGGCGCGCTGCACCGGGTGTAACGGCTGCGCCAAAATTGGCGGCCACTGTGGTGCCCAGTCGCGTCGGGTTGCCATTGATCGAGTCGGAGCTGGCGACCCAGAGTCGGCAAGTGGTGGACAGCGCCACCGGTTACCTCGACGGCCTCGATCCAGAGCAGATCTGGAAGAGCAGCGCCCAATGGGTCAGTGGTTTTCTCGGCAACCGCAGCCGCGCCCTGGCTGACCCGGCTCAGGCCGCGCTCACGCCTGCCGCGCCCAGTGCGGACAGCCTGGAGGCGAAACTGCGGCGCTTGCAGGATTTGATGGTCACCGCCCAAGGGCAAGCCGTTCGCCCCGTTGCATTGCCTGCCAGCAAAGCCTTGGCGGAGCCGGGAGCGGAAGTTGCACCAACACGGCTGCGCGTCCTGTGCCTGCCTGGTGTCGGCTTCACGCCAGCCGGCCAGGGGCAGGGTGGCATCGATGCGAACTGGCAGGACCAGTGGCGCTCATTGATCCGTACTCAACTGGCACAGAACGGTCGCCTCATCGATGACCAGGACATCGATTTCCTGTCCTTCGATGAGCAACTCAAGGAGGGGCCGGACTTCGCCCAGATCACTCGAGGCCTGGCGATGTTGAGCGCCGACGCCAGGGGCAAGGCCGACGAAAATTTCGGCAGTTGGGGCCTGCCGGTCAATCAGATGTTGCGCACCACCGTTGGCGCCATCGTGCAATGGATCGAAGACGCCGAGTTGCGCACGGCGTTGACCCAACATCTGTTGGCGAAGGTCGAGGCATTCAATCCACAGATCATCTTCGCCCAAGGGCTGGGCAGCCTGATCGGCTATGACGCCCTGCGCCGCTCGGTGGGGCACTCAAGCGCATCGATGGCCGAGTGTTCGTCAGCTTCGGCTCACCGATCGCGCTGCCGCTGGTGATGCGCGAAGTGTGGGGCGGGCGGGTGCTGCGCCTGAGCGAAAACGGTCGAGGCATCCGCCGTTGGTTCCACCTTCACAACCCCAACGACGGCTTGCTGACCCGGCCCATCACATCGCCGGATTCCGCACGGGTCGACCTGCAAACCGAATTCAGCGTGCCGCTGCGTGATGACCTGCTTGACCTCAATCACGCCGCCCAGGCCTACTTGTCCTCACCCACCAGCCAGACCGGCCTGTGGCCGCAACTCGCCCGCGATGTGGTGGCGGCGCGAGCGCTGGAAGTGCCGGCGTTCCTGGCCCGCAGCGGCCAACGCAAACGTCGCGCCCTGGTGGTCGGCATCAACGACTACCTCGACCCGAGCGCATGCCTCGAGGGCTGCATCAACGACACCTACCTGATCAGCCGCATGCTTCAGGAAAGCGGCTACGACGCCGGCGACATCCGCTTGCTGCACGACGCCCGCGCGACCCGGGCCAACTTCGTCGAACGCCTCGAATGGCTGGTGGAAGGCGCCCGTGCCGGCGACGAGCGCGTACTGTTCTACTCCGGCCACGGCACCCAACTGCCGGTCTACAGCAGCAGCGGCGAAGCCGACTGCATGGACGAAACCCTGGTGCTTCACGACTTCGACTGGGACGACGAAAACACCCACTTCACTGACAAACTGTTCCGCCAGTTCTACAGCCACCTGCCATTCGACCCGGACGGTCACGGCGCCAAACTCACCGTCCTGTTCGACTGCTGCTACGCCGGCGGCATGACCCGCGGCAACGGCCGCGTGCGCGGCATCACC
>LNAP01001301.1_pt1 | contig 26809 bp, 24 predicted proteins | sample 602601 | NCBI WGS metagenome assembly LNAP01 (sample SAMN02440304, study PRJNA202911) | soil metagenome | biome: Subtropical and temperate rainforests or woodlands; isolation source: soil samples (1 kg each in a 20% v/v slurry with milli Q water) were... ... | reverse complement strand
AAACGCTCTGTTCTTTTGACAAATTCTCATTAAAGAATGCCCGTGCAGAGGCGGCGCCGGCGCAAGACAGCCGCTACGCGCCGATGGACGGGCCGGCAAATCCTTCGGGTGGATTCGTTCCGAAACCTCCTGCGGACCCGAAGTCTGCCGCTGCGAAGAAGACCGAAGCCTTGGAAAAAGAATTTATGAATCGTTTCTTGTCGCTCGTGGGCATTTACTTCGCGCAGGTGCTGATGGAGGCGAGGCACGTCAATGGCGGGGCGACGGTGCAAGCGAGCGAAACGCTGAGTCTGAACAACCTAGCCAGCCGAACCCTCGAGGCCCGCCGCCAGTCCAACAAGATCAACATTAAGAGCTTTCTGGACAAGGACGCCGTGCGGGTACACGACACAGACAAGACGGTGTGGCCGGAAATCTCTGAAGATATCGATTTAACCTTTGGCAGTCTCAGTGCACACGATCTCATTACGTGCCTGGTGAAGTGGACGTTTAATGGTGGGGAAGCGGTAGGCAAGAACAAGTGGGGCAAATTGAACAAGCAGAAGATTATGGCCTCGGTGAAGAAGCTTTCTCAGCTGATCAAGGAGGGCAAAGTAACCTTGTAGAAGTTCGTCAGAACTTTATTTAATTTTTTTTGTGCCATAATATGACATACCTGAGTCAAGTTATAATAATAATCCTGAGATTTATTCACTGCTTTCCATTTCTTTCCCAAAACTACAGTAGCATGCTGGAACGTGAAAGCTTTTTGATAAATCTACCAGTGCCGATTGTGGCTATCATCTGCTCTGACTGGCTACGTATACAAGATGTATCCAGACTTGACACTTCATTCTGTCAACGTGAAACCAGGGCCACAGTATTAGACATCATTTCTAGTGTCACACATAAGAGTTCCTGCACGTACAATGATAGTTTTGAACTGTTCATGCAGTGGGTAGTGCGTCGTCAATTGAGCATTGACTGTCTCACAATTCCTAGAAGGGCCTTCCCATGGAAGGGAGGAACGATGGCTCTCTTCTTGAAAAGCATAGGTCATCTATTGCAGGCAATGAACGTCAGCTACTTGCATCACACGAGCGCGTTCTTTTACAGTGACATATCTTACTATTGTAAAAACCTGCGTGAACTATATCTGAGAGATAGCAGTACTTCAAGTGGATCTGTGCGCAGCGTTTTGATGAACTGCCCGCATCTCGTCGTGTTGGACCTAGATAATAAAGAACGGTTTCACAGCCCTTGCTTGGATGGTCTTAGGTTGCCGAACTTGCAAGTATTGCGTCTGCAGTCCTGCGACGAGTTCATCTGTGAAACACTGACTACAGCGACGCCTAATTTGCAGAAGCTCCGAATGAACGGAACTCATTACCTGAATCCTGCTGGCACACAACAGCTCTGTGAAGGCTGCCCTCATCTGCACGAAGTAAGACTCCCCCGTAGCTACAGTTACCAGGATTTGTACTTAGAAGCAGACTGTGTTTATCCGTTAGTCACTCATTGTACAAATTTGGAAGCACTGGATCTGTCAGGGCAGCGAGGCATATATGACACGTGCTTTACCGATGCCACCGTTTCATTCTCGAAACTACGCAAACTGTGTATACAGTTTATGTATGGCTTGACGGACATAACTCTCATTCATATTACAAAAAATTGCCCCTTACTGCAAGTTTTGGGCCGTGACGGTTGCTCCTTCAGCGATGTAGGACTGGCAGCTGTAGCAGGCAGCTTTGCTCATCTACACACACTATACATTGGCAGCCGCAATAAATCTACCATGTCTGGCTATCTGACGGGTTTAAAAGATCTCCCCGCGCTGGTGGAGTTGGGTTTATATGAAGTCGACGCTGGAGATGCCATATTGGAACATATTGGAATGGAATTGCCTCAGCTACGCCGCCTAGAGTTGCAGTCCTGCTATGGGTACACACTAGACGGTCTTGTCTCGGTTGCGAAACAGCTCCAACGGATTGTGTTGACTGCGCAGAGCGGCGTGGACCCTTGCTTCGTCGAACTGTCTGCACGTTACCCTCGCTTGGAAGTATACCCCACTACGGAAGATGGTTTCAATTGTATTTTCTAAAGACAAGGCATGTTGCAACATTGTTAGCATGGTAGTGTTGCAATCGGTCTGCGTCTTGTCTCATTGGTATGTATGTAATAAGTGTAAGATCCGTGTATGTAGGAAAATACCGGGTATTATTGTTTAACAAGATTCAGTAGTAACGGTTTTGTGTTCGACCATTCATTGCGCTTTGGATCATTTTACCCGCACCACACCTTACAACACGACGAAGTTAAGCGTTTCCTCGCGTATCATATCGACTACTAAATGAAGGCTGTCTCAAGTATTAAAGTGAAGAGCGTTCTTCAGCTGATCGACACGCATGTTACAGCGAAGTTGCTGCGTCCTCGACTGGCCCAGATTCTAGAAAACTACAAGAGCAAGATTGAAACATACTCTTTTAAAGAAAGCAATCCCCATGAGCATATGGTTTACGCGAACAATTACTTGAACTATGGCGAGCTCAAAGTGGTCGGCTTTGATCTGGACTACACTTTGGTGTCTTATACCCCAGAACTGCAAACCCTCATCTACAATCTTGCAAGGAACCAGCTAGTCAATGTTTACGGCTATCCGCAAGACTTGGGCAATCTTCAGTTTGACCCAAACTTTGCTATTCGTGGACTCTCTGTGGACGCCCGATTCGGCACCTTGGGCAAGCTCTCTCACTTGCAGCGACTGTCTAGCAACCGCACGTACATTGGAAAGAAGGAAATCACTCCCGAGGAGATGCTCTCCTTGTACGGCGACCGGCACATATCCTACGGCGATCTCAGTATGATGCGTCCATTAAATGACCTGTTCTCCGTCGCGGAGGGCTGTCTAATTGCGGACACGATGGAACTTTTCCTGAGCCGAGCGAAGCGCACTGGTGAATCGTTTGTGGCCACCTCCATCGTTGATGACGTGCAAAAGGCAATCTCAGACGTGCACATTAACGGATCCATGCAAGGCGAGGTGCTGTCGGATCCGCAGCGATACATCAAAAAGTCCCCGGACCTCGGCAACATGCTCACCCACGTGAAGGATTCCGGCAAGCAGTCCTTTCTGTGCACCAACAGCACGTTTGCTTACTCGAACCGGGCGATGAACCATGCCCTCGGCCTCAAGGCAGAATCCACCGAGTGGAGGGATCTCTTCGATGTGGTGATTTGCTCCGCAAAGAAACCGGATTTCTACAAATCCAGACAGCCGTTTCGCGAGTACGATACTGTGCGTCGCAGCCCTACCACGTCGCCCGTGGTGAAGTTAGAGCGTGGCAAAGTCTACGTGCAGGGATCGGCGGATGCGTTGCAGCGCGCGACAGGCTGGAAGACCAACCAAGTGTTGTATCTGGGTGACAACTTGCGGGCCGATCTGGTCGAGGCACGGCGCTGGCATGGGTGGCACACGGGTTGCATCATTGACGAACTCGAGACGGAAATCGCCACTTCGCAGTCCCCACCGTGCAAAGAATTGCACTTTTTGCGCTCCACTTTGCGCAATTTGATGTACGATCTGCAACTGGAAATGCAACGTCCGAAGCAAGTAAGTGCAGAGCTCGACAGCACCCATGTTAATAGAATCGACACTGGATGTTCCCAGGAAATCAAAATGGTGCGTCTGGGGGCACATTTTGAGACCCACGACGAGGCAGTATTGTGCGCGATTGAGAGCGAAATGCACGCGATCAACACACAATTGAGCAAATTGTACAATCCTCACTTTGGCAGTGTGTTCCGCACCGACGGCCACCCTTCACTGTTTGCCTTTGCCGTACTGCGGTATGTAGACCTGTACATGAGTGATGTGACGAATTTGTTGCATTATAACCCCCAACATAGATTCTACCCGTATCATTCGATGCACATGGCACACGACCCCGCCTCATTGTCAACGTCCGTTCCGAATACCCGTATCCCATAGGATTACTTATAAATATATTTGGTAGAAAATGTGCTGGTTTCTGAACAAAGACATCGTTGTATTCGAATAAGATGTGTTTTGTACTTAATTCTTAAGAATGAAAAGTTTGAATACCCATAGTTACTGGCAGAGAGGTAGCACGGCACATGTCTTTCTGTGCAGAGCGCATCTTTTTGCAAGAATCCGTTGTTCTGCTGTTTTCCGTTAGCTGAATCATATGATAGTGTGGGTGGAAAATACAAATATTTCGGCACACCAACAAGATCACACCGTTTGTGCACCCCGTTTGTTCCAGCCCATGTGGCGGTTCACTCTGGATTTGCGCGGGAAATCAGTTGCCACGCACTTCACACTGACCTATGAAGAATTAGAAACTCGGAAGAACACACCTATTTCACTAAGAAGAAGTGGAGATGTTTCGACTGAGAGTCTTTTTCTTGATGCTAACCTTGTGCTTGGTCAGCTCTAACCCCCTTACCTCACAACGACACCAACGCGTTCACGGCCCAGGCGGCAGCTATTTGGCCAGAGTAAGCTCCGTAGCAGATAAAAAAGATAGAGTTGTGACTTCTGGAAACACAGTGCCTTTCTCACCAGTGCCAGTAGATAAAAAGGAAAGATACGGACCAATGATACCTCCTCGGGCAAAAAGTGCCTATGTCGCTCCGACTCCTCAAATTCAGTCCGCTTTAGCCCCAAGAAGTGTTATCTCTAATATAGCTCTGCCTATTGTGGATATCTTTTTCATATTTGCGGATATGCCAAAGAATGCACCATTCGTTAGTTCCGAACACTATTGGGTGTTGCCATCTGTCGCCGGCATGTTAGTCAAGACGAATAAAAGCACAAGTGTAGCAGATTCAGACGTTCGAATTCACGTTCTATCTGACTCTACTGATGTTCTTGAGAAAGCCAGTTCGTTGGGATTTTACTCTTACGATCTTGTGCCTCACATCGACAAGCACATTCGTTTTCTGAACCGTGTGGGTCGCACGGTGAACAGCACAGCCAGCGAGCTGGGCTTCTTCCGCTGGAAAGTGCTGAACCACATTGTGACGGACTGGAACAGTCACGGTGCAGCGAGTACCATAAGTCGGGTCATGGTGCTGAGTGGTGAAGTCTTGCTGACCACGAATGCTGCTGCGCTTTTTGACCGCGCTGTGGTGTTCGCGCAGACCACGGCTGGAACGAGCACACTGAGAACAGCGGTTGCACCCGACGCCATCTACCTCACCGATGCCGTAATGCTGTATTCGCCACGCGGATTGAATGCATTCGATGCCTTCATCGACGAGTGGTTTAACAGCGGCCACCGTGAGGAGGTGCGCAGAAAGTCCGTCGGCACACACAACCGCCCCTGGTCCGACGTCATTCTTTTCGAAAGATTTGCCAATGCTTCCACTCCTGTGACTCTGCGTGTGAAATGGTTTGATTCTGTCGCACCCGACCTGGGCACCAAGCTATTGGAACAGAAGCTCATTCAAGCACTCGGCTGCGAGCCGCTGTCTTATTTTGACAATCCGTACGGGGTTCACGTGCGTGTAAACGGGATGCCGTACCAACTTCGCAACAAGCAGCAAGAACAGAGCCAAGTCTCTCAAGATCCAAAAATGCACGATTTACACATCTTTGGACCTGAAAAACAGTATCCATACTGTTTTATGGTAAGGATTACAGATTGTGTGCGCATTTTACAATTCCCATTCTAACGTGTTCTTTATGATTTCATTTTTATCTATCTTGTGGTAGGGTTTTGTACACAGGAATGTCAAAAGCCTGATGTACGTGTACGGCCGCGCGCTGGAGATTCTGCGCGGTGGTGAAGAGGCGCACACACCAACGGCGGTGGATCCTTTAGCAGGGGACATGCTGCTGGCCCCCGAAAAGAGCCATGAAGTGTACTACATTCACAGCAACAGCTCGCGCTATTTCATCGCCAACAAAGAGGAGTTTAAGCACATGTTTTTGGCACGTGAGCAAGTGATTGGGCGCGTGCCAATGGGCATCATCGAAGCTTTTTATCCGCTGCCTATTTCATTCCCGTGGAACGAAAGAGACGTCGTTTCGTTGGGTAAGGGCAAAACTTTTTACTTGGTTGACAAGGGCAACATGCTTAGGCCGCTGGCCAGTCAAGAAGTATTCAAACGGTTCAACAAAACAATTGCAGATGTCAAAATATACAAAGACTACAGTGGCCCCATCTTTGATTCACTTCCTATGGGCCCTGCCATTGACCTATAAAGACAAGAACTACAATTTTTGAAGATTTTTAACACCTATTCCAGCTTGCATTAGAGTGCATCTTATTTTTTCCTATATACGATGTATTTCTATGCTGCTTTCTTTTCTGACCAACACACTGTTTATAATCCATTTGTTGAAAACCCAATGTACAAACGTGATGTATCGTTTAAAAATTTGAAATGCTACTATGCATACGACGTAAGAAAGTATCGTTCCGTTCAAATATTCAAAATTAACAAAGATCACAGGTGTACCACATTAATATGCACCTATTTCGCACCCCTTTCTCTGTTTGTGCACCCCTTTTTTCTCACTTCGAGTTTGTGCGCGAAATCTGAAAATGGCTGACCTACGAGTAGATCTTCGCGCATTCTCTTCCCGCACATCCGCCACGCTGATCTTAGTATCTTCTCTTGACGATTGATTTCATAAAGATATAATAAAGCAAAAGAATTAAGATTTAACAAGAACTGATTATGTTTGGGCTGAGAATTATCCTTTTGATGTTTACTTCGTGGCTGGCAGGAAGCAGCCCACTTGATTCTCAAAGACAGCGGCGTGTTCACACTGCTGGTGGAAGTTATTTGACCAATGTGAGAACTGTATCCGCTAGTCATAACAAACCAATGCTGGAGAAGAGAGAAAGAGCCGCAAATCCACGAATGACACCAGCTGGTAACAGAGCACCTGCTCCAACGAAGAAGGATGTTTATATCACTCCTTCTTTGCGTGGACAGCCTGTTTCCAGACCAATTGTCACCTCTTCTGCTCCTCCCGTTGTGGACATCTTCTTCATTCTTTCCGATATGACGAAGCTTCCGTTCATCCGAATGCAGTACTACTGGGTGTTGCCCACCGTTGCCGCTATGCTCACCAAGACTAACAAAAGCACCGAAACATCGGATTCCGAGGTTCGGATCCACATTCTGTCTGAATCTGTTGAGATTCTTAAGAAGGCGAGTACTTTTGGATTCTACTCGTATGACCTCGTGCCACACATTGACAAGCACAACCGCTTCCTCAACCGAGTTGCTCGCACGGTGAACAGCACAGCCAGCGAGCTTGGCTTCTTCCGTTGGAAGGTGCTGAACCACATTGTGACGGACTGGAACAGTCACGCGGCTGAGAGCCCCATCCGCAGAGTCATGATGGTGAATGGCGAAGTTCTCCTCACCACGAACCCTGCAGCGCTTTATGACCGTGCCGTGACCCTCGCTGAGAGCACCACCGGAGTGAATGCAAAGAAGAATCTCATTCCGCCGCAAGCGATCTCCATTGCAGATTCAGTGATGCTGTATTCTCCGCAAGGATTGAGTGCATTCGATGCATACATCGACGAATGGTTCAACGAAGACTGCCTTCAAGAGTTGCGCAGAAAGTCCGTCGGCACACACAACCGCCCCTGGTCCGACCTCGTTCTCTTTGATCAGTTCGCAAATACCTCTACCCCTGACACTCTTCGAGTCAAACTGTTTGATGCTTTGACACCAAGTGCCAGTGCCGACGCGCACACGCAGGCCCTGGGCTGCGAGCCGCTGTCTTATTATGACAATCCGTACGGGGTTCACGTGCGTGTAAACGGGATGCCGTACCAACTGCGCAACAAACCGCAGTTGGAAAACCAGGTGCTTCAAGACCCAAAGATCCACGATGTACATATTCATGGGCCTGATAAGAAATATCCATACTGCTTCATGGTATGATAAGTTGAAGAAATAAATTTGTTCACTTGTGTACTTACTATCCAATAACCACCACTTTGTTCTATCTTCTTGTGTTTGTTGCAGAATTTTGTACACAAGCGTTCGAAGAACATGATGTACGTGTACGGCCGCGCGCTGGAGATTCTGCGCGGTGGCGAGGAGGCGCATACACCGACCAGCACCAGTTCTCTATCCGGAGACATGCTTCTGACCCCGGAGAAGAGCCGGGAGGTGTACTACATTGACAGTGCCGGTACGCGCAAGTTTATCACCAACATGGAGGAGTTTAAACACCTTTTTCTGCCCTGGGAGCAAGTGATTGGACGCGTGCCGATGGGGATCATCGAAGCCTTTCGTCCGCTGCCGCTGTGCTACCCGTGGAAAGAAGGAGAAATTGTGTGGCTAGGCGTGGGGCGCACGCTCTATTATGCCGACAAAGGTAGCGTGCTGCGGCCGCTGGCCAGTCAAGAAGTATTCAAACGGTTCAACCAAACAATTGCCGACGTCAAGACGTACAAAGACTATGCAGGACCCATCTTCGACTCGATTTTAATGGGACCTCAAATCAATATGCACGATTAGGAATTCATTTAACAGCACCACCACGTTTACATCTGTTTTTAATTTAAAATATCTATTTTGATCTTTTTTAAATACGATGCTTTTTTGTTTATTATTGCTAAAAATAATTAGACAGACACCCATATAACTGTCACGTCTTATTAGCCAACGTTGGAATAAAGACCCAAGCTCAAAAGAAAACACGTAAAGGATACAGATCCGCATTGCAACAAACTATACTATCGTAAGCACTACTTACTACCGTAAAAACTAACAACCTTCCATCCACATAGACTACCAAAACTAACAAATACGAGCTGTCAACAACTGAACTGGATGAGTTCAATATATTTTACGCCTTGATCTTCAAGTTCTTGGGGTCGTACATGGGGTTCAAGGAGACCTTGACCGGATAGAGTTTGCCGGCCACTTCGACTTCCCACTTGCCCGTCTCCAGGAAGTCCTTGTTGACCACCTTGTGCGCGCCACCAGGGGCCGTGAGCATGCTGAGGCCCACAGCACCTCCGAGGGTGTGTCCGTAGGAGGCAATGCGCACATCACCCACGACGACATTGTCGCGACGCAGCACTTCGGCGTGGTAAAGCATCACACTGGGGTCGAGGCAGAGCACCTGCACGAGGCGTCTAGGCAGACCCTTCTGGGCCTTTAGCTCTGCCTGCTGCTTCTGCACGGCCTCTTTGCCTACAAAGCCACCAGGCTTGTTCATGTCCGCGGTGAACGCCAGTCCCACCTCGACCAGCGTATCCAGATTATCCATGTCGTGGCCGAAGTCACGGTAGGCCTTCTCCAAACGCAGACTGGACAGGGCCTTGAGACCAGCGTGCACCAGGCCGTGCGCCTTGCCCGCCCGGACGATCTCCTCGTACACGTGGATCGCGAACTCCGACGGAATGTGCAGCTCGTAGCTGTAAAATAATTGGCAAAAAGTCAATCAAATACAAAGATTTAGTGATGGCAAATAAAATGAAGCGAGTATACCCTTTCACATAATATACAAACTAGTTCTACGCGCAAAAAACCATTCCAATAAAAATAAAAGAACGGAGGCAAAACTCACCCTAGTTCACCGACGTAGGTGATTCTGGCCACGTTGACTCTGGCCAGGCCGATGGCGATCTCCTTCATAGTGCGGAAAGGAAAGCCTTCATTGCTCATGTTGGTGTCCGTCAGCGCTTGCATCAGCTCGCGACTGCGGGGGCCTTGCAAGTTTAGCTGCGTGTACGCACCGGTCACATCTGCGTTTGCGTAAATTTTATAGACAGATCAGTAAAAGAAGGGCACAAGTAAAAACCTCACACGAGAAATTCTTCGTGAGTTCCACGAAAAAGTTCTCACAAGCAAAATAGCACAAAGCCCATTCACATTCATTCACAAAGCAAAGAGATAGAAAAAGTTTAGTCACCTGTGACCGTGACGTGCTTGTTGGCCTCCGGGTCGAGGTTTCGCTTAAGCAGTGTCTCCACGTGGCGGTGTGCGGTGTCGGTGGCGATGACGGTGTACATGTTGTCGTGCTGCTTGCTCACGGTGATGTCCGCCTCCATGCAGCCGTCTTCGCGCAGGCACTGAGTGTACGTGATGGTCTCCACCGCGCCGTCCACATCCGCTGTGCACAGTCTGTATACAATATCAAAATAATATGGAAGGTCAAAGTGAGAATTTTGCAAATGGTTCGTGACTGAAAGCAAAGCTGAAATTGTAAAAAATAAAACAAACCTGTTGAGGGCAGGTCCAGCATCGCGACCCTGCACCAGAAACTTGCTCATGAAAGACATGTCAATGAGGGCCACACCTTCACGCACCGCGCGGTGCTCGGCCTCCCAGTACTTGAAGAAGCTCGGCTTGGCCCAGGTGTACTCCAAGTGCGACGCGCTGCGGCCAGCATTGACTTGCGCACCCGTGTGCAGCGCACCCGCCGCAGGAGTGATCTTGTCCGCCTCGTTCACACGGTCGGTTTCGTAAAAATCGGCTGTCTCGAAGCCACTCACGGCGCGGAAGTACGCGCCTTCCTTGGCGACGCGATCATACACCGCAGTGCGCTTGGCTCCTCGGGCAGTCTGCGGCACCTTGTAGGGGTAGTGGCACTTGTAAACATTGCCCAGGGACTCCGCCACGCGAGCGCCACGGTAGGCAGGGTTGCTCTGATAGCGGTGCAAGCGATCGATGTTGAAGCCACACACGTCCACGTCGGGCTGGCCGTTGACGATCCAGTGCGCCATGACGCGTCCGATGCCGCCACCGGTCAGGATGCCGATGCTGTTGAGACCTGCAGAAAAGCGAAATAGAAAATTGAAGGTATGAATATATCAGATGTTCTTCACAGTAATTTCATATATGTAGAAACAAATGAAAGAATGCAACATACCAGCGGCCACAAAGTAGTTTTTAATCTCTGGAGACTCGCCGACGCAGGGAGCCAAATCGGGAGTGAAAGACTCAGGGCCACAGAAAAACTTCTTAATACCTATAACATATGAATAGAAAGACAAGGAAATTACGTATGGTCAAGAAATTTTTCGATGCACAAAGTCTTGTCTGGTATTTTCAATGCAGAAAAATTGGGAAAAACATACAATGTCACTCACCAGCATTGAGTGTGGCAGGCACACGGTTCAGTGCTTTCTCCACAAACGGCCCCATCCTGTCCCAGTCGGGCTCGATTTCTCCGAACGAAAAGTCTTTCGGGATGCTCTTCACGTTCCACGCAGCTGCCTGGGGCTCGAAGAGTCCCACCATCAGCCCACTGCCCTCCGGTCGGATGTAGGTGTAGCTGGAAGGATCTTCCACGACGGGCCAGTTGGGATCCACCTCGGGCATCGCATCAGTCACAATGTAATAGTGCTCCGCGGCTTGGTTGGGAATCACCACCCGGTTCTTCTCGCCGAGTTGCCGGGCCCACATACCTGCACAGTTGATGACATACTCGGCTTCAATCACCTCGCCTGCGGTGGTGACCACGCCTGTGACACGGCGGTGGCCGTTGAATACCTTCTCGGTGATATCGGCCACACCAACGTTCTCAAAAATCTTCACACCTTGCATACGTGCACCTGGGTAAGAAAAATGAGGTAAAATGACACATCAGACTCACAATTGGTTAAGTTTGCCGATGTTTAGTTTTTAGTCAGTACCTTTGGCAAGAGCCATTGTTACATCGACCGGGTTTACGCGACCATCTTCCTTGACGTAGAATCCGGCCTGAATGTCATCGACACCTGTTGGGGGAACATTCACAAACGTAGAAGACTGTGAGTTGAGACAAAGATTGGTGAGTTTTTGCGTAATTTTGACACTTACGGCAAAGAGGAAATAGCTTCTGCACTTCCTGAGGAGAGATTTCGTGAACATCCACACCGTGCTTGCGATTGATAGCAGAGATTCTGCGATATTCTTCAAGACGGTCAGCATCGGCAGCGAGCTCAATGAAACCTGAAAAATGTACAACATCAACATTAACTGTTGGCACAGTTTAAGCTGCAACAGGAGAAACTTACCAACGGGTTTAAATCCGGTAGCTTGACCAGTCTCAGCCTCAAGCTCACTGTACAGTTTGCGGGTGTACTTTCTCATGTCGGTGGAGGTTTCGTTCATCGATCCAAAGGTCACCATCAAGCCAGCGGCATGCCAAGTAGTTCCAGCAGTAACCTGCTGCTGCTCCAATAGCACAACATCCTTCATGCCCATCTTAGCCAGATGATATGCAACAGAGTTTCCAATAATACCTCCACCGATCACCACAGCTCTGGCCTGTACGTTGCACACAAAAGGACATTAGTGAATCACTGGAATCACGTCAGTATTCGTGCAAACATCAACGTACCTGTTTGGGGACCGCGCTGTTGCTACTGAAGGCCCTTTGCTTCCAAGCCGACTTGCGTACTTTTAGCAGATTTCTCAGCATGTTACCGTGTGTCTACAGCAAAATCTGACCGATGGAGCAATGATGATGAGCAGCTTCGAGTTAACCGACTTTGTTTTATCGATGAAATCACAGCGCTTACTCACTGCAGCAACTGCTGCAGCTGAGTGCGATAGGCTGTGCTAAAGAAGGTACTAAATACTACTTATTACCAGCAGATGATTTACATTGAAGCAATAAAAGCGACACTGAACTGCCACGATGCAAAAGAAAGGAAACTGCAGTATTTTCACACAAAAAGTTTATTTTCACCGATTTTAATAAACATACACTAGCAGCGCGGTAAGATAATTGCTTTCCGGACACGCCACCACCGTTGGGTGGTCCAGCGCCGCACCGGACTTGCTCACAATCGTAATCTCCCTGCCTGCCGCCCTGGCTGCACTCTGCACCACCGATTCAAACTTTCCAGACTGCGTCATGGCCGCCGAACAGGTACACGTGAGCAACAAACCTCCTTTGGGGTTCACCAGTTGCATCGCCAATGTGTTGATTTGCTTGTATTTGCGCATCGCACGTTCCAGGTCGGCCCGTTTCGGGGCTAGTTTGGGTGGGTCACAAATCACCACATCAAAGGATTTTTTGGCTTTGATCATCTCCTGCATGGTGCGTTCTGCCTCGCCTTTGATCAACTCCACCTGTCCTTTGGTAGATTGTTCAGTTGATATTTCATCGCTGGCAGAACTTTGAGTGTTGTTGGTGGACGTTGAGGCAACAAACGAACGCATGTGGTTCAAAGAAAGGTTCTCCGACAGGGACTCGATCGCCCGTGCAGAAGAATCAACCGACGTAACCCGTGTAGCACCTCCTCGCAAGGCGTTTAGCGTGAAGCCACCGGTGTAACAATACGCATCCAATACAGTTTTTCCTTGACTCACCGAGCGAATAAGTTGTCGATTCTCACGCTGATCGCAATAAAAGCCTGTTTTTTGGTCCGTGGCTGCACATAACTTGTATTTAATGCCATTCTCTGTGACCACTTCACTCTCCGCTGCACTGTCTGCTGCACTGACGTCATTTTCGCTGTTCATATTGGCAAGAATAGCAGCGTCAGTGCCTAGTTCTTGCAAACCATCTTGATTCAGGCGACTGAGCGCCCTGCGCCACAAGATTGTCTTGTCTTTGAACTGCGGCACGCTGCGCAGTCCTGCCTCAATAGTATCTTTTTGTATCTCTGCCCACAGGGCTGAGCTTTGTACCACTACAGTGGAGCCGATCACGTCAACAATCACGCCACTCAGTCGATCACCTTCGCTGTTTATGAGTCGGTAGACATCTGTATCACTGCGAGGTAGAAGCATGGCTGCACGGGATTGCACTGCCTGCTCAATGCGACACTTGATAAGTGCTGCCAATGGAGCATTGATCAGCTTGTCATCCTTCGATGCAATCACTCGAACTCTGTACATAGAATGCGGGTTAAACAGTCCGCGACCCAGCAAATTTCCTTGAAAGTCTTTCACCATAACCTCATCACCTAAGATTGGCTGGCCAATTATATTAGAAATTGCACCATTGAATACCAATGGGTCCCCTTGCTCGAATATTCTCTCCTTGCCTTTGGTGATGAGTACTTGACTCAGTTTGGGTACTTTATCATTCAAGTTGGCAAAACGCCGAACTCGTATCGACGCTCGCAGAGGGAACGTAAACGTTCGAAAGGCGGTAAGGGAGTGTAACATTAATAAAAGAGCTATAAAGAGCTGTTTCATACGGTCTTATGATTGGTGCACGACGCAAGAACGAAGTGTCGACCAGGTGCTTTTTATTCCTGAAAAATCATTGGTCTTTACAACCGTTTTGCAGTAATATATCTGGGCTTTATTGTTTTGAGTCAAATTGCCCAGCAGTTCGTTGTGACAGAAGTTTGTCATATGAATAAAGAGCAGCAGACAGTTCTTCATCAACCACTCAGTTAACGTAATTCACCAGTGACGATGCCTCAGAAGATCATCAACCAGAACGAAGATTTTAGCGGAAAGCTCCAGACTGACTATTTCCTTTTCGTCTGCGTGGCCGTTGCCTTGGTCGCGTTCTTCCTCATTGTGTCGTACATATTGAAGAGTGCCGACAACACCGAGGCCTTAAAGAAGCTTAATAAAGCGAAGTAAGATCGCTGTGAATTAGTTTTACAGGTGTATCGCGCTTGTGATGGTACCCGTCTTAAGTTAATTGTGTAAACATTGTACATAAGCCTTTTTCCCAAGTGTAACATTGGTAACCAAAGCGGACAAGTGCAATTACCGAGTGTTTCCTTTTCTATTGATCATTAAGTTAATGCGCTCTTGGTTCCTTTACTTTGAACAGAAGTTGGAACTGAGGGGAAAGAGTACCCAGGACAGCTTTTTACTTTTATTCATATGGTGTCGTCAAACAGTTCCTGCATTGGAGGTGTTGTTGTTACTTATTTGAAAACAACTTTGTGGGTTGTGAAACAATTACTGTATTCGTGGTTCTATTCATATTGATGGTCAAAAGAAAAATGATCGTAGTACTGCAAAACTTGCTTTATTTTCGCAATGCGGAGACAACAAAAAAAATAAAATAGCATAGCAATTAGTATCACCCGTTCGCGCCATTACACAGGAAGCATGTCTGCAAATAGAAGAGAAATAAAGACAGTAGTTAGCCAAATAGTTATAATAATCATATCCACAAAGGAGATACACAACAGATTGGGTGACTCTATCAGAACAAGGATGACTGAGTTTTTTCTACACGGACCAGTAATGAGCTGATTCAGAGAGATTCCCACACAGGTTTGTCAACATTTAGAGTCACCACACACATGCAAACATTGTGTATACACTACAAATACATAGGTGCTGGGTATTAGCGATGCATTGTTGTATTTGCCTTTTTGGGATCAGGGTCTTTAATCGAGTTGGTACAATATCATCAAAGAATTAACTACAGCTGAACTATGCTTTTGATTTATTGACAGTGCATCACACCCCAAAATAACAAACGATACAACTGCGAACCCAGCACACAACAGTACGATAGATCTACACGACTACAAGGCATCCGTTAGGCTACATAAATGTATGTACCTTGTAAAATGGGCTTCTGTTTATCAATGTCATTTCCGTCTTAGGTGGAGCCCTTCCAGTATCATCAAGCCGTGCGAGCGTCTAAAGAGAAGAAAACAACCAGATAAGTTGCAATTCAAATGAGGATTGATCACAATAATACAGCACAATAGAAAAAGCAACATGATCGTGCATGAAAGTCCCGCTAAGTAGGAAGGCAGCATATAAAATCTTTCAGTAAACATCAAGCTTGGCGTAAAAATAAATGCTAATCATCATCACGGGCCGTGCACGATCAAGCGCTCATCAAAAACAGACAAACCACACATATACGATACACAATGCGTAAAAAGGAGTTGGTGTGTGCGTGCTGATCAGACAAATGCCTCGTTGATCCATCATTTAAGCGATGTCTCGTCGCCCCGCGGAGAGGGCACAAAGACAAAGGAGGGGAGCCAAGAATGAATGGATATGGTCATCCCCCCGATCGGACTCGTCATCTTTTCTTCTTCACCTCAGACACCACACAACACCAACTTTCTCACACTGCACCGTATATAAAACACACAATCACACGACAGATCACAAAATTTACCTGCTGATAGTATATGCGCAGAGAAGACTCCAAAGAGTGAATCCGCAAACCCTCAAGGTTGGGATGGATCGGCTGTAAAGTGCCTGCAAAGGAAACAAATTTGAAGGTGTCGATAAGTACAAGGAAACAAAGGGAAATACTAGACATGTATACACAACCAAAGATAAACATATGTGCAGGAGATGGGTGTCAGAATAGGTTTAGTCTCAACTCGCCAGTGATAAAGTGGCGATCAGAAGGTGTCCTAAGGTTTGTGACGTATCTCATCATGAACATCTCCATACACAAAACAGAATAAATAACGCAAGAAAGTGTGTGTGAACGGGTCAGACTACTCGCCTTCTCTGGCTTAGAGAAAGAAAGCTTTCGAATCGGAACCATTGTCGATCTTTCGGGGAAAGAATAATGTCATCACCCCCCAAACCCACAACACACTTTCGACAATACACTCAGCAATAACACATAGCATTGCACGGATCAGACTACTCGCCTTCTCTGGCTTAGAGAAGGAAAGCTTTCGAATCGGAACCATTGTCGATCTTTCGGGGAAAGAATAATGTCATCACATCCCATGCAATTGCGATACACTCAAAACATATTGAACAAAGTATCTACCTGTTCATGATTGACTCATCATTGCCATCGTGCAAGCAGCAATTCACGCAGCATTAGCAAAGCTGCGAAGTAGAAGAACTTCTAGTTGTGCCGACATGGTCAACATACTTGGAATACTTGTGAAAAGTTGCTATGAGTGGCTGTGTCTGTGTGCCAAAATCAGCAGCAAGGATTCTTGTGGCGGAGAGTGGTTCACACAACAGTACGTACAATAAACCATATTTGTACGTACTATTCGCCAAAATAAGTTAAAGGTGTGCACACCAGTATGAAGAATACTGCAACTGTTATCAATGTTGGTATGCCATAGCATATCCCACGATCCATACTGTATGTTAATGACGCCCTTTGGCATCATTCCATGTGTCAATGGAACTTTCATAATAGCATACACGATAATAAGAAAAAGGACTAATCTGAACACCCAGTTTCACGTAGTGTGAAGAATGGATCAAGCTGTTTCACACTTCATGCTAACCAATTTCACACTAGGGAACAGAGCGCATACAACATAGTTTTCACCATTGAATTAACTTGTTGCATTTCCTGGTATTATGTTACAAGGGCAAAGTAGTGTGATGCAGAACATGCTAAATTTCATAAAGACCAGCGGAGTGACGTCGACGTCGCACAAATGAACTTAATTCGATGGTATTAAACAATATAAACAAGAAAAACAACTAAGTTTCATGCTGTACAGTAGGTTTGCGAGGTGTGGCGCTGCACGAAGTCTTTAGATCGCTCACAAAGCATCCTTAATTGCCAATCTATTAACCACCGCAGACTCAAGAGTCGCGATCTCCAGCTCTTGAGGAGTGACTTTGAAGTACTTGCCTATGGTGGTTGCTTTCTCTGGGCTGAGGTACGGAGCTGCGCCGAGCAATGACAGGTCGAGAGGGGAGCCTTGTACGGTGGACAGGAGTGCATTCAAAGTAGCATCCTCATCAACCACAATCACCGCAATAAGTCTCGACTCTTCCTTAATCTTGTATTGTTGCAGAGAATCGCTGATTTTGGTAGTGTTCGATAGCTGGTACAAAATTTCGGAAGAGATGGTCTTGGTCTTCATTGTGCCATGGGCTTCGTTTAAAAGTGCCTTGTGCGCAGCAGCGCGCAGGTGGAACAAACTGCACACTAGACTCAAATCAATAATTGCACCACGGATATCATCCTTGGCTCCATCGAGCAGCGCCGTCGCGTTCGATACATCCTCGAAACCAAACACTTTAATTCGATCGTCTGTACTTATGGCTGACATTATTTTGCAGAAAAGACTTGGTAAGAAGGTGTAGGAAATAAAACTAGATTTCCACTGACGCAGGCGACTGAGTTTCTTCAGACAAACTTCAGCAATGTACCGAGAGAAATGGGATACAAAGAGAGCAACTCAATCAACGAATAAACCGGTTTAGTTGGATCCGGACTCTGTCATTGGTTCCCAGATTCCCACTCCCGAAGTGGGAGAGAATGTTTCGAAGTGGTTGAAGATTTCACAGAGAACGCGTAGATTCAGTTAGAATGAACTCGTCTCGTTCATCACACGAAATCCACGGGTTGCCACATGTTCTGGTTGACGGTTTCAAGCACAGAATGCCTTCTGTTGAGTACCACGACCGATGCTACTTCCTTACACATTATCACAGTGACCACTATGGCGGACTGTCACGTGTTTGGAGTCATGGGTTAATTTACTGCACAAGCACCACCGCGAACCTCATATGCAATGTTTTGAATGTTGACGTTAAAAAGGTTCGAAGAGTTAACGTGGGAGACGCAATAACGATCAAAGGGGCCCGAGTTACTTTCATGGACGCAAACCATTGCCCAGGAGCAGCCATTCTACTGTTTCAACTCGATACCGGCTTGACGCATTTGCACACAGGAGATCTGCGTTACTCTCCAGCAATGAAACTCTATCCAGCCTTGCAGAACGTAAAGATTGATCGACTCTACCTCGACACCACCTATGCACATCCAAAGCATACGTTCATGGCCCAGGACGAGTCCATTGACCGCATCGTCACATTGGCAAAGCAGTTTATGGCAGAAAACCCCGAAGGTGGTATTATCTACATGAGCGCCTATAATCTTGGAAAAGAACGAGTCATCTTTGCTTTAAATGACGCACTGCAAGTACCAGTCTTCATGGACGCCGACAAAATTCAAATCATTTCGCAGATCGACGGAGGACTCGCGCGTGTGCAAAGCGGACAGTTTACTTCCAATCCTCACGGTGCAAAGATCCACATTTGCAGCATGGGCTTTCTGGGTTCGTTGTTTCCGTATTTCAAACCGAATTTTGAGAACATTCGGCAGCATATGGACGATTTGAACAAATGCGCCCCAGAGGCGGGAATAATGGAGCATTTCTTACACAGTAAGAGCAACCAAATGCCGTTGATCCTGCCTGCCGTGTCCGATCCTCACGCAACTGATCACAAGCATGAGAAGACCAGTACAGCAACCACGATCAGTTCTGCCCCTAAAATCACCAAAGCAATCGCATTTATTCCCACGGGCTGGGCAGATATGGGGAATTTTAACAAGCAGCACAGTATTATGACGGAAGATAACGTCACGGTGTGCATAGTACCGTATTCGGAGCACAGCAACTGCAACGAGCTGATTGAGTTTGTGTCGTTTTTAAAGCCCCGCGAAGTCATCCCAACCGTCTTTTCAGATGTAAGTTCCGTTTGTCTTATTATTCGTTTACTTGTACTAGGATACTGTAAATGATGACTGATCTTAATGGTTGGGGCTTAATTTTGTACTGACTATCTTTCTATTCATTATGTAGGAAAAGAATCGGTTGTTTATCTTGGACTTGTTTCGCAATTGTGTGGACCGCGTGAGCAATATGCGCAATTTTATCGCACGCATCGCCTCGCCTACAGGAAGTAACGACAAGTATTCTGATACTAGTGGTAGTAGTAGTAGTGGTAGTGTGTGCAAGAGAGAAAGAGAACCAGATTCATTGGTGAATGTGAAGAACGAAGCCAAGAGCAGCGTTAGCCGTAGTATACATGGGGGATGTACAATGAATGTCCATGCAACAGTACATATTGATCTATGCAGTGACGATGAACAAGAAGCATGCACAACAAGTAAATCGAGTAAAACAAGTGGATCCAATGATACCAGCGAAGTAGGTAAAGATAGCTCATTAAAGCGCACCCTGGATACTACTGGTATGCAATGTCACAGTCACAGAAGTGGTGCGGTGAAAGATGAATGTTCCATAGTTAATATGGCCGATGCTAACTACACTCAGCTTATGAATGGGAATAGTAACCCTGGAAGTGGTATATCTACTATGCATAGTGCACAAAAGAAGATTCGCCACCAGTCAAGTATAACTACAAGTACGATGAATCACAGTGGGGCGATATGGACGTGTAGTGTATGCACCTTCTGTCACAAGGAGCGGGGTTGCGAGCTGTTTCTGCAGTGCAGCCTGTGTGGTAGTCCTAGATGTAAATAGGTTATACTAGTAAAAGTAGTATTCCATGTTATATTTATTCTTTCGCGCAGTATATCAGAAATACACTACGAGGTCGTACCATAGCATAGTATTTTGCGACATGCAGTTAGCCGAAACGGCTGGAAACAGCCACCAACAGACCATTTTTTTTTTCACATTTGCCAGCTAGCCATCACTCCACACTTATTCTCTTTTTATCCTACGTCGTAGCAACCGAACGAACCGTGTTATGAGTGGCACGCATAGGCGTACAGACAGATACTATGCCTCGGCTGAAAACTTTTATGAGACGAAGTTGGTGTCGAACCCCGAAATGCCTCGCTATAACCATTTGATGGCGGCGATTCAATCTGAAAAAGGAGATGTGGACAAAGCTAACTCGTACTATCGCACGTCAATCGCCGCTCAGTCGGGAAATGTGATGACTCGCAATGATTATGCGGTTCATTTAGCCAGGGCTGGTCGAAAAGAGGACGCCATTCACGAACTAAAAAAGGCCCTCTTAATATCGGAAAAGAATGCAGTTCTGCAGAAGAATATGGCCGCCACACTGGGAAACGTAGGACAGTTTACGAAAGCTTTGGAAGCGGCGACAACCGCTGGTCATTTGAATCCTCAAGATCCCATGAATCACCGAAACCTCGCCAGAATCCATGCTGCCCTGGGCGATGCACATTCATCCTTGGAGCACAATCTCGCGGCCATTCGTTTGGACAACCCCCATGCCCAAAAGAATCCCGTGACGACGGCTTTTCGTGCAGCCGCCGTGCAAATTATTGCCAAAGGTGGACGAAGGGACGAAGCATTCGCACTAATGGACCAAGCACGACAACTGGAACGGAAAACCTTTGATCTGCCCACGTCCGTGCAAACACACGAGATTATCCAGAAGATCAAACGACGGCACGGACAGAGCCTCGCGGACATTGAGAAACAAAAGCAGGCAGAAATGCAGAAGCTATTGATTTACGACTATGACAACAAAGACAATGTATTGAGCGAGATCCGAAAAATGAAGCTGACCAAGTCGATCAAGACATAGCGTCGCTTTCTGTTTGTAAATGGAGTATTTGGTGTATTTCTATATCTATAGTGTATATATGTGCTGAAATCCTGCTGTACAAACTGTATTGTGTTGTAATGTAATAAACTTTACGAAGACAAGTGTACTTTCGTCCGTTTATTGCAACATTACAGATGGCGATATATGAATAAAGCAAAGACACGACAACTGGAGACTACACAACAATGGCACTGGGATCATCATAACTCTATCCCTGCACATCAATATATCTCCTCTGCCTAAAAAAACTACGTAATTTTCTGACCCGTTCCCACTAACACAACGAACTAACAAACGCAAACTATTACCACCACACACACATACAGAACTAACAAAAATTCAATCCTGTATGTGCGCCTGTGTGACATGAAAGTAGGCGCTTTAGACGGCAGGGTAGCCTCCAATGTCAATGCCGAACTTGTCCATGAGCTTGTTCAGCGTGACGATGGAGGTGTACTGGAAGTTGTTCGCGAAGGACAGCGACATGTTCACCTGAACAACACAGAGAGATAGGGAGGAACAATAAAGTTAATGAAGCAAAAGCGATTTGCGATGAAGGACAGGCAGAATTTGGCTATCAGACCAATAGTGCAGTATGACGTGCTGAGTGTTAGCAGAATTCAAAACACTCAACCAGACCAATGTGAAAACACAAAAATCTTTCACATAAAAAAAAAGAATAAATGTACCTCGCGGATGGGTACACCAATGCTGAGCCCTTCGTAGTTGCGGATGGTGTGCCACTGCCAGTCGGGGTTGTAGAGCATGTCTCCAGGGTTCAGGTCAGCGTACTCCACAGGCAAGTAAGGGGTCTTCTCAGACATCTTGGGAGTGCCGGTCATCATGTTCACCTTCAAGCGAAAGAGAAAGAGGGGGTAAGGTTGAAAAGTGAATGAGAGCATGAATAAAGGGAGGGATTTCTATTCGAAGGGCGGCGGGGTAGAAATCAGGTGCGCAAAAAAGAAGAAAAAGAGAATGAATTTGTAAATAAAAAAGGAATTTACCTTGCCACCGCGCAGGGGGTGCATGTAGGCGGAGTACTTGGGGTCCAGGAAGTACCATCTCTTGCGGCCGATAGCCTGTATTGTGAATAAAAACAAACCATATACAAGTTGATTAATGCAAAGCAATATACTATGATAGGCAGGACGAGGAAACATTTGGATGAGTGAAACCCGGCGATTCATGCAAAAAAAAAAATGCAAAGCAAGGTTATTTACCTGGATGAACCAGTTGTTACCAGCAGCGCAGTGCCATCCGGTGCCCGTGGTCTCAGCAGGGTCAACAGAGCCCTGACCGACAATCAGCTGGGAGCCGAAGTAAGTGCTGTGGGCCTTGGTGCCGAAGCCCTTCCAGATTCTCTTGTCGATCTCCAGGTCCTCCAGCACCACCTCGTTGATTCTGTTCTGCAGCTCCTCCAAAGCGCCCAGTTCACTGTGGTTGAAGGAGAAGCGAGACTTCACGGGGAAGAACATGTACATCTTGGAGTCGGGGTCGCTGACAATCTCGGTGAAAGCCTCGCGGAAAGGAATCACGACACGGTCGTTCTGGAGAGTGTTGTACTTGGCGTTTCTCACGACAGGAATCAAGAAGTCACCAATCTTGGCGGAGAGATAGCCATCAACACCCCACTTGTCAAAAGCAGGGGTGCCAGTGAACATGTTTCTCACCACCACGGGGCTACGCCAGTTCTTAGTCAGCACCTTGAGCTTCTCCATTGTGAAGTCAGCGTACTCGATGGTGGGAACGTGGTGGTGCTCAACCTTCTCAGTAGGAAACTTCAACACCGAGTTCCACAGAGCTCTGGTTTCCTCTCTATAGGGAGTGAAGAGCAAAAGGTTGGGATACATGTAGGAGAGAGCATCGCCAGCTTGCAATGTCTTCCAGATAGGAAACAGCACAGCAGCAATGATCACGGGGATCACTACAAAGGTGAAGAAGGGGGAGCTTTTGCCTTTTGCCATGGCTTCAACAATACTTTCGGCTTGCAAAAGGTAGGACGAAAATAAGTGGTTCACCCCGTGGCAGGAACCAGCCAGTAAACTTCAATCACCCTCCACCAAGATTCAGAGCGAAATCGTACGTACAGCGCCATGTATAATGAGCAGTTCCATTTTTTCAGCATAAACGTGGCTTCGAGCTTTGTCACATGTTTAGTCGCTGTTAAATAGGAATTACACTTCGGGAAAATGGGAATGTCGTCATAAATAGGAGCGGATTACTAAATTCGTTTTATTCGATGAAGTTTGCAACGGTATTATTTTGTTTGCATATCCAGGATGCACATATTCGACATCTAAAACTTGTCATTACGATGTCTTTGTTTTCTCACGACGATCATTCAAGGAGACTCAACCGTGCAAAGTTGCAATATGAAAATCTTCTCCTCCATGCAGGAGAAGTCCTGGTAGACAAGGAGGAAGCCAATGCGTCGCTCTTATCGGCAACGAACGCGTCGCTGTACCCATCTCATTCTCCTACGCACTCGAAATTTAGAGGTAATTCTATTCTTTTAATCATCCCGAAAATATATGTTCATTATGGTAGCCTCCACTTCCACTCTTTAGACACACACTTGTTCCAATCTCCTGGACTCGAGCAAACAAGTGTGTCGCACAACTTTATGAACGACTCAATGTATGATGAAAATCCGCTGACAGATACGGACAAAGATGGTATTATCCTGTCATTGCAGGTACGTCGAGTATAAAGTTTCAGTGTCCATGCTTGCATCATTAGAATGATACCGTTTCTTTTTTTTTGCAGGAGGAAGTTGACCGCTTGCGCAACAAACTTGAGTCAGTTGTATCGTCTGTTGAAAATGTAATTCAAGACGCACAGATAGCACAGGTTCGTATCTTTTCTTTGATTTTAATAATGCCTAGCGTGCGGATGCCCCACTGACAGCTGACGTGATTTGCTCGACAGGATGAGATCAAAACAGAGCACGACAATCAGATGCATGCATTGATAAGAAAGAACGCACGTTTGGAAGAAGAAAACAACCAGGTTTCATCGACTGCCAACCTTCTTTTCAACACTTCAATCGTTTCTAACACGAGTGTTTGTTTGCATTCACATACTCCATAGTTGAAAGTGTCCTTGGAATTATCGGAAGCAGAGTTAGCGGTCGAACGAGATCACCTTTTAAAAGCGGTAAGGCCACATACCAACTGCTTTATAGTATACATTTCAAATATGATAGTTTTTATCTTTACAATATGTTCTTCTCGCAGGCCCGTTTTATTGAACGACTGAAGCGTCGCGGACGGGATTACGTGGAGGCGCAACGAAAATCCGGACTTTTACTACACACCAACAGTGCGCTCAGCAGCACCACCTCCTCCTTGACAGGCGGCCACAGTAGAGGCACCAAGACAAGTGCTACGGTACGCACGTATCATACGAATACCGTGCCTGCGAAAACCCACCTTCGCTCACCTTCTTCGGGAGAAGAGGTTGAGGGACACAGTAGTGACCACTACAACAGCAGCAGCGGGCACGAGCGCTTGGTCCACCATACTAGCAGTACTCCAGGTAGCGGAAAGAAAAAAGCTACTTCTACGCCAGGCAGTGGAAAGAAAAGTGTAAATTTCACACATCGATGATAACGTGGTAAATGTCGTATTTCATTCAATGAGCAAAATAGAAGAAACCAAAAAGCAAAATATTTTCTGTGCGAATTAGAAGTATCTTTTTGAAATATATAACGGTGTAATCTCATTATCTGAAACGTTTAGCTTTTGCGCGTGCTATACAATATATTGTGGCGCTTTTAACGACCCCAGAAAACTATCATCAAATGGAGCAGGCTTGACGATCTTTGGCGGCCCTTGCTGCTGTGTGTCCCGCGGGTCGAATTGATATTCTTTTGCACCCAGTTCGCTGACACTGGTTTCATCATATAAATCATCTTTGCAGTCTTCCCCGTGGACGGTGGAGCCATGCGAGAAATCTTGAATGGACACGACAGAGTTGCGTTTGGCGTTCGATTTTCGTCGAAAGCGGGACAGGGTGACCATTCCTTTCGCCACTGTGCGGAGGGTCTTTTTGGTGTGGATGTTCAACGGATGAGGCTTGATTTGTTCTCGTATTTCGTACGGCAGCTCTTGGTGCAATGTGCCGCGCTGGGCCTTGCGCCGCTGGATACAGTTCCATTGTTCGACAAAGTGCACCGGAACGATGTCCGTACGCAAATTCAAATATTCCATGGAACTTTCCAGAAACGAAGGATCCATTCGACTTGTGATTTCGAATATACTCTGTGATCCAAAGTCTTCTTTCCGGCGCCACATCAGTTGTTTCCAGTACCGTGTGAAGACTGTTTTCTTTCGAAGTTGGTCTTTCGTGCGCCGAAGTGGTTTCAGCAATTCTTTGTGGTGTCGGTTGAGCAATATAAACTCCGGTAGAGATACGATCCCGTCTGAGTTTAGTTCTAACTTTTTCAGTGCGGATAGACATTTTTTACTGGGCTTGAACTCCCATACGGCGTGTACAAGGTACCTTATTTCCCCAATGTCCAACGATCCACTTCTGCAAAAGGTCAGAAAAAGGTAACGAAGGTTTTATGATGACAGAACACAAACCAGAAATCAGAGAACCATCCAACTTACTTGTATATATCAAACATATCAAAGCATAATCTGGCCAGTTCGTCTTCATCTGTGGCCAGAAAGCACCACAATATTAACACGAATTCCATTAGATTCACTTGTCCGGTTTTGCTTCTGTCAAAGACTTGCATTATGACACTGGCTATTAGCGTGTACGGCCTTCTATATATGTGGAACATCTCTTTTATGTCTACAAGGTGAGTCGCTTTGTTTTCCAAGCCAAAGAACACTTCGTAAATACGATCCACTTCGTACTTCTGCATATTGATTTTCTTTGCAAAGAGAAGGAATTGTTTGCCCTGACCATCAATTTTGTCATCACGAACAAATTTACGACCAAATATTGCCCCCATAACGAGCAGAAGTTGTTGCCCACCAAGGAATGGAGGCTGAACTGACTGATGAATTCCTCCAAAAAATGAGATGCGGCGGGCGGCGAACCGTTTCATGACACACAACCGGAATATAAAAGTCGCCAACTTACTGAATACGCTACGCTGCTGGAACTTATCACAAAACCTCCAGATACGACCGTAATTCCATTTGTTACACAATTCTGTATTACAACATTTACAATATACAATATTATCACACAAAAACCATCCGCAGTATACATTTCTTAGCGATGTAGCCTGTACGGAGCCCACGACGGCACAATGCTGAAAATTAGCCCCATAAAGAACGACACCACATCTAGGAATATCCCCGGGCCGGTGGGAATCGTGAACCCATCGCGACACAGCTGATTTAAATACTGTACAGCATTCAGTGGTACACGGGGTGGTGCGGCGACAACTGGTGGTGCCCCTGGTACTACTGCTACAGCTGGTGCGGGTGGTGCAGCTACTCCAGCCACAGGCACAACAGGGTTAGCAATGGCTTCTGCACCAGCCGCAGCGCCGTCTCCATCTTCTGCAGGAGCAGCCGCAGCTCCGTCAGCAACAGGTGCAGGGTTGGGCGCTGCAGGGGCAGGTACTACCGGCTCCGCCGGAAGA
>LNAP01005234.1_pt1 | contig 26812 bp, 22 predicted proteins | sample 602601 | NCBI WGS metagenome assembly LNAP01 (sample SAMN02440304, study PRJNA202911) | soil metagenome | biome: Subtropical and temperate rainforests or woodlands; isolation source: soil samples (1 kg each in a 20% v/v slurry with milli Q water) were... ... | reverse complement strand
AAAGAAACTCGAGCAATCGGATGCGGTTGATCTGAAGGCGATCTTCAGTACCGTCGACCAATTGCCGCCGACCGAAAAAGAAGCCACGGTGCCCACGCCGCCGCCGGTCACTGAAGCCGAACCGGCCAAAGGTGCGAAAGGAACGAAACCGGGCAAGCCGGCGAAGCCCGCCAAGCCACCTGAAATGCCCGATGACTGAATTCGGCCCCTGCGGGAGCGATCGGTCTACGCTCCCGCAGTGTTCTGTGTCAGCCGATGTTTACCAGTTATAGCGATAGCCCATCGTCACCGCCCAAGGCTGCTCGATGTCGCTACCCTTGGTGTAATCCCCCTCGACGAAAAAGTGGTGTTTGCCCGCCACGGTCGCCTGTAGTCCACCGCCGATCTCCGCCCGTGACCCCGGCAACCGGCTGTACAGTTTTGCACCGCTGACCGTCATGTGGCTGTCGCCGGCATGTTCGGTGATCCATGTCGCCTTGGCGTAGGGTTTTACCCCAACACCGTTGCCCAGTCGCAGATCACGTCCGGCCACGCCGCCGACGCGACTTTGCACCGAGTTCAATGCATTCTGTTCCACCTGCAAGCCGTTGCTGGCGGTGTAACGCCCTGCGCTGATGCGCACCATTTGTAGCCCCGCCTGAGGTTCGACGAACCAGCCCTGACCCCCAACGATGTGTTTGCCGACCTGCACGTCAGCGCTTACAGCGTGGTTCTTGTAGTGCGCCTTGACCTTGTTCCCAAGGTTGCTGGTGATATTGATTTCGTTGTCCAGGCGACTGTATTTCAACGCGCTGTCCACGTACACACCGCTACGGTCCACGTAGCTGGCATAACCGCCGAGGGTCGTGCTATCGATCGTCCCTTTGCTGGCCTCGCCGAAGTCTTGCCGGCCCTGGCCCTGGCCGAACAAACCACCCACGTAGAGCGTGCCGTCGGCGAATGGCAAGGCGTTGTCGGCACCGATTTCCATCCCGTTGATGTGCTGCTGAAAAGCCCGGCTGGCCCCAGTGTCCATGCGTTGTTCGGTGCCGTAAGCGCGAGTCCATAGGCCGCCCTGATCCTTGCCCGACCGCAGTTCACCGAAATGCCCCGAGGTTGCGCGCATCTGGGCGCTGATCAACGCCGCGCTTGCTGCATGAGTGGCGACTGCTGCGTTGGCCCCTTTGCTCAGCGTTTCAGGCTGAGGTCGACGATCAGCAGGGGCCGCAGGAAAACCCGGCGCCACCGTCGTTCCATCACCTTCGCCGACATCGGCCGAATTGATCAGGTACCAGTCATCGCCAATGTGCTGCAGTTCATAGCGGAAGGCACCGGCATCCACCGTGCCGCCAAAGAGTCTGAAATCTCCGCTGCCGCCGTTGCCATCCACCAGCGTCAGCGCCCGCGCATTGAGTGGCGCATTACCCGAATCTGCGACCACGAGCGTGTGGCTACCGTTTATCTCGCCTTGTACCCGAAGCACGTCACCCTGCAACACCGCCAGGTCGGTGTTCATCAGGAACGTGCCGTTGCCGGTCAACGGGCCTTTGATCGTCAGGACATGGAAGCCGTTGACGGCGGGATCGGAAAACGCGACCTGACCGTCAACATGGCTCGCACCCCCCAGAATCGCATCGCCCTTGAGTTGCAGGAAACCTTCCGAATTGATCGTCGAGTCACTGGCTTCGGCCCGGTCGGCCAGCACCATCAATCCACCCTGATTGACGGTGGTGAAATGGACGTGGGTACCGGCGTCGATGTCCATCATCCCGCCCTGATTGACGACAGTGTCGATGGCCGAAGCGGTACCGTTGACCGACAGTTCGCCACCGTCATTGACCGACGTGCGCTCGGCGCGGCCGTTTTGATATACGGTCATTTGGCTGTCGTTCACGCGGGTGTCACTGGCCAGGGCATCGCCATACACCCACATGGCGCCGCCATTCAGTTGGGTGTCGCGTACGGAGGCAGTTTGCGCCACGTCGAACTCCCCGCCATTGACGGTGGTGCCGAATGCCGTGGCTGAACCGACGACAACCATATTGCCGTTGTTGACGACAGAATTTAATGCCGACCCGTCGTCAAAGATATGCAGCCAGCCACTGCCATCGACGGTGGTGCCCTCTGCTGCTCCGCTGTCCATGATCTGGATAAATCCATTGCTCACCGTGCTGTTCGTCAGGAGGCCACCGGTACCCACGGAAAACGTCGAGCCATCATTCACCACCACGTTTGCCTGCGGCGTTGTCAGGCAATCTGGCAGGTTGCAGTTGGCAGCGAATGTCGCAGCAGGCATGCAACCCAGGATCAACACGGCGCTGCACACCGAAACACGAGAAAACCGCACACCTGACTTGATCATGGAACCGCCGCCTGCATGAAATTGAGGCGCGGATTCTCCGGGGGCGGGCGGGGTGGGTAACGCAGGCGTTTCCTATGTTTTTGTAGGATCTGTCCTACAGGCTCAGCCGTTGAGGTGTGCCTGCAGGCTGTTTTGCAGACGCTGCATGTGGTCCGCGAACGCCTGGTGCAATCGATGCAACTCATCGAGCGTAATGGCCTCGTCGCAGGCCAGTTCAAGCTGTTCGCAGGCGTTGATCAATGGCGCGGCGTGGATGATCCGTGCGCTACCGAGGATCTTGTGGCAGCGGCGGCCCATCTCATGGAAATTGCCCGCAGCGTATAGCGCCTGTATGGCATCGAAGTCTTCCTGGTTGGTGCGCAGCACGGTCGCCAGCAACTGTCGGTTCATCGCCGCATCGCCGGCAGTGATGTGGCTGATCCTGGCCAGGTCGAAGCACGGTGCGGTCGTCGAACGGGTCTGCTCGGCTTGCCGCAGATAACGTTCAAGGGTGGTCCGGGTCAAGGGTTTGAACAGGCAGTCATTCATGCCCGCCTCAAGGCATCGCTGGATTTCCTGAGGCTGCGCGTTGGCGGTCAACCCGACGACGTGGGTGGCCGCGCGTTCATCCTGCGCCTCGGTCACCCGTAGTTGACGGGTCATTTCCTCGCCACTCATCTGCGGCATGTTGCAATCGGTGATCACATAGTCGAAATCTTTCTCCGCCCAGTGCCGCAGCCCCTCCAGCCCGTTGTCGGCGCAGGTCACGCGCATGCCCAGCGACTCCAGTTGTCGTTGCAGGACCACGCGATTGAATTCGTGATCCTCGACGATCAGGATGCTTCGGGCTGGCAGCGGTGTCAGGTTCCCGCTCTCGGCCGATGGCACGGTTGCGTCGTCCTCAACCACGACCACCGTCAGTTCGAAGGTGAAGCACGAACCGCGACCTGCTTTGCTGGTGCAGGTCAAGCGGCCTCCCATCAACTGTGTCAGTTGCTGACAGATCGCCAGGCCCAGGCCCGTGCCGATCTGCAACTCTGTGTCGCTCGAATCGAACTGCGTGTAGGGCTGGAACAGCCGCTGGCGCTGCTGCGCGTCCATACCGATGCCGGTGTCCTGAACGCGCAGGCGCAGGTGGGCCAAACCGTTATCGGGTACCAGCGCCAGCTCAATGGTGACCGAGCCTTGCGCAGTGAACTTGATCGCGTTGCTGATCAGGTTGGACACAATCTGCCGGAACCGCAGGGAGTCCAGTTCAACCGCGATGTCCGTCTCGTGCCGCACCCATTCGAGCGCCACGTTTTTCTGCTGGGCAAGACTGGCAAAACTCTGGATCACGGTGTCGACCAACCGCTCGGGATGAGATATGCCGGTGCGTAGTTCGAACTTGCCAGACTCGATTTTCGACAGGTCGAGAATCTCGCCGATCAACTCCATCATGCCGCCGGCCGACTTTTGCGCAATGTCGATCAGTTCTGCGTCGGGAAACTTGTCGTGCATCAGTTCGAGCACACCGATCAAGGCGCTCATCGGTGTTCGGATCTCGTGACTCATCACCGCCAGAAAGTGGCTTTTTCCGCGATTGGCTGCTTCGGCCAGATCCTTGGCCTGGTGTAATGCATGTTGCAAATGCTGCTGCTCGGTCAGGTCGATCCAGCCGCCGATCACGCCGGTCATGGCGCCGGCGGAATCACGATAGGGCAGGGCCCAGTGGTAGATGTGATACGTCTTGCCGTTGACCGACATGGTGAAGTTGTCGAAGGACGGCTCGCCGCTGTCGAGCGTTGCTCGATGAATGCGCGTGTAACTCCAGGCGTCCTCCGGTGCGATGATGTTCGCCTCGATCAAGCCTTTGCCGAGCACCTGATCAAGTTCGATTTCCATGACTTGCAGGTACGCCCGATTGCAGGTGAGCAGCAGGCCTTTGCGGTCACGCACATAGATCGGATGCGGCGTTCCATCCACCAGCACCTTCATGAACACCAGTTGGTCGTTCAAGGCTTTCTGCGCTTTTTGCCGTTCGGCAATCTGCCGGCGCAAGCCCAGGTTCCAGGCCAGAATCGCCAGCACCACAATCAGCGCAGCGGTCAGCGCTTTGTAGAACCAGCTTTTGTAGGCGTTCCAGCCGCCCTGGCTTTCCTGCGGGTTCTGCCAACGATTGGCCAGGTCACTGAACTCGTCAGGCGAGATGTCGAGCAATGCCTTGTTGAGAATCGAGATCAGCTCGGTGTTCGGGAGCGCGGTGGCAAAACTGATCAACGCCGGTTGAGAGCCAATCACAGAATCGATTTGCAGGCGCCCGCGAAAAAACCGGTCGATCAGGTAAGCGGCGCCCAGTTGCGGCTGGATAACGCCATTCACGCGACCTTCGGCGAGCAATTCATAGGTCTCGATGGGGGCGTCGACTTGAATCTGTGCAATGTCCGGCCACTCACGCTCCAGCCAGTTGGCGGCGGCCGAACCTCTGATGATCGCCACGCGCTGGCCTTTGAGGCCGGTTAGACCTGCATGTTCGGGCTGGGTGCGGGTCACGAGCACGAAGGGATTGATCACGTAGGGGCGGGTGAACGCCAGGTTTTCATCGCGCTCGACACTGTAGGTCAACGCGGCGACGAGACTCGCCGGGTCACGTTGTACACGGCTGATCATGGCGTCGACGGAGGTGATCTTGGCGGGGCGGAACACCAGCCCGGTGCGGTCGTTGATCAACTCCAGCAAATCGGCGGCCATTCCTCGCATTTGACCTTCGGCGTTGAAAAAACTGAAGGGTGAGTACAAATCGCTGGCCAGCACGTCAACCTGTGGGTGGTCCTTGATCCATTGCTGTTCCGACGCGGTGAGTTGCAAGCGGCTGTAACCCAGTTTCGGATTGGCCCCGATGCCCCAGCGCCGGGCGATCACGGTGCCTTCCTGCGGAGAGATGTGCGACAGGGCAGCGTTGAGCAAGGTGCGTAACTGGCTGTCCTTGTGCCGCACCGCGAAGCTGAACCCCAACCCCTCGGAATCGCGCTGGATCGTCTGCTTCAGGCTCTGCTGATAGCTGCGTTCCACCAGATACTGCGCGGAAATGGCGTCGGTCAGCAGTACCATGCCTTCGCCATACGCGACCCGGCCCAGGCCTTGCTCGGTGGAATGCACCGACTCCACTGGCAATCCGGGAAACAACGCGGCGACACGCGCCTGCTGAATCCAGTCCGAATCGAACAGCACCTTGGTGCCTGCCGGTGGTTGATCGTTGGGCCAGTGGGTGCCGAATTTGCTGATCAATACGGCCTGGTCGTAGGCATAAGGCGCGCTCAGCAGCAGATCGTCATGGACCGCCTCCAGATGATTGATACGCGGGACCAGATCGACGTCGCCCTGTTGAAGCGCGGCGAGGGCTTGTTCCTGGCTGTCATAGCGGTTGACCTGCAAACGCACGTCCAGGCCTCGCGCGAGCACATCGAGGTAATCGGCGGAAAGGCCTTCGTAGTCAGATTGATTGGCGGTGATGTCCAGCGGCGGCCGGTCGGGCAGATACACGCCGACCCGCAGCACCGACTTACGCGCCAGCCATTGCCGTTGCGCGGGATCGAGCGTCAGGAGTACGCGGCTATCGGCGGCACGGCTGAGCAGTGAAAGCGGCTCGGCGCCAAGGGCCGATGACAGCAGCATCAACACGCCCAACAGAACTCGACAGATCGCACTCATCATTCAGACCAGGTCGTTACGTTTGGCGAACTCGATCAGCTCCAGCAGCGTGGACGCATTAAGCTTGTGCATCAGGCGCGTTTTGTAGGTACTGACGGTCTTGTTGCTGAGCAGCATGTCGTCGGCAATCTGCTTGTTGCTTTTGCCCTGCGCCAGGCCATGCAGCACCTTGAGCTCCCGGCGGGTGACCGCGCTCAGCAATTGCGCATCATTGCGGGCGAAATCACTTTTGCGTACCGAGTCGAAGGTGTTGACGGGAAACCAGGTCCTGCCACTGGCAACCGCTTTGAGCGCCGTGATGATCTCCACCGGGTCGTCGACCTTCGACAAAAAAGCCGACGCCCCAGCGCGCAGGCATTGCGCCGCGTAGGCCTGGCTTTTCAAACCGGTGTGCACCAGCACCCGGGCCGGACTGCCGGCGATACGCAACCGGTCGATGACTGCCATGCCATCGAGCTGCGGGATATCCAGGTCGAGCACGATGGCATCGGGCTTGAGCTCGAACGCTTTGCACAGCGCATCCACGCCGTTGTCGCATTCGCCGACAATCTCATGGCCTTCGCGGGCCAGAATCATCCCGATCGCCATGCGCACCACCGCGTGATCATCGACCAATAGCACTTTCATCGATCAGCCCTCATGCCCTGATTCAGCATAGCCCCGGACCTGAATATCGGTTCTGAGGGCTGATGCGTGGCGGGGTGGATTAAAAAGGGCGGGATCGTACGCGCTTTAGCCAGCGATGTAATGTTCTCCACAGGTTCTACGTTGAACGCGATCCGCGCCGCAGCGTTTACAGGATCAGCAGGATCAGCAGGATCGCAATTGCGCGGCTCAGGAAGCTGGCTGTTACTTAACGACGAATGAATCGCCCGCTCCGCGCCTCGGTGCTCTGGCCCTGGCTGTAAGACAACGCGCCGTTGACCCACACGGCCTCGATGCCCTGCGGTTGTAGCGTCGGTTGCTCAAACGTGGCGCAATCACGAATGTCGACCGCATCGAACAAGACGAGGTCGGCCCAGGCTCCCACCTTGAGCCGACCGCGATCGCGCAGACCAAACCGTTCAGCCGGCAGTCCGGTCATTTTGCGTACGGCTTCCTCCAGCGGAAACAATCCCTGGTCGCGGCTGTAATGACCCAATACCCGAGGAAACGTGCCCCACAGTCTGGGGTGCGGGCGCGGGTCGTTGGGCAAGCCATCGGAGCCGATCATGGTGTGTGGATAAGCAAGGATGCGCGACACGTCGGCCTCATCCATCTCGTGGTAAATCGCGCCGCCCGGTTCCAGTCTTTGCGCAGCGTCTACCTGTGAAACGCCCCAGAGTGCGGCAATGTCCTTGAGGTCTTTGCCGGCCATCTCGGGGTGCGGTGTCGACCAGGTGATCTGGATCTTGAAGCCCTCGTCGACGATACGCGGGTCGATGGTGGTCGAGCTGGCGGCATAGGGGTAGCAATCACAACCCACCGGATGTTGCTGCCGGGCGTTTTCAATTCGCCCGATAATCGCATCGCTGCGTCCCCAGTTGCTGCGTCCGGCGCATTTGAGGTGGGAAATGATCACCGACACGCCGGCATCGCGGCCAATGTCGATGGCCTCGTCGATAGCGGCGATGATTTCGTCATCTTCGGAGCGGATATGACTCACGTAGATCGCGTCTGCCTCCTGCAAGGTGGTTGCCAGGAAATCGACTTCACTCGTGGGGGCTTGCAGGGCATTGCGGTAGGCCAGCCCGGTGCTCAGCCCCAATGCGCCTTGTTCCAGCGCAGCCTTGAGGTCTTCGCGCATGGCCGCGAGATCGTGCGGCGTCGCCGCACGATCGAACTGCTCCATGTGGTTGGCACGCAGCGCGGTATGGCCCACCAGCGCTGCGACGTTCACCGCCGGCCGGGCAGCTTCGATCGCGGCCGCATAGTCGGCGAAACTCGGGTACTTGAAATCTGCGGCCTCGCCGAGGAGGTTCATCGGGTCCGGCGGCTCGCCACGAAGGCGCACCCCGGCCGCGCTGATCCCGCAGTTCCCGACAATCACCGTGGTCACGCCCTGGCAGATTTTCGGCAGCATGGCCGGCTGCTTGAGCAGGGCCAGATCATCATGGGTGTGCACATCGATGAAGCCCGGACTGAGGATTTTGCCCTGTGCATCGATCACGTTTCGGGCATCGAAGTCGGGGAAATGACCGATCGCGTGAATCCTGCCGTCAACCACCGCGACATCCCCGACAAAGGGCGGTGCGCCGGTTCCGTCGATGAGTGTGGCGTGGCGGATCAGGGTGTCGATGACTGTCATTCAAGGAGCTCCAGCGAACCGCGATTCAATCGCCATAGATGTTGTAGTCGAAGTATTTCTTCTCGACCTGCTGGTAAGTGCCATCGGTGCGCAGGGCTTTGATGGCTGTGTTGAAACGCTGCGCCAGCTCGGTGTTGCCTTTGTTCACCGCAATACCGGTACCTTCGCCGAAATATTCCTTGTTGCGCAGCTCCGGTCCGACGAAGGCAAAGCCCAGGCCTTGCGGCGTCTTCAGGAAACCCTCTTGCAGCGGCGCGGCGTTGGCGATGGTGCCGTCGAGACGGTCGGACTGCATGTCCAGGTAGATTTCCGACTGCGAGCCATAGCGAACAATTTCGGTGCCCAACGGTTGCAGCTTGTCGGTGGCGTAGCGATCCTGAGAGGTGCCGCGTTGCACGCCGATGCGCTTGCCCTTGAGCTGGTTGAAATCGTCATCGACCTGCGAGCCGGCCTTCATCACCAGCCGCGCAGGGCTCGAATAGTATTTGTCGGTGAAGGTAACCGAGCGCTTGCGCTCATCGGTGATCAGCATCGAGGAAATCACGGCGTCGATTTTGCGCACCTTCAACGACGGAATCAGGCCGTCGAATTCCTGTTCGACCCAGACACATTTCGTCTGCATTTGTGCGCACAAGGCATTGCCGATTTCGTAGTCGAACCCGCCGATCCTGCCGTCGGAGGTCTTGAAGGCGAACGGTGGATAAGCGGCTTCGATGCCGATGCGCAACGGCGCATTCTCCGCCAGAGCACTCGTGACACACATTGCCAATGCAAAGCCGAGGCTCATTGTTTTTTTCATTGTCGATCTCCCGTTTCGCAAAGGTGGGTGTGGCGTCAGTGTTTTGCATGGATGTATTTGTCCATATTGGACATATTGGTCCAGTTTCGTCAACAAGGACGCACCAACGAAAATGGGCGACCTCAAGGGGTCGCCCATTTCGTTTGCACCCGTTCCGGGGTGTTATTGGCTGAGTGTGCTCAATATCGAATGGGCGATTTTGATCCGCTCCGGGTTCGGGTAGTTTTTGTTGGCCAGGATCACGATGCCAATGTCCTTCGAAGGCACATACGCCACGTAGGCACCGAAGCCACCGGTTGAGCCGGTTTTATTGACGGTTGCGGTTGCGGCGGGTTCAACCACTGGACTTTGTGCGCTTCCATCGCCATCTGCGACGAGTTGCCGGCAAGCAGTTTGTCGAGGGCGATCGGGTAGGTGTAACGCTCCCAGCCCAGGCCCTGAGTCATGTCGCCAACTGTGTAGTAGCCGGTATGCGTCGCGGCGATTGCCTGCTGCATCGGCGCTTCCAGGCCCGTTGGCTTCATGTTCGCTTCGACGTATCGGAGCAAGTCCGAGGCGCTGGTTTTCACGCCATACGCCTCTGAGTCCAGTGCGCCTGGCTCAACCCTCACAGGCTTGTCATCCTTGCTGTAGCCCTGGGCGTAAAGCGCCATTTGCGTGGGCGGCACCTTCAGGAAGGTGTGCTGCAACCCGAGTTTCGGCAGCAAGGTTTTTTCCATCAGCGCCTCAAACGGCTGGCCCATACTGTGGGCCGCAAGATAACCGAACAGCCCCAGGCTCGGGTTCGAATACTGCCGATGGCTGCCAGCCGCGTAGACCGGTTTCCACTGTTTGAAATAGCCGAGCATCTTGTCCGGCGCATCGGCATCGCTCGGGAATTGCAGCGGCAGGCCACCGGCGGTGTAGGTGCCCAGTTGCAGCACGCTTATGTTATCGAACGCACTGCCGCGTAAAGCCGGCAGGAGGTGACTGGCCTTGTCGGACAGGGACAGTTTGCCGCTGGCCTGGGCGTAGGCGGCGAGGGTGGCGGTGAAGGTTTTGCTCACCGAGCCGATCTCGAACAGGGTGTCTTGGGTGACAACCGTTCCGGTTTCCTTCGAGGCCACGCCGTAGTTAAAGTAATGCGGTTTGCCGTTGACGGTGATGGCGATCGCCATGCCCGCAATGTGCTGTTGCTGCATGACCGGAACGACGGCGTTTTTGACCGCCGTTTCGATCTGCGGGTCCGTGGGGGTAGCGGCAACGCAGTAGCCCGCGCCGAGGAAAAGGCTGAAAGCACTGTAGGATAAGACCTTGCTGAGTCTGAAGTTCTGCATGTGTGTGCCGCTGTCCATGAGTTTTCAAGAGGTGTGCCCGCTACACAGCGAGCGGTTTGCACAGTGGTGCGCCGAATGAGCGTGCCAAATCTAGTCACTTTGCCGGCCATCGACAAACGACGTTATTTCAGATGAGCCATTAGAAAAATTAGGGGTTGGCATGATTCGGCCGCAATTACCGCTTAACGCACTACGCGCTTTCGAGGCTTCGGCACGCCACCTGAGTTTCACACGGGCGGCGGTAGAGTTGTGCGTCACGCAGGCTGCGGTGAGCCACCAGGTCAAAAGCCTGGAAGCCCAGCTCAACGTTACGCTGTTCAAACGCTTGCCCCGCGGCCTGATGCTGACCAGTGAAGGGGAGACGTTGTTGCCGGTGCTGCGCGAGTCCTTTGACCGCATCGCTGAAACCCTCGAGCGCTTCGAGGGCGGGCATTTTCGCGAAGTGCTGACGGTGGGCGCGGTGGGAACGTTTGCGGTGGGCTGGTTGTTGCCGCGATTGTCCGACTTCCAGGCGAAACATCCGTTCATAGATGTGCGCCTGTCGACCCACAACAATCGGGTGGATGTGGCGGCGGAAGGGCTGGATTACGCGATTCGCTTTGGCGCGGGGGCGTGGCACGGGATTGAAGCGGTGCGCTTGATCGAGGCGCCGTTATCGGTGTTGTGCGTGCCCGAGATTGCCCGGCAACTGCGCACGCCGGCCGATCTGTTGCAGCAAACGCTGCTGCGTTCCTATCGCACGGATGAGTGGCCCGAATGGTTTCAGGCCACCGGCCTTGCGGCCCATGCCGCGCCACCCCGGAGCATCGTCTTCGATTCCTCGCTGGCGATGATGGAGGCGGCACTGCAAGGAATGGGCGTGGCATTGGCACCACCGCTGATGTTCGCCCGACTGCTGGCAACGGGCGCCATCGAGCAACCCTTCGCCATCGGCATCACCACCGGCAGCTACTGGCTGACCCGCTTGCAGTCGCGGGCCGAGACGTCGGCGATGGCGGCGTTCAAGAGCTGGCTGTTGCAAACGGCGCAGCAAAACGGGTGAACACAGCCCCCACAAAATGAGGTGGTTTCGAAGGGCCTAGCGCACCAGGCACGGCCGCTTGTTATCAAATGTCCACCCCGGAATCAGGAACTGCATCGCCACGCTGTCGTCCCGCGCACCCAGCCCCATGCCTTTGTACAGTTCATGGGCCTTGGCCAACTGGTCCATGTCCAGCTCGACCCCGAGCCCCGGCTTCTTCGGCACTTGCACGCAACCGTCGACGATTTGCAGCGGGGCTTTGGTCAGGCGCTGGCCGTCCTGCCAGATCCAGTGGGTGTCGATGGCGGTGATGTCGCCGGGTGCGGCGGCCGCGACATGCGTGAACATTGCCAGGGAAATATCGAAGTGGTTGTTGGAATGCGAGCCCCAGGTCAGGCCCCATTCGTGGCACATCTGCGCCACGCGCACAGAGCCTTGCATGGTCCAGAAGTGCGGGTCGGCCAGCGGAATGTCCACCGATTGCAACTGGATCGCGTGACCCATTTCCCGCCAGTCGGTGGCGATCATGTTGGTCGCGGTTTTCAGGCCGGTGGCGCGGCGGAACTCAGCCATGACTTCCCGGCCCGAAAAGCCGTTTTCCGCACCGCACGGGTCTTCGGCGTAGGCCAGAACATGATGCTGGTCCCGGCACAAGCGAATGGCTTCTTTCAGCGACCAGGCGCCATTCGGATCGAGGGTGATGCGCGCCTCGGGGAAGCGTTCGGCCAGCGCGGTGACCGCTTCGATTTCTTCATCGCCACTGAGCACGCCGCCCTTGAGTTTGAAATCCTTGAAGCCGTAACGGGCGTGGGCGGCTTCGGCCAGGCGCACTACGGCGTCGGCGGTCATGGCTTTTTCGTGACGTACGCGGAACCAGTCGTTGTCCGCGTCCGGTTCGCTGCGATAGGCCAGGTCAGTCTGGTGACGATCACCGACATAAAACAGATAACCGAGCATCTTCACTTCATCGCGCTGCTGGCCTTCGCCGAGCAGGGCGGCGACCGGCACGTCCAGGTGCTGACCGAGCAAGTCGAGCAACGCCGCTTCCAGGCCGGTGACAGCATGGATGGTGATGCGCAGGTCGAACGTCTGCAAGCCGCGGCCACCGGCATCGCGATCGGCGAAGGTCTGGCGCACCTGATTGAGGATCTTCTGGTACGTGCCGATCGGGCTGCCGACCACCAGGCTGCGCGCATCTTCCAGTGTCTGGCGAATACGCTCGCCACCGGGCACTTCGCCGACGCCGGTGTGGCCGGCGTTGTCCTTGAGGATCACGATATTGCGGGTGAAAAACGGACCGTGGGCGCCGCTCAGATTGAGCAGCATGCCGTCGTGACCCGCCACCGGAACCACTTGCATGCTGGTGATGATCGGGGCTTTTGCGGTGTCTTGTGGATTCATTTTCTTGTCCTTAAAAAGCAATGTTCAGGCGCGGTGGGGGGCGGTTTCGTCCAAGGCAACGGCAGGTACGGTTTTCGGTGTGTTCCGTGCGGAGAAGACGATGATCGCGGCAATGATCGAGGTGGCGGCCAGGCCATACAGCCCGCCCTGAATCGAGCCGGTGTGTTCTTCCAGCAGGCCGAACGTAGTCGGTGCAACGAAGCCGCCGAGGTTGCCCACCGAATTGATCAGCGCGATGACGCCTGCGGCGATCCGTGCATCGAGGTACGCCTGGGGAATCGGCCAGAACAGTGACGAAGCGGATTTGAAGCCCAGTGCTGCGAAGCAGATCGCCACGAAGGCAAAGACCGGCCCGCCGGTGGTGGACATGAACATGCCGGCCGCCGCGATCAGCAGGGCAGCGGCCACCCAGGCTTGCTGGTGTTTCCATTTCGCGGACAGCGACGCGAAGGCGTACATGCCGACGATCGACAGCAGCCACGGGATCGAGTTGAACAGCCCGACCTGAATGTCGCTGAGGTCGCCCATCTTCTTGATGATGCTTGGCAGCCAGAAGGTCGCGGCGTAGATGGTCAGCTGAATGAAGAAATAGATCAGGCAGAACAGGATGATCTGGCGATCCTTGAGCAACTTGCCCAGCGACGGTTTGATCGGCGTCGCGGCTTCGCGGGCCAGTTGTTCGTCGTCGATGGCCTTGACCAGTGCGTCCTGTTCTTCGCGGCTGAGCCATTTGGCGTCGTGGGGTTTGGAGTCGAGCCAGAACCAGACGAACACGCACAGCCCGACCGAGAACATGCCTTCAATGAAATACATCCATTGCCAGCCGTGCATCCCGAACCCGCTGATCTGCAGGAGCAACCCGGACAACGGGCCGGAGATCAGCGAAGCGATCGCCGAGCCGCTGAGGAAAATCGCAATGGCCTTGCCGCGTTCCACCCCCGGCAACCAGCGCGTGAAGTAATAAATCACTCCCGGGAAGAACCCGGCTTCAGCCACGCCCAGCAGGAATCGCAGGATATAGAAGTGGGTTTCGTTCTGGATGAAGGCCATGCATGCGGCCACCAGGCCCCAGGTCAGCATGATGCGGGTCAGCCAGATTCGCGCGCCGACTTTTTGCAGGAGGATGTTGGAGGGGACTTCGAACAGCGCGTAACCGATGAAGAACAGACCGGCACCGAGGCCGTAGGCGGCAGCGCCGATGCCCAGGTCGTGTTCCATGTGGGCGCGGACGAAGCCGATGTTCACGCGGTCGATGTAGTTGACGATGAACATGATGACGAACAGCGGCAGAACGTGGCGTTTCACTTTCGAGATGGCGGATTTCAGGACCGAATCGGCGCCGTCGTGCATCCCGGAGATGGATGTATTCACTTGGTTTTCTCCCACTGATTATTTTTATGCGGGGTGTTGCGGGTGCTGCGTTGTTGCTAGACATCATACAACTGCGTTTTTTTATTCTGCAAGCTGCAATGTCCAATAAAATAGCTGTTATCTTGAAATTTGTGTGGTGATGGCTGGTCGTGAGGCGGTCTTTTTGAACTGGATTTGCTGCCGTTGTTGAGTGTTGTCATACAAGTTGGGCGGTATTTTTTGGGGCTTTCACTTGATCGCGGTGCTACGATTCCGTCAGCTCTGCTCTCGGATGACCGCCATGCAAGAAGACCTCGACGCGCCTGCCCGCAAGCGCACTCACAACCTGGCCCACGACCTGGTCGCGAAACTGACCCAGAGCATTCTGCTGGGCCAGATGTTGCCGGGGGACAAACTTCCCTCGGAGAACACGATCGTTCTGGAGCACGGCGTCAGTCGCACGGTGGTACGCGAGGCGATCTCGAAATTGCAGGCGTCCGGCCTGGTGGAAACCCGGCACGGCATCGGCACGTTCGTGATCGAACGCGCGCCGGAGCAGGGGCTGCGACTGAATGTCGACACGGCGCTGGGGGTGCGCAGCATTCTGGAGTTGCGCATGGGCCTCGAAACCCAGGCCGCCGCGTTGGCGGCCATGCGTCGCACGGATCAGCAACTGGCGCAAATGCGCGAAGCGCTGGATGACTATCAAAGCCTGCTCGCCAACAACGACAGCTGCGTCGAAGCCGACAAGCGTTTTCACCTGTTGATCGCGGAAGCCACCGGCAACGTCTGCTTCACCGAAATCATGCAGCACCTGGGCAGCGCCATGATTCCCCGGACCCGGGTCAATGCCGCCGAGCGTGGCGCGGCGGATTTGAGCAAGCTCGGGCACCTTGCCAACCTTGAGCACGAGGCGATTCTCAACGCCATCAAACGCCAGGACGCGGACGCGGCGCGGGCAGCCATGTGGCTGCACCTGACCAACAGTCGGGACCGGTTTTTGGCGGATCGCGACTAGCCGTCTGTCTATTCGATAGCACGCCGTTCGCGCGCTTGCTTCCAACGAATACGGCCCAGATTTGCTGGACCTCACCAATGAGGTGCGCCATGGCTAACCCAATGGATCACGATGCTCCACCTGGCATGGACCCTGCGCGGGACCCGGCCGCCGCAGAGCCTGACCGACCTGAAGACTGGATGGACCCCGCCGCGGAGGAGGACGTGCCTCCGCCGGATGAACCCACGCCGCTGTCCGATGACAGGCGCTGAACAGAACCCGGCCAGTGTGCCGGGTTTTTTGTGCCTGGCCGGTTGGCCACGTCATCGTTCATCGCGAGCAGGCTCGCTCCCACATTGACCTCACCAACACTGGAGATCCCCTGTGGGAGCGAGCCTGCTCGCGATGACGCCAGACGCATCACCACAAATCCCCAATCAAACCTCCGCCACCCGAATCGCCACCCACTGCCGCTCCAGATTCAACGCCAACACACTCACCAACACCACGATGCCCCCCGCGACAATCATCAACGTCGGCCGCTCGCCCAGCGCAAACGAGGCCATCGCCATCGCCGTCGGCGGCACCAGATACAAGGTCATCGTCGCCCGGCTCAAATCAACGTGAGCCAACACAAACGCCCAGGCCAGGTACGCGAGCGCACTTGGAAACACCCCCAGCGCCATCACCGCCAGTTGTACATGCATCGGTGCGTTGACCACTTGCGCCGCCAACCCCGGCAGGTACACCAGCAACAACGCCGTTCCCGACCACACCGTGTAGCAAACCAGCGTCAGTCCGTCGTAGCGCCCGGAGTGGTGTTTCTGCAACGCGAAGTAAAAGCTCCAGGACACCGCCGCCAGCAGGATCAACAAGCCGTGGGCGTCGATGCTGCCCACCCCGCGATCCCCGGCGACCACGATCACTACGCCGACCAGCCCCAGAAAAACACAACCCCAACGCCAGGCGCTCACGTGGTCCTTGAACACGAAACGCGCCAGCAGCGTGCTGAACAGTGGCGTTGTTTGCGCCAGCACGCTGGACGCGCCGGCGCTGACACCTTGCTGGCCGAAATTGATCGCCACGTGATGCAGGCTCACGGCAAAAAAACCGAGGCCGAACAGCAGCGGCAAATCACGCAGGTTGGGCAGGCTGATGCCGTTGACCAGCGCGACCAGCGCCATGAACACAGACGCCACCAGGAACCGCAGCAGCGCCAGATGCCCTGGATCATAGGCTTGCAGGCCGATGTGAATGCCGGTCGGGGAATAACCCCAGCAGGCCACGACAAACGCCATGGCCAGAATGATTTTGAAGGGCGAAGGATGAGTGTGCGTTTGCATGGTCGAGCACCTGTGGACAGATGCATCGAGTATCAGAACTCCAACCATTCGCCACAACTGACTTATACTGCGCAAACTGTTCACTTTGGGTGATGTATGGAGCTCGCGCAGATTCGCATGTTCAAGACCGTTGCCGACGTCGGCAGCATCGCCCGTGCGGCCGAGTTGCTGCATTGCGTGCCGTCGAACATCACGGCACGGATCAAGGCGCTGGAGGCGGAATTGGGCGTCGCGCTGTTTCTACGGGAAGGCCGGGGATTGCGCATCAGCCCGTCGGGACAGACGTTTCTGGCCTATGCCTCGAAGATTCTCGCGCTCACGGCGGAGGCCAAACGCGCGGTCGACCCCGCGGCCGAGCCCTCTGGCCCGCTGCGCATCGGCGCCATCGAATCCTCGGCCACCGGGCGCTTGCCGCGCTTGCTCGCCAAGTTCCACAAGCGCTACCCGGCGGTGGCGCTGGAACTGACCACCGGCACCTGGGGCCAATTGCTCGATGACACTGTCAGCCACCGGCTCGACGGCGCGATCGTCGCGGTGGATGTCGAGCGTGCGCACCTCAAACGCACGCCGATGTACCGCGAGGAGCTGCTGCTGATCGCCTCGACGTCCCTGGGACCGGTGCGTGATATTGCCGATTTGCAGGACAAAACCGTGTTCATGTGGCCGCAGGGCTGCCCATACCGCGCGGCGCTGGAGCATTGGTTGTTGCGTCAGGGGCAGGCGCTGCCGATTGTCAGCCTGGCCAGTTATGGCGCGATTGTCGGTTGCGTCAGCGCAGGGGCGGGTGTCGCGCTGGTGCCCAAAGGTGTGTTCGATCAGTACGCCAAGGGCGCCGGGTGCGCGGGGTACGAATTCCCTGAGCTGACGGCCATCGACAACCTGTTTTACTGGCACGAAAACGCCGGGGTGCACCCGGCGCGAGAGGCATTTGTGGCGATGTTGCGGGAGGAGTTCGCGTAGACGACATTGTGAAACAGGGGACTTTGTGGCGAGGGAGCTTGCTCCCGCTGGGTGCGAAGTACCCCCAAACCAGAACATGGATTTCTTCAGGTTGAGCACTGATCACCCTTGGCGAACGCTTCGCGCTCGAGCGGGAGCAAGCGCCCTCGCCACAGGTTTTATCTGGACTACCGGGCTACTTCATACCTACATCCCGCATCAACAACCCGAACCGCAAATCCACCGCATCCGGAATCGGCAGGTACACCGTGTGCCCGTCCCCCGGCGCCACGTCGATGGCCTCGCCTTTGACGTTCTGCAGCTGATGCAGATCGAAGTGGAAGTTGCCCTTGGGCGTCATCAGTTCCATGTGGTCGCCCAGGCCAAACCGGTTCTTCACCTTGACCTCCGCCAAGCGGTCACGCCGCTCGCCGGTCAGCTCACCGACAAACTGCTGCCGTTCCGACACCGAGCTGCCATGCTGATAGTTCTGGTATTCGTCATGCACATGGCGACGCAGAAAACCTTCGGTGTAACCGCGCTGGGCGAGGGATTCCAGATCGGTCATCAGGCCGCGGTCAAACTCACGACCGGCCACCGCATCGTCGATTGCCCGGCGATACACCTGAGTGGTCCGCGCGCAATAGAAATGGGATTTGGTCCGGCCTTCGATTTTCAATGAGTGCACGCCCATCTGCGTCAGACGCTCGACATGCTGCACGGCGCGCAGGTCCTTGGCATTCATGATGTAGGTGCCGTGTTCGTCCTCGAACGCCGGCATCAGTTCGTCCGGACGATTGGCTTCCTGCAACAGGAACACCTGATCGGTGGGTGCGCCAATCCCCAGCGTCGGTTCGGGCTGGAACGTCTGCACGATTTCGCCGAGCTGGTTTTCCGTGGCTTCTTGCGCGGTGTACTTCCAGCGACAGGCGTTGGTGCAACTGCCCTGATTGGCATCGCGTTTGTTCATGTAGCCCGACAGCAGGCAGCGTCCGGAATAGGCCATGCACAGTGCGCCGTGAACGAACACTTCGAGTTCCATGGCGGGCACTTGCTGGCGGATTTCGGCGATTTCTTCCAGAGACAGCTCACGCGACAGGATGATCCGGCTCAAGCCTTGTTGCTGCCAGAACTCGACGCTCGCCCAGTTCACCGTGTTGGCCTGCACTGACAGGTGAATCGGCATCTGCGGGAAGTGCCGGCGCACCAGCATGATCAGGCCGGGGTCGGACATGATCAGCGCGTCCGGTGCCATGGCGATCACCGGTTGCAGGTCCTTGAGAAAGGTTTTGAGCTTGGCGTTGTGCGGGGCGATGTTCACCACCACGTAGAAACGCTTGCCCTGGGCCTGGGCTTCGCGAATGCCGAGCGCGAGGTTGGCGTGATCGAATTCGTTGTTGCGCACCCGCAGGCTGTAGCGCGGCTGGCCGGCGTACACCGCATCGGCACCATAGGCGAAGGCGTATCGCATGTTTTTCAGGGTGCCGGCGGGGGCGAGCAGTTCAGGCGTGGCAAGGGTCATGGGCGGGTCGATCGCAAAAGACCGCGAGGGTAATCGGCTTGCCCACAGGTTTCATTGATCTGGATCTATGCTTGATGAACAAGCGGATGGCACTCGCGCGAACCGTGGCGGACTAAGCATCAGGACGCGACATTGCGTCCCTGCGGACTGACATGGATCGGACATGAACGAAGAGACGGTAAAAAACAAATCACTGGTGATTCTGCTTGGGCTGGTGACGGCGGCGTTTATCTGGATTCTGCTGCCGTTCTACGGCGCGGTGTTCTGGGCGGTGATCCTCGGCATCCTCTTCGCACCGCTGCAGCGTCGCCTGCAACTGAAGTTTGGCTGGCAACGCAACGTGACGTCGCTGCTCACCCTGAGCATCTGCCTGATCATCGCTATTCTGCCGGTGATCATCCTCAGTATCCTGCTGGTGCAAGAGGGGGCCACGCTGTACAAAAGCATCGAAAGCGGCGAGCTGGACATCGCGGGGTACGTGACGCATTTCAAACACAGCCTGCCGCCGTACTTTCAGCACTTGCTCGATCGGGCCGGGGTCGGTGAGCTGGACGGGCTGCGGGAAAAAATCATCAAGAGTGCGGTGACGGGCAACGAGTTTGTCGCCACGCAGGTGTTCAGTTTCGGGCAGGGTACGTTTGATTTCGTGGTGGGTTTTTTCATCATGCTCTACTTGCTGTTCTTCTTTTTGCGCGACGGCGCAGAGCTTGCACGCAAGGTTCGCGCAGCTGTGCCGCTGGAGGAACACCAGAAACGCCGCTTGCAGCTCAAGTTCAACCGCGTGGTGCGCGCCACGGTGAAAGGCAACCTGCTGGTGGCCATTACGCAGGGCGCCTTGGGCGGTTTGATTTTCTGGTTTCTCGACATCCCGAGCGCTTTGCTCTGGGCGGTGTTGATGGCGTTTCTATCACTGTTGCCAGCGGTGGGCGCGGGGATTGTCTGGGCGCCGGTGGCGGCGTTTTTCCTGTTCTCCGGAGCGATCTGGCAGGGCGTGGTGCTGGGGCTGTTCGGCGTGTTCGTGATCGGCCTGGTGGACAATGTGCTGCGACCGATCCTGGTGGGCAAGGACACCAAGATGCCGGACTATCTGATTCTCATCTCGACCTTGGGCGGCCTGGCGATTTTCGGGCTCAACGGCTTTGTCATCGGGCCCCTGATCGCGGCACTGTTCATGTCGAGCTGGGCGATTTTCATCGAAACCAAACCGCGGGTACAGCTGCCTTAGGCGCTGAGTCGACCGGTGTCGAGGCTCTGCGACAGGGCCTTGGCGGCGTTAAGCGAGGTGAGCGGACCGCTGATCGCTTCGCCGTCCTGCACCAGATACCAACAGGCGAGCAATCCCAGCTCTCTGAGCGGGGCGGGAACGGCGCTGCCGATAACGGACATGATCTGAACCTGGGACATAAGTACCTCCATCAATCTATGGAGCTACCTTACGGATCTTGCGCTTGAACGAGAAATCAACGCTTTCGATAGTCGTCATTGACGTTAGCGGTCCCAAACGACCGTCTGTCCGTCAGTCGACCACCAGATCCAGCATGTGGACCACTTCGTGCTCGTTAAGCAGGCCTTTGCGCACCAGGTTTTCGGTCAGCAGCGATAAGAACTTGGCGCTGCGATGGCCTTCCAGGTGCTTGAGTTCGGTCAGGGTGTTGTACACCTTGCTGGAAGTGCACAAGCTGATATCGCGGTGCGGATTTTGCGTGGGCATGAGGTCGTCCTTGTTGTTATCAACCTGTTGTTGACGGACAGATCCAAGCTTGCGGACCTGACATGACATAAACATGACCGGTTCCCCTGCGCGGGGAAAGGGCGCTCGAGTCAATCTTGCCCGCTTGAACCGGCGGGACTGTCCCGATAGCGACCTTGGCGAGATTTTTTCAGACCTTCGCCGACGAACGGGCATAAAAAAGCCCCGCTATAAAAGCAATGCTGTTCACTTAAGCGCGCTCTTGAATCGTGCATACCTTTGTGGCGAGCGAGCTTGCTCGCGCTGGGCTGCGTAGCGGCCCCTTGCCGAGTTTTGTGAGTGCTACGCACTCAAGCGGGAGCAAGCTCCCTCGCCACAAGTTTCCTTTGATTCAAGACACTCTTAAGTGAACAACATTGCGCTATATAAAGCGGGGCCTTGTGCGCCTGTTACCAGCGGCCGTAACCATGGGGATGGCCGTAATAACCGCGTGGCGGGCCGTAATAGCCACGGGGCGGACCGTAGTAGACCGGTGGCGGGGCGTAATAGACCGGTTGTTGCACGTAGACCGGCGCCGGCTGGTAGTAAACCGGTGGCGGTTGCTGCACGTACACCGGTTGCGGCTGGTAGTAAACCGGTTGCTGCTGGACATAAACGGGCCGGTTGCTGTTGATGATGGCCGAACCGACGATGGCCGAGCCAACGATCGCGCCAAATACCGCTGGACCTTGCCAACCGTGACCGCCGCCAGCCTCTGCCTGCCCTGCGATAGCAAGAGCACCGATCAGCAAGGCCACTGTGGGAATTTTACGGATCATGATCATTCCTCGGTTCTTCAACCCGGCGCTTGCGTCTGCAATAGACCCAAGGATTGTCGCGGGGATACTTCTAAGACAGCGTTTTTTTGAAAATCAGCACAGCCGTTGGGTAAATTTTGTGTAAGGTCTGTACCGGCTTCCTTACCCACGTGCGCTGCCACGAGCAGGCACGCCGATATGATCGATCAGATCTCGATGGAATGGCTAATCCCGTCCATCTGAAAGTGCTACCGAAGGAGATTCTTCATGCAGATGAACCCCAACAAAGACACTCAGCTGTGCATGTCCCTGTCGGGGCGCCCGGGGAACTTTGGCCTGCGATTTCACAATCACTTGTATGAACAGCTGGGTCTGAATTTCTACTACAAGGCCTTTCGCAGCCAGGACCTGACCGGTGCCGTCGCGGGTATTCGCGCCCTGGGCATTCGCGGTTGTGGCGTATCGATGCCGTTCAAGGAAGCGTGTATTGCGCTGGTCGATGAGCTGGACGCGTCCGCCGCCGCCATCCAGTCGATCAACACCATCGTCAACACCGATGGTCACCTCAAGGCTTACAACACCGATTACATCGCCATCGCTCAATTGCTGGACACCCATCAGGTGCCCAAGGAATCGACCTTTGCCCTGCGCGGCAGCGGCGGCATGGCCAAGGCGGTGGCCAGTGCCTTGCGCGATGGCGGTTACAAGAACGGCCTGATCGTCGCCCGTAACGAACGCGCCGGGCGTGCCCTGGCTGAGTCACTGGGTTATGAGTGGCAAGCCGAGTTGGGCACCCGACGCCCGCAGATGCTGATCAACGTGACGCCGATCGGTATGACGGGCGGGCCTGAGGCCGATCAACTGGCCTTTGACGGGGAGGTCATTGCGGCTGCGCAGACTGTCTTCGACGTGGTGGCGATCCCCTCGGAAACGCCGCTGATCGTGCGCGGTCGCGCCGAAGGCAAGCGAGTGATTACCGGGCTGGAAGTGATCGCGATCCAGGCGCTGGAGCAGTTTGTGCTTTATACCGGGGTGCGTCCGACGGAGGAGCAGTTCCAGAAAGCGGTGGAGTTTGCCCGAAGCTGATCATTCCGGCTGTGTCGGCCCCTTCCTCGGAGCACCGGCTTGGTCCGGGCGGCGTTCCGAGGAAGGCGATCCACCAGGCGCCGCCCCTCTCAGCGTTTCTCCAGCTTTTCCGGCAACGGCGCAAACAAGGCCTCAATATCATCGCTCTGCAACTTCCAGTCCCCGGTCTTGCGCCCATCCAGCACGCCTGCCGCCAGGTCGGATTTTTCTTTCTGCAGGTGCTGAATCTTCTCTTCCACCGTGCCTCGGGCAATCATCTTGTAGACGAATACCGGTTTCTCCTGGCCAATGCGGTACGCACGGTCAGTCGCCTGGTTTTCCGTCGCCGGGTTCCACCACGGGTCGTAGTGAATCACCGTGTCCGCTTCGGTCAGGTTCAGGCCCACACCACCTGCTTTCAAGCTGATCAGAAAGATCTGACGCTTGCCGCTCTGGAATTCTTTCACCGGAGAACGTCGGTCACGGGTCTGCCCGGTCAACAACGCATATTCAACACCGCGTTTTTTCAACTCGATCTCGATTAACGCGAGCATCGAAGTGAACTGGGAAAACAGCAGAATCCGTCGACCTTCCTCGAACAATTCTTCCAGCATTTCCATGAGGCTATCGAGTTTGCCCGAGGTACTTCCGCGAGCCGGCAGCGCAGCGTCGTTGACCAGGCGCAAATCGCAGCACACCTGACGCAGCTTCAGCAGCGCCTCAAGAATGATGATCTGGCTGCGCGCCACGCCCTTGCGGGTGATTTCGTCGCGGACTTTCTTGTCCATGGCCAGGCGCATGGTTTCGTAGACATCGCGTTGCGCTTCGTTGAGTTCGACCCAGTGGACGATCTCGGTCTTCGGCGGCAACTCCGTCGCCACTTGCTCTTTGGTCCTGCGCAACAGAAACGGTTTGATCCGGCCATTGAGGTGCTGGAGCCTGACTTCGCTGGCGCGCTTTTCAATCGGCACGCGGTAATCGCGGTTGAAGCTTTTCACATCGCCAAGCCAGCCGGGCAGCAAGAAGTGAAACAGCGACCACAGTTCACCCAGGTGATTTTCCAGCGGCGTGCCACTCAGGCACAGGCGCTGGCGCGCATTCAGTTCGCGCGCAGCCTGGGCGGCCTTGCTGTTGGGGTTCTTGATGTACTGTGCTTCGTCCAGCACCAGGACGTGCAACGGCTGCGCGGCCAGGCGTTCGACGTCTTTGGGCAGCAGTGCATAGGTGGTCAGGATCAGGTCGTAATCGGCCAGCGTGTCGAAATGCTTCTTGCGACTGGCGCCGTACAGCGCCAGCACTTTGAGTTGCGGCGTGAAGTGCGCGGCTTCGTCGAGCCAGTTCGGGATCAGGCTGGTGGGCATCACCACCATGCAGGGTCGATCGAGGCGTCCAGCGTTTTTCTCGCTGAGAACGTGCGCCAGGGTCTGCAGGGTTTTACCCAGTCCCATGTCGTCCGCGAGAATCCCGCCGACTTCCAGTTGCCGCAGCGATTGCATCCAGCTCAAGCCTTCCAGCTGATACGGGCGCAACGTGGCGTTCAAGCCTTCCGGTGCAGTCGCGGTGTAATCCTTGATGTCCCGCAGGCGCTGGGCAAACGTGCGGATCTGCTCGCCACCTTCCCAGAGCAGCGGCAAGTCTTCCAAAGGATTCAGGCGCGTGGCGTCGGCCTTGCTCAGGCGCAGCGTGGTCTCGCCGGGTTCTTGCAGGTAGAACTCGCCGAGGGTCGCCAGTACCGGTTTCAAGCGGCCAAAGGGCAGGGCGACTTGCAGCGGCCCGTGTTCGGAATTCGGGCGATTGGGGATGTTCACCAAAATCAACTCGTCATCGCGACGTCGGGCGAGACGTTCCGGGTTGAGGATTTCGGTGTGGGAGCGCATCAGGTTCAGCAGGATGGGCAGCAAGCTCAGGCGCTCGCCATTGACGATGATCCCCAGCTCAAGATCGAACCAGTCACGCTCCGGTGCCTGTTCGACGGTGGCGTACCAGTCGTCCACGGCGGTCAGGTCGAAACCGAAATCCTCGTCGATCTGCAACTCCCAGCCTTGAGTGCGCAGCTTCGGCAGCTCATTGAGGGTGAAGGTCAGCCAGGCGCTGTCGTTGACCATCTCGTAGAGTTCGCCGGCGCTTTCCGGCAGGGCTTTGCTTTGACGGGTGGCGACCTTGAAGCCGAGGATTCGCAGTTGTTCCCTGTAGGTCTGTTCGACTTCCGGGTGGCGTTTTATCCGCAGCGTCTGCGTTTCCTGGCGAATCAGGACGTCGGCGTTTTTCTGTCCACTGACGTATTCATCCAGGTAATTGAAGGACAGCGCTGCACGATGCTGAATGTAGCGCTGCATCTTGCCGTTGCGCGGTTCGAAGGCGCTGAACTCGATGCTCGCCAGCCACAGGCGTGGCACCGGTTGCACGTTGTCCACCAGCACTTGCGGCGGCGCTTTCGGGCTGCGGTTTTCCAGTACGGCCTGAAGTTTTTCCAGCAGTTCGGCGTCTTGCGCGGCGGCGGGGTAGGCGAGGGTTTCCTGCACCTTCAGCAGCACCGCGGCGCAATGTTTGCAGTTGCTGCGAACCGGGCACGTGCAAGTGGCGTCGACCATCAGCAAGGTGGCTTTAGCCGACTCGCGCAGGCGAATGGTCTGACGATAAACGTTGCCGCCAGAGCCTTCGCAGGCGGCGGTAATGGTTGCGTCTCCGACCTCGACGATCCTGACACGATTCTCCAGCGCGTAGCGTCGGCCACGTTCCAGGCTCTGTTCCTTGAATCGGCTGACCCAGGAAGGCGCCAGAGGTTTACTCAGGGTCGGGGGCATAAGGACTTCAATCAGTCCGGAATTTCATCGGGGACTGGCCGAGGTGCGGGGGCTGTCAGTGAGGTGATCTTGATCAGCATTCCAAGATGACCGGCGTCGAGGAAATTCAGTTGTCCGTTTTTGGTATGGCTTTCTGTTTTCAGGCGTTCACTGGCAGTGACCAGGCCATTGGCGTCGATCTGGTTGACCCAGAAGTCGGCGTCAACATCAGTGAAGCGTCCCAGTTTCAGGTTCAGCGTGCCCTCGATCGGGTACTGGCCGAACTGTTCCTTGCCATCGCTGATTGCAATTTTGCGGGCTTCTTCGCCGAGGTTCTGCTGCCAGGCCTTGTGCAGCAACACGGTGTATTCTTTGCTGGCGGTGAGTTTTCCCACTTCGCTATTCAGGCTTGGCGTGCGCAGGCTGTCCTTGCTGACGGGTTGGGCACCGGCAGCCCAGTCTTCCGGCGCGGCTTTGCTGACAATGGCAGGCACAGCGTTCTGCCGGACCAGAATCATTTCAATCTGATACAGGTCATCGGCAAACGCTGTGGGGGCGGCCAGGGTCATCAGCAAAGTCAGTGAGCGAAACAGGCGCATGCGGCGTCCTTCAAGCAGTTTTCGGAATGAGGCATTCAAGCAGTGCCTCTACAGTATTAAAGCGCTCTTCCGGGCGCTCCATCGGGACCATGAATTTAAACATCGTGGCGCCTTCGAATTTGTAGCGTTTAGGCTGGCCCTGAATCAGTTTGATCAGTGTCAGCGGGTCGACCGGCGTCTGCGCCGCGAACTCGATTCGACCGCCTTGCGGGCCGCCGTCGACTTTCTTGATGCCCAGCAGTTCGGCCTGCAACTTCAGCGCCGTAATGCGCATCAGGTTCTTGGTCGGTTCTGGCAGCAGGCCGAAGCGATCGATCATCTCCACTTGCAGGTCTTTCAGGCCTTCCTCGTCGGTGGCCGAAGCAATGCGTTTGTACAGAATCAGTCGGGCATGCACGTCCGGCAAGTAGTCTTCGGGAATCAACGCCGGTACACGCAAATTGACTTCCGGACCACCGCCCAGCGGCTGATCGAGATTCGGCTGTTCACCCTTGCGGATCGACTTCACCGCGCGTTCGAGCATCTCCATATACAGGGTGAAACCGACGGCCTGGATCTGCCCGCTCTGCCCGTCGCCCAGCAGTTCGCCGGCGCCACGGATTTCCAGGTCGTTGGTGGCGAGCACGAAGCCCGCGCCGAGATCCTGGGTATTGGCGATCGCTTCCAGGCGCTTTTCTGCGTCCGGGGTGATTTGCTGGCGCGGTGGTGTCAGCAGGTACGCGTAGGCCTGGTGGTGACTGCGACCGACGCGGCCGCGCAACTGGTGCAGCTGCGCCAGGCCGAATTTGTCGGCACGCTCGATGATGATGGTGTTGGCGCTCGGCACGTCGATGCCGGTCTCGATGATGGTCGAGGCGATCAGCACGTTGAAGCGCTTGTGGTAGAAGTCGCTC
>LNAP01001300.1_pt1 | contig 26812 bp, 23 predicted proteins | sample 602601 | NCBI WGS metagenome assembly LNAP01 (sample SAMN02440304, study PRJNA202911) | soil metagenome | biome: Subtropical and temperate rainforests or woodlands; isolation source: soil samples (1 kg each in a 20% v/v slurry with milli Q water) were... ... | reverse complement strand
GAAACGGTCGTGACGCCACCGGGCCATATATTGTCTTTGGCGCCAATTTTACGAAATCTTAAATATAACAATTAATACTACTTAAGGTCGGCTTTGAGTGAGCATGCCGTCGCGAGGCGCGTGGCAGTCATTCCGCTGTATTGCCCGTGATTTCAGTGGCTTGCGCCAGAATCCGATCCATCCTAACGCGCGCCGGCGTCCTGTCGCGCGAAAGCGTAGCCCAACCATGAAGGGTGCATGATGGCATATTGGCAAAATCTGAAAATCGGCGTGCGGCTGGCGATCGGCATCGGACTGCTTCTCGTCTTGCTCGTCAGCGTTGCCGGGGCGGCCTATATCGGCCTCTCCAGCGGCAACAGCAATTTCGCCGATTATCGCGGCATGGCCCGGCAAACGGCCGCCGCGGGAGTCATGGACGGCCACTTAGGCTCGGCGCGCATCAACGTGAAGGATTTCCTGCTGAAAGGCACGGATCGATCCGTCAAGGATGTCGAAGATGCCGTCGCCAGGCTGCAGGAAGAGATCAAGCGGGATCTGGCCCTGTTCCAGGAGTCGGAAGAGGAGAAAGCCACCGTTGAAAGCATCGGCCAGGCGACTGGCCTTTATGGCGCCGAATTCGCCAAGGCCGTCGCCTTCCGAACGGAGCGTAACAAATTCGTCTTGGAGATGAATGAGCACGGACCTCTTGCCGAAAAGAATCTGGCCTCCGTCATGGAGAGCGCCTATCGCGATGCCGATGTCGCGGCGGCCTATCGTGCCGGCGATGCCTTGCGCAGCCTCCTCCTGGCGCGGATTTATGCGAACCGGTTTCTGAACGAGAATTTGCAGGAGCATGCCGACGGCGCCAGGGCGAATCTGGCCGCGTTCGACACCAAGACGACTGCGATGCTGGCGGAGCTGCAGAACCCGGACCGTCAAAACTGGTCGCAAGCGGCGATCAAGGCAACAAAGGATTATGCGGCGGCGTTCGACGGCGCCTATCAGGCTATTCTGGCACGCAACGACATCGTCGCCAACAAGCTCGACAAGATCGGACCGGATATCGAGGCTACCCTCAACAAGCTGGTTGCGCACAACAAGGCGGATCAGGATGAATTGGGGCCCCGCGCTTCGGCCGACATGCGAGAGAGCCTCGTCATCGCCCTTGTCATGTCCTCGGTGGCCATCGTGCTCGGGATCGCGATCGGCTATGTCATTGCCCGCGGCATCACGCGGCCGGTTCAAGGCATGACGGCGGCGATGGGTGTTCTCGCCAATGGCGATTTCACGGCCACGATACCGGCGCAAGACCGCAAGGATGAAATCGGCCTCATGGCCAAAGCGGTACAGGTCTTCAAGGAGAATATGATCCGGGCGCGCGAGCTTGATGCCCAGGCGAAGAAGGAGCAGGAACGCCAGCTTGAACGCGGCCGGAAACTGGATGCGGCGGTTGGTGAATTCGACAAGGCGATCGGCGAAGTCGTGAATGTGGTCAGCGCGGCTGCCACCGAACTTCAGGCGACCGCCCAGACTCTCGCCGCCACCGCCGAGGAAACATCGCGCCAATCCACGGTCGTGGCCGCCGCGTCGGAAGAAATGACTCAGAACGTGCAGACTGTCGCTTCGGCGACCGAAGAGCTGTCCGCCTCGATCACGGAGATCGGCAACCAGGTGAGTGAATCGACGCACATTGTCGGCGGCGCCGTGACCGAAGCCAATGAGACGAATGAGAAGGTGAAGCAACTGGCCGAAACCGCGCAGAGGATCGGCGATGTGGTCACGCTGATCAATGCCATCGCCGGGCAAACAAATCTGCTGGCCTTGAATGCCACGATCGAAGCGGCGCGTGCGGGCGAGGCCGGCAAGGGTTTCGCCGTCGTCGCCTCGGAAGTCAAGAATCTGGCGACCCAGACGGCCAGGGCGACGGAGGAAATTTCCGGACAGGTTCGCGCCATCCAGGAATCGACGGCAGGCTCCGCCCAGGCGATCAGCAGCATCACCCAGACGATCTGCCGGGTGAGCGAGATCGCCACCACGATCGCCGCCGCGGTCGAGGAACAGGGTGCCGCGACCCAGGAGATCTCGCGCAATGTGCAGCAGGCGGCGGCCGGCACGGCGGAAGTGACCGCCAACATTGCCGGCGTTACCGAGGCATCGCAACAGACCAGTGCCGGCTCCACTCAGGTTTTGGGGGCTGCCAAGGAACTGGCGCTGAACAGCGACCGGTTGAAAAGGGAGGTGGGCGGGTTCCTGCAGACTGTACGCAATCTGTAGACGGCGCACTGGCTGTAAACGGCACCCTGACTGTAAACGGCGCCCTGGGCGTTTTGGCGCCGGGCAAGTGCGGACTTTGCCCGGCGTCATTACGCAATCTTAAAGGACGTCATCGCAATATGGCGATGGTCTGGGGTTCTGCTCCCGGTATCGAGAGGGATTTGTATGATGAAAAACCTAAAGATCGGCCAGAAATTAACGTTTACCTTTGCCATTCTTGTGCTGGCCGTTCTCGTTCTCGGCGGCTTCAGCATCTGGAAGATGTCGGAGGTCAAGTCGCAGGCCGATCTGATTGCCACCAGCGATTTGCCGAGCGCGCTGGTCAGTAGCACGATGAACTCCGACGTTTCGGACTACCGCGTGGCCGAAGGGCAACATATTTTATCGGTCTCGGATGCCGCAATGGCCGTGCAGGATAAGCGGTTGCAGGAAATTGCCGCCAAAGTCGATGCCGACATCAAAGCCTATGAGCCATTGTCGGGCCCCGACGATCGCGATGCCTTCACCGGTTTCAAGACCGCCTGGCAGGACTATCTGGCCGTCAGCCAGCAGCTCTTGACCTTGTCCCGTTCCAACAAGAATGAAGAAGCCAATGCATTGTTCGTCGGCAAATCCCAGGAGGCTTTCGACCGGGCAGGGGACTATCCCGATGCCATGATCGAAGCGAACAAGAAAAGCGCCGACAACAACAAGGAGATCGCGGGGCAGGTTTACGATAATGCGAAAATCATGATCATCGCCTTGATCATCGTCATGGCCGCCTTCGCCACGATCCTTGGTGTCGTGCTGATCCGCGGCATCGCCGGGCCGGCCAAGTCCTTATCGGCCGTGATGCTGCGCCTGGCCGAAGACGATAAGACCGTGACGGTACCCGGCATCGATCGCGGCGACGAGCTTGGCGGCATGGCGAAGACCGTGGAGATCTTCAAGAACAACATGATCGAAGCCGAAAGGCTGCGCGCCGCGCAGCAGGAGGAACAACGCCGCCAGATCGACCGCGGCGAGCGGCTGGCGTCGGCCGTTCAGCAATTCGAGAAATCCATCGGCGTGGTGGTGGGGACCGTCGGCAATTCCTCGGCAGAGCTGCAATCGACGGCCCAGGAAATGGCGGCGACCGCGGAACAGACCATGCGGCAATCGAATGTCGTGGCCTCGGCCTCGGAACAGGCGACGCAGAATGTGCAGATGGTGGCGGCCGCGACCGAGGAACTGGCTTCGTCGATCGGCGAGATCGGCAATCAGGTGACCGAGGCCGGCCGCATTGTCGGCGAGGCGGTCACGCAAGCCCATGAAACCGATGCGCAGGTCAGGACCCTGGCGGAAGCGGCGCAGAAGATCGGAGATGTCGTCAACCTGATCAACGATATCGCCAGCCAGACCAATCTGCTGGCGCTGAATGCCACGATCGAAGCGGCCCGCGCCGGTGAAGCCGGCAAGGGCTTCGCGGTGGTCGCATCGGAAGTGAAGACCCTGGCGACCCAGACCGCGCGGGCGACCGAGGATATCGCGGGCCAGATCCGCAGCATCCAGGAGGCGACGCAAAATTCGGCCCAGTCGATCGAGAAGATCGCCGCCATCATTCAGCGGGTCAGCGAAGTCTCCGCCGCCATCGCCTCGGCGGTCGAGGAGCAGGGCGCGGCCACCCAGGAAATTTCCCGCAACGTACAGCAGGCCGCCAGCGGCACGACCGAAGTCTCAAGCAATATCGGCGGCGTCAATGAAGCCGCCCGGCAGACCGGCATCGCCGCCAATCAGGTGTTGAGCTCGGCCGACAATCTGGCGAAGAACGGCGAATTGCTACGAAGCGAGGTCGACACCTTCCTGCGCGCCGTCGGTGGGTGAGGGCGGCAGGAAAGTTCCGGCGAGAACACAACCGGCGATAAACTGCGGCAGGCGCTCGGGCGCCAGACGCAAACTCGCCTCGCCGAGCGATTTGCCGGCGATCAGCGCCGCCATCACATCCGCCGCTTCGTCATCGATCTCGCCACGCGTCACATCGCCGTCGCGGCGCCAGATGAGTAGATTGCAGCCGCCGTCATCCAGGGAAATGCCGGTCGCTTCATCGGTTTCGCCTGCATCGGGTCCACCTGCATCGTTTTCCCGCTGCGCCAATTGCCAGATGCGCAATAGCGGAAAGGGCGACCGGATCAAACTGAGGCTCGGATGCGGCGTCACGATCAAGGCGCTGAGATCCGTCTCCTGCAGCGCGGCAAGATGCTGCGCCGTGAAGATCTCGGCATCGGCCGCCTGCTGCGCCCGGTTGAGCGCCCAGTCGAGCCGTGCGATATCCTGGAGATAGGGCAGGGCCGTCAGCCGCGCGTCCCGCGCCAGGAAATCCGGAAAACCGGCGCCGTAATCGACGAGGCACGGTGTCATCGGCGGAAAGCGCGCAATGAAATCACGCCGCAGGATGTCGAAAGCATCTTCGCCGATGGTGGCGGCGGTCGCGGTGAAATTGCGGCTCAGCGCCTCGCCCAGGCTGATGCGGTGATGATTGCGATAAATACCGAGCCGTTGCGCCGGCGCCAGGCCGGCTCCGATGATACCACAATCGCTGACAGCATCTTTGTGGCTGCGCACCGCAGCGGCGAAGCGGCGCTGGAATTGGGCGAGCGTTGTCATGCGGCATCCTCCCCTGTCGCGGTGTTGGGCAAGGCAGTGTTGCGTAAGGCCGCATCACGCCATACATCGTCGCGCCATACGGTATCGCGGTGGCGATCGGCCAGTTGGGCCTGGTCCAGCAAGGTTTGCAGCGGCGGTATGTTGCTGTCCCATTCGATCAGCGCGGTGGCTTCGGGGAACAGTGCCACGGCACGGTCATAGAGCGCCCAGACGGGATCCGCGACGGGGCCGCCGTGATCGTCGATCAGGATGGTGATGTCGTCATGCTGCGTCGCTTGATGGCCGGCGAGATGGATCTCCTGCACGCTGGCCGGGTCGAGCGCCGCCATGACGTCCAGCGGATCGGTGCCGTGATTGCCGGCATTGACATAGAGATTGTTGACATCGAGCAGCAGGCCGCAGCCGGTGCGCCGGGCCAAGGCGGCGATGAACTCGCCTTCGGGGATCGGCGAATGGTCGAAGGTGAGATAGGTCGAGGGATTTTCCATCAGGATGCGCCGGCCGAGCCGTGCCTGCACCTCATCGACATGGAGGGCGATGACATCCAGCGCCTCCTCGGTATAAGGCAGCGGCAGCAGATCGTTGAGATAGATACCGCCTTGCCGGCACCAGGCGATATGTTCCGAGACGAAAAGCGGCTGGATGGCGGCGGCGAGATCGGCCAGACGGTCGAGATGGTGGCGGTCGATCGGTTCGGCACCGCCCAGCGACAGGCCGACGCCATGCAGCGAGACCTCCCAGTCGCGCCGCGCCCGTTCCAGCACGCGCCGTGCGGAACCGCCACCCATGTAATTCTCGGCATGCACTTCCAGGAAGCCAAGGCGCGGCATCGCTTCGAACAGCGCCTGATGATGCGCCGCCCGCAGGCCGATACCGGCCTGTCGCAATTCGGGCCGGCGCTGTTGCGCGGTCATCGCAGGCTTCCCGCCGGCATCGTCCAGCGCTTGAAACCCTGGGCGATCAGATAGTCCAGCGAGCACATGCCGGGGCCGCGGGTCAGCAGCAGCAGCAGGAAGGTCAGCCAGGTCAGGTGGTCCGGCCAGTTGGCGGGATAGACGAAGGTCTGGATGACGATGGTCATGCCGATCATCGGCAGGGTGGCGATCCGCGTCGCCAGGCCGAGCACCAGCAGGATCGGCGTGGTCAGCTCCACCGAAGCAGCCAGGGGTGCCGCGATTTCCGGCGGCAGGACCGGCACGCGGTATTCGCTGGCGAAGAGCTGCAGCGTCAGGTCCCAATTGGCGAGCTTGGTCTGGCCGGAGCGCCAGAAGATCACCGCCATGCTGCAACGTGCCATGAGCTGGATCACGCTGAAGGGCAGCATGCCTAAGGCCGCGTAGAGCTGCATCAGGCGGGTACTGAGATTACGTATCATGCTGGCCTCTTGTGGACGTGTCATGGTCATCGTCATGGGTTAGTTCCTCCCATCGCGGGCGGCACGGTTTGCGTCTGTGCCGTGGTTTCTGTTTCGGCAGGCGGCGCCAGCAACAACTCGGCGACGGCGCCGGCGGCGATCAGGCGTTGCAGGGCAGGGCCGCCATCGAAGGTCGCGTCGTGCTGGCGCGCCGCCATCTCGGCGATGGTGAAGCTCTGTCCCGCCGCCAAGGCCGATTCGAAGGTGAAAGCGGCGCGGTCCAGTTCCTCGATCGCGATTCCCTGCGGTGCGGCTCCCTGCGGTGCGGCCGACAGGCGCAGCAAATTCGGAACGCGGGCGTGTTTCCCGTCTTGTTCTCCGCCTTGTTCCTCATTCCGTTCCCGGGCGCGGATCATCTTGCGCAGATTCTGCGTCCTGTTGTCCTGCAACAGGCGATGCACCGGCCAGGCCAGCGAGAGATGGCGACAAGAGGGCTGCAGGCGCAGCATCAATGTCGGATGGCAGCGGATGAGATCGATGGACACCGATGCGACGCCGGGCTGTGCTGCCTGGCAGCGGGCGAGATAAAGCGCGAAATCCAGCCGCGCGACATCGCTCAGCATGGGCAGGTCCAGGCCCAGGCGCAGAACGGCGCGGCGATTGGCGGCAAGATAAGAACCGAAACCGCGCGGCGGCACGGCGGGATCACGCCGGCTGCGGCGGAAGTCCGACCAGAGCTGGCGGAATCCGCTGCGGCCCAGCAGCCGGATCACGGTCGGGAAGATATCCGGCGGATTGTCTGACTCAACTGCTTTGTCATGTCGCGCGACGTCGCAAGGGCCGCTATCGGGGCCGCCGTGACTGCGGCGGATGGCGGCGATGACGTCGTCCGGCTGCTGGCCGAGCACCGCGCGTTGAATGCTGTTGCGTAGATCGATGCGATGCGGCACGGCTCACCTGGCACGGAGAGAAACGATCATCAAGGCATGACGGCGGGCCCCGGACGGGATGGGGGAGGCCCGCCGCCGGCCGATCAATCCGCCGTGGAAATATGGCGTAGAACGCGGCTCGATCGACATGCGTTGAAGCGGCCGGCCGCCTGTGCAGCCGGCGCCTGAACGATCAGGATTTGGGCTCCAGGCTGCCGCCATTGATCTTGGCGCAGACGCCCGCCGGGACGAAGACCCAGGCATCGCCCTTGCCGGCCTGAGCGACGGTACCCGCACAGGAATTCGCCGAGGTCTGACAATCATTGGCGCCGCCGGCGGCAACGCCGAAGCACTTCTCGAACTTGTAGGAAGGCGGCGTCGCGGGGCCGGCAAAGGCCTGTGTCGCGGCAACCAGACCGATCGCGGTCGTGGCGGCGGCGAGCAGGGCGGTATTGGTAATCTTCATCGACATCTCCTGTGGATCTGGGCGGCGGGACCATCCCGCTCATGAGAAAGATATCGCTTCCGGCTCTCCGATGGTAATGCTCCCTGATCACCGATACGATAACGACAGGGCATGGAATTTAACGTTTCTGTCCCGCTCCCCTCACCCCAACCCTCGCCCCGCTCGCGTGGAGAGGGTTGGGGTGAGGGGAGTGTCGCACTCGCTCTGTGATAGGATCGATCCTTAATTAACCCGAGACTGTTCAGGGTGCTCTTCTCGTGCCTGTCATTTTGCTGACCTGGGCGCCAGAAGTAAATGCCGGTTGCCTATCGATACGATGCGTGATCAGCATCGTCGCTTCGATGCCGGAAAGTTATAATCGCTTCCGTTGTCGTGAATTGCCGCCCTGAAGGGGACCGCCAAATGGAAATGCATCAGATCCGCTATTTTCTCGCTGTCTGCGAGATGCTGAATTTCACGCGGGCGGCCGAGCAATGCAATGTCACCCAGCCGGCCTTGACCCGGGCGATCCAGAAGCTGGAGGAGGAGCTGGGCGGGCTCCTGTTCCGGCGCGAACGCAAGCTCACCCATCTGACCGATCTCGGCCATCTGGTGCGGCCGCAGCTGGAAGAGGTTCTGTCGCAGAGCGAACGCGCCAAGACCACCGCCAAGGGTTTCCTGCAACTGAAGGACGCGCCGCTGAAACTGGGCGTCATGTGCACCATCGGGCCGATCCGCTTCATCGGTTTTCTCTCGCGCTTCCGCAGCAATCATCCCGGCGTCGATGTCTCGCTGATGGAAGCCGTGCCTGAGGAGTTGACCGATTTGCTGATGTCGGGCGAGCTGGATGTCGCCATGATGACGGCGCCCGAGGTACCGAATGAGCGGCTGGATATGCGGCATCTCTATGACGAGCGTTTCGTTGTCGCCTTTCCGCCGGGCCATCGCTTCGAAAATTTCGATGCGGTGCCGGTTGCGGCCATGCAGGGCGAGTCCTATCTGTCGCGGGTCAATTGCGAATATTACGAACGGCTCGACAATGTGCTGATCGCCCAGGAGATCGAGGTCGAGGAAGTCTATCGCTCGGAACGCGAGGACTGGATCCAGACCATGGTCATGGCCGGCATGGGTGTCTGCTTCATGCCGGAATTCTCGCCGATCCTGCCGGGCCTCTGCATCCGCCCCATCGTGCAGCCGGAAGTGACGCGGGGCGTCTATCTGGTCTCCGTGGCGGGACGGCGCTTTTCGCCGGCCGTGGCCACTTTCGTCAAGGCGATCGATGCCCATCGCTGGCCGGAACAGCAGGAAGCGATCGCGGCGACGGCGCCGGCCATGTCCGCCTGTTGACGGATCGTGATGACCCCGCCCGGTGCATTTGCAGGCTGGCGTCTCAGTATCCGCCTGGCGCTGATCCTGCTGGTGGGGCTGAGCTGCATCGCCGCGGCGGCTTTGGTGCATGGCAGCTGGCAGCGCACGGCCAACCGCAATGCCCGCGATCTGGTCGAGCAGATCAATGACCGCATCACCGCTTCGGTGGCCGGCGATCTCAGCGCCCTCATCGCCAATGCCGAAGCCACCCAGGCGGCCTTGCGCACCATCTTCTTCCAGGATGTCATCCGGATCGACAACGAGGCGAAGCGCGAATTCGTCTTCCTCTCCATGCTGCAATCGCAGCCGAGCCTCTCCTGGGTCGCTTTCGGCTGGCCCGATGGCAGCTTCTTCGGCGCGCGCAAGGATGCGGACGACAATATCCGCATGGTCGAAGTGCGCCAGCACAACCCGGCCATGCCCGGCGCGTTCCGCATCGATTACTATCAGACGGTGACCGGCGACATCCAGTTCCTCAATCGTGAGCTGGCGCAAAGTTCCTATCTGGCGACGGCGCAGCCCTGGTATCGCGTCGCCCTCGATGCCGACAGGCCGGTCTGGAGCGAGGTGGCGGATTTTCCCACCGGTCGGCAACCGGGCATCGCGATCTCGGACCGGCTGGAGGTCTATGGCCATTTCCTCGGCGTCATGACGGTCACCATCGATCTCAGCCGCCTGGCGAAGTTCCTCGCCGATCTGCCGGTCACCCGCCAGGGACGGGCGTTTCTCCTGGCGCCGGGCTATCGCATCCTCACCGGCGATATGGGCGGTGCAGGCCGCGACCATCGGGAATGGGGCAATCTGTCGCCGGGGTCCGATCCCCTGGTCAATGCCATCGTCAACGGCCTGCAACAGGAGGGCATCGATCTCGATGCCGTGTCCACCGAGCATCGCATGACCGTGCATGACGCCGCCACCGCGCGCGATTACTACGTCAATATCGCACCCTTGCCGTTCCGGCACTGGTCGGTCGCCACGGTCATTCCGGCGGAAGACATCCTGGGCGACATCCCGGCGGCGACGCGGCAGCTTTACATGTTCGTTATCGTGCTGGTGGCCGTGATCCTGCTGGCGGCGGCCTTCGCCGCCGACCGGCTGATCAGCCGCCCGATCGCCGGCATCGCGCGGCAGATGGACGAGATCGGCCGCTTCCATCTCTCCAGGCTCGAGTCCCGGCCGTCGCGGCTGCGTGAACTCGATGATCTCTCCCGCGCCCTGAAGCGGATGGCGGCGGGCCTCGGCTCGTTCCGCAAATATCTGCCGGCCGATCTGGTCGAAACCCTGGTGGCGCGCGGCATCGAGGCCAAGCCCGGCGGCCAGCGCCAGGAGCTCACCGTCCTCTTCACCGATCTCGCCGATTCCACAGCGCTGACCGAGGCGGAACCCGAGCGCATGGTGCGGATCCTCGGCAACCATCTCGACGCCATGTCCCAGGCGATCCTCGGCGAAGGCGGCACGGTCGATAAATTCATCGGCGATTCCGTCATGGCCTTCTGGAACGCGCCGACACCTCATCCCGATCATGCGGTTGCCGCCTGCCGCGCGGCCTTGGCCTGCCGCGCGCGTTTCGCCGAAGCCGGCGATGAGCTGCAGCAGATCTCGGCCGGCAAGGTCGGCCTGCGCATCGGCATCAATAGCGGTCCGGCTCTGGTCGGCAATGTCGGCTCCGGCAATCGGCTGAATTACACCGCGATCGGCGATACGGTGAATGTCGCCAGCCGCCTCGAATCCCTCAACAAGCAATACGGCACCGATATCCTGATCGGCGAAGCGACGGCGGCTGCGGTGGGCGATGGCCTCGTGCTGCGGCGCCTCGACCGCGTCGCGCTCTATGGACGGCAGGGTGGCCAGGACGTCTTCGAGCTGATCGCCTTGCGCCGCGGCAACGGGGCAGGTGATGGCACGGGCGACGACTTCGCCTGGATCGTCGCCTATGAACAGGGCCTCGATGCCTATCGCCGCAGCGACTGGCGCACCGCCATCGCCCGCTTTCACGAGGCCGACCGTCTGCGCGGTGGCGATGCCGCCGCGCAGGTGATGATGGACCGCTGCCATGTCTTCATCGACGCCCCGCCGCCCGCAGACTGGGATGGCACGGCGGTCAGCGTGATGAAGTAAGAGGCGCCTGTCCGACGCTACGTCACCACACTCGCTCGTCATTGCCGGCGTTCTTGCAGCGCTAGATGGCCGATCCGGCCATATCAGACGAGTCGCCACGCGCCGTGGCGATCGAGATGGCGATACCTTCTGGGTATATTCCTGCGACCCGCGACATCGAGTCCGCGTCATCCGCTTGTCGAAACCTGTCACGCAGCTTGCCTAGTCATTAAGCTTCTGTTTCAATGCAGCCAGCAGCTCTTTGAGTTTGAGGCCGGGGAATGAAGAGCGCTGCCAGTCAACATCTGTAAGACCACAATCTAAGAGGGGTATCCATGAAAAGGATATTACTGGCCGGCACCGCTATGGGTGCCGCAAGTATCGGTTGCGCCTACATCCCGGCACCGGCTTTGGCCGCGGATGGCATCAAGCTTTCCCTGGACGGATTTTTTCAGACCGCCGTCCTCGCCAATTTCGACGACCACAAGGCCGGCGAGCTCGGCAATAAGCGCTACAATGACGGGGTCTTCAGCGACGCCGAGATCTACTTCACCGGCAAGACCACGTTGGATAATGGCCTGACGGTCGGTGCCCGCGTCGAATTGGAGGCGGAGCAGAACGACAACCAGATCGATGCCGCCTATGTCTTCTTCCAGGGCGGCTTCGGTGAAGTCCGCATCGGCTCGCAGGACGGCGCGATGATGACCCAATGCATCACGCCGGTCGGCGGCACCGCCAATTTCGGCGCCTTCTCCCAGGACGAGATCATCAACAACGCCTTCAGCGATACCGGTTTCTCGAACGGCATCTGCAACAGCGTCGACGGTTTCGGCCTCAATATTCCGGGCGAGGGCACCAAGACGCAGAAGATCGTCTATCTGTCGCCGGATTTCGGCGGTTTCCAATTGGGGCTCTCCTGGTCGCCCAACGGTGCCCATGAATTCACCGATGTCACCGATTTCCACAGCGGCATGCCGGCCGTTATCAACGGCGAGCAGCGCAACGTCGTCGATGCCTATGCCACCTACAGCCATGATTTCGACGACTGGAGCATTTCCTGGGGCGGCGGCGGCTCATGGGCGCTCTCGGTCGGCGGCGATTCCGGCGGCATCAAGAAGAACGACTACTATCAGAGCGGCGTCAACCTCACCTTCGGCAATTTCTCGATCGGTGCCGCCGGTGAATATTATCACAACATGATTCACTTCGATGACGGCAGCAACGGCAATGGCTGGGTGATCGGCGGTGGCATGGCCTATACGCTGGATGCCCTGACCATGGGCCTCCAATACAGCCATGGCGATTTCGATTTCACCGAGGATCATACCGATCGCCGCGTGAATACCGTGGCCGCCACCGGCAATTATGCGCTGGGTCCCGGCATCGCGCTCGACGGAACGGTGCAATATACCTGGGCCGGCGGCGATCAGGGCGACGCCGCCCATGGCGGCTATGACGCCGTCTCCTTCGGTCTCGGCTCGTCCTTCACCTTCTGACGTGTCGGCGCCGCTGAGGGCGGGCCATCGGCAGATATAGGACAAATCGACGGCGGCGCGGCACGATCGATCCGTGCCGCCGATCGATGCCTGCGCATCTTGCTCCATCCCACGATCGCGCGTAGCATCGCTGGTATCGATGATCGTTGCCGCATAGCAGCCGCGAGAACCGGGAGAGTCAGATGCCCAACGACGTGCCGCATCATTTTCACGATCACCTGCCGCATCATCTGCCCGACGGGCTGCCCGACGATCCGTCGCTGCGGGTCAAGGCGCTGGAAAGTCTGCTGGCCGAAAAGGGGCTGGTGGATCGCGGCGCCATGGATGCCTGGATCGAAGCCTTCGAAACCAAGATCGGGCCGCATAACGGCGCGCAGGTGGTGGCGCGGGCCTGGACCGAGCCCGACTTCAAGCAGCGCCTGCTGCGGGATGCGACCTCGGCAATCGGTGAGATGGGATTCCTGGGCACGCAGGGTCAGGACATCGTGGCGGTCGAGAACACGCCCGCGGTGCATAACATCGTCGTCTGCACCTTATGTTCCTGCTATCCCTGGTCGGTGCTGGGCCTGCCGCCGCGCTGGTACAAAGCGGCGCCCTATCGCGCCCGCGTCGTGCGCGATCCGCGTGGCGTGCTGCGTGACTTCGGCGTCGAGCTCGGTGCCGATGTCGAAGTGCGGGTCTGGGACAGCACGGCGGAAATCCGCTATCTCGTGCTGCCCGAACGACCGGCGGGGACGGAGGGCATGCAGGCGGCGGAGCTCGCCGCGCTGGTCACGCGCGATGCCATGATCGGCACCGGCAGGGCCCTCGATCCCAAAGCGTGAAAGGGACATGAGAGATGGACGGTATCCACGATCTCGGCGGCATGGACGGCTTCGGCCCGGTCCAGCCGGAACGCAACGAACCGGTCTTCCATACGCCCTGGGAAGCCAGCGTCTTCGGCCTCAACCAGGCGATGACCGGCCCCGATAATTTCAGCGTCGATATGTTCCGCTTCTTCGGCGAAACCCTGCCGCCGGTCGATTATCTCAGCTGGAGCTATTACGAACGCTGGTATTTCATTGCCGCCACCGCCTTGCTGGGTGCCGGCATGGTGACGCCGGCGGAATTGCGTGAGGGTCGCGCTGCGCCAGGCTCGCCGCGCCGCCAGGATGCGATGACGGCAGCCGATGTGCCCTCGGCCATCGCCGACAGCGGCAAATGCGCCCGGGCGATCGAGACACCGCCGGCCTTCGCCATCGGTCAATCCATCCGCACCCGCAACATCCACCCGACCGGCCATACCCGCCTGCCGCGTTACGCCCGCGGCAAACTCGGCGTCATTCATCGCCTCTGCGGCGGCTATGTCTTTCCGGATACCAATGCGTCAGGCTTGGGCGAGAACCCGCAGCATCTCTACAACGTCGCCATCTCGGCCCGCGAGCTCTGGGGCGCCGATGCCTCGCCCAACGACAAGGTCTATCTCGACCTCTGGGAGTCCTATCTGCAGCCGGTCGGGTAGGGAGCAGGTTTCCTCACCATCCAGTTCCGCCTTGCCCCTCACTCCAACCCTCTCCCCGCCCGTCGGCGGAGGCCGAGATGCGTCGGTGGCGGGGCGAGGGAGTCATTCGGCATCGCGTTTCTTCTCCCTCGCCCCTTTGGGGAGAGGGTCGGGGTGAGGGGGTTTGCGACAGACGCAGGTGCCTTTCACGTCGTGCCGAAATGGCAGTCGCTGTGGTCGATCTGCAATTCTTCGCTATGGGCGTGGGGGCTGTCATTACTGAGGATGTAGAAGCCGGTCTTGCCGTCGGGGAAGGTGGCGCCCACGACGGCCAGGGTCTGGTCCTTCATGGCGCCGCCGGTCCTGGCGAGGCGCGCGGCCAGCAGCTTGGCAGGATTGTTCTCTTGCAGATCGGTCACGCGCATCACCTGATAGGGTTCCCCCACCAACGTAACGCTCGACCAGGTTCCGAGCTTGTCCTTGGCATGCGCCTTCAGGGCCGCGCGCACATCGGGACGAATGAGATCGATATGGATATGCAGCTGATTCTGCGAGCGGCCGCCCAGCGAATTCATGGTGAGGCCGATCTCATCCGGCATCACATGCCGCTCGGCGCGCTGGACCGTATAGCTGCGCGCCTGCCAGGCATAGAGGAAGTAGTTCGGCGCCTCAGCCAGTTCCGGGCTTTCGATGCCGCCGATGCGGCGTGTGGGGATCAGCAGGAATTGCGTGGCGCCGCAACGATCCTTGAGGATGGCATAGCCGTCGCGCAGATCGCCGCCCACAGCTGTCACCTCGGCGCAGGGACGCGGCGATTGCGTCGCCTCCTGATTGGGCCGGCAGCGATCATTGACGATATGCCAGAGCGCATCGGGATCCGCATCGGCCAGATGCGGCAGTGCCAGGCCGATGCCGGCGGCGAGGTAGGCCGCGGCCAGCGGCGGCAGCACGCGCCGCAAGGAGAGACGCGGGCGGCGCATGATATCTCCTATTTGCCGAACTGCGCGAAGGGCCGGCCGAGCTCGGTTTCCAGTACCGTGATCCCGAGGCCCGGCTGGTCGCCGATGGTGATGGTGCCGCCCACGGGATCCGGAATGCCGGTACCGTTGGGGCGCGTGACCCAGTTGTTGAAATCGACGGTATGCAGGCGCTGCTCGACCGGCGTCGAGAGCGAGAGATGGATCATCGCCGCCGTGTCGATCTCGGCGCCGCCGGTATCCTCGACGGTGACGGCGAGACCCAGCTCCACTGCCACGTCGCGGATGCGTGCGGCGCGCGTCACACCGCCGACCCGGGCGATCTTGATGGTGATGGCATCGACAATGCCGTCGCCATGGGCCTGCAGCAAGGCGGCCAGGCTGTCGATCGATTCATCCAGCACCAGCGGCCGGTCGCAATCCCCGCGCAAGGTCTTGCATTCCTGATAGCTGAAGCAGGGCTGCTCCATATAATAATCGAGATGCCGCGTGGCGCGTAGGAAACGCCGCGCCTGATGCGTCGACCAGCCGCCATTGGCATCGGCGAAGAGCGTGATGCCGCTGCCGATCTCCTGCCGCACCGCCTCGATGCGCTCGACATCCGTATCGGGATCGAGCCCGACCTTGACCTGCAGCCGGCGATAACCTTCCTCGACATATTTGCGGGCGCGTTTCGCCATCTCGGCCGGCGCCATCTGCGAGATCGACCGATAGAGATCGACCGTCGCGCCGAAGCGCCCGCCCAGTCGCGTCGAAAGCGGCTGGCCGTCGCTTTTCGCGGCGATGTCCCAGCAGGCCATGTCGATCGGCGATTTGATATAGGGATGCCCCTTGAGATGCAGATCCATGCGCCGATTGATCGCGTTCAGGGCGCGCGGATCCTCGCCGATCAGCAAGGGGGCGATCTCGGTAAAACCGGCCCGTGCCGCGCCGGCGAAAGAGGGATCGTAGAACGCCCCCAAAGGCGCCATCTCGCCCCAGCCGGTGAGGCCGGCATCGGTCTCGATCCGCACGATCAGGGAATCGAAACCCTCGGCGCTGCGCCCGCCCGAACAGGTATAGGTGCCGTCCCGAAAGGGCTGTTCCACGCGATAGGCGCTGATCTCTTTGATACGCATCTCATCCCCGATGGCTGTCCGGTGGCCGAAGCGGCCGTCTTGTCAGGCCTTCTTCTTGGCCGGCGCCTTGGCTTTTGCCGCAGCTTTCGCCTTGGGTGCCGGCTTGGCCTTCGGCGCGGCTTTGATCTTCGCCTTGGTCTTCGCCTTCGCTTTGGCGGGTTTCGCCTTGCCGGCCTGCGCCTGTGCCGTGCGATAAGTTTCGCCCGCCTGGGCCAGCTGGCGCAGATGGGCGCGGCTGAGGCCGATGGTCAGTTGCGTCCGGGCGAGTTCCTGGCGGATGCCGCCATCGAGGAATTCCACCGCTGCGATGCGCGCCTCGATGGCCTTTTCCAGCCCGTCGACCAGCGCCACCAGGTCATTGGCGGCGTCGATTCCCTTGTCCAGCTTCTTCAGTTCCTGCTTGGTCGCCTTGGCCTTGTTCAGCATCTTGTCCCCGTTGACGTCATATCCCGCAGCACCCGGCCGCGCCGGCGCTTCGGCCCACACTCTAGGGGCTCCGGCAAGCCGGTCAATGGGCTTTGCGCGGTTTCAGCCATTCCCGGGCGTAATGCCGCTTGGGCTCCGCTCCTGTGGTTGTTAAGCTGGCCGGCAGGGCAACAATGGCGGCGGAGGGTGAGGGAATGTGGGGTAGCAGCACGCGGAAAACACCGCACCGGGCGATGCCGGCCTTGCTTGCCGTCTTGGCGGCCATACTGGTGCCGGGCATCGCGGTGCCCGCCCAGGCCGAGGATAAGGAAGTCAACGTCTATAACTGGGCCGATTATATCGGCGCCCATACGCTGGAGAAGTTCCAGGCGGCGACCGGCATCAAGGTGCGCTACGACCTGTTCGATTCCAACGAGGCGGTGGAGGCGAAGATGCTGGCCGGCGGGTCCGGCTATGACGTCATCACCATCACCTCGACCTATCTCGGCCGCCAGATGCAGGCCGGCGTGTTCCAGAAACTCGACAAGAGCAAGCTCATCAACTGGAAGAATCTCGATCCGGTGGCGCTGAAGGCGATGCGCGACGTCGATCCCAAGAACGAATATGGCGTGCCCTATTTCTGGGGCACGACGGGCATCGCCTACAACATCGGCAAGATCAAGGAACGCATGCCCGATGCGCCGGTCGATAGCTGGGCGATGCTGTTCGATCCCAAGATCGCCGCGAAGTTCCAGGATTGCGGCATCGGCATGCTGGATACGCCGACCGTGCTGCCGCTGGTGCTGAAATATCTCGGCAAGGATCCGGATTCCAAGAGCGAGGCCGATTACGCCGAGGTCGCGAAGGTGATCGAGGCGGTGCGGCCCTATTACCGCAAGATCGACAATGCCGGCTATAAGGACGCGCTGGCGACCGGCGAGCTTTGCCTGGTCATGGCCTGGAACGGCGATGTCGCCTCCGCCATCAACACGGCGCGTGACAACGGCACCGGCGTCAAGCTCGCTTATACCCTGCCGAAGGAAGGCACCTATTACTGGATCGATGCCCTGGCGGTGCCGAAGGACGCGCCGCATCCGGAGGCGGCCTGGACCTATATCAACTTCCTGCTGGATGCGCGGATCGCCGCCGAGGGCATCGATACCGTCACCTATGCCAGCGGCGTCGGTGCGGCGAAGCGCCTGGCCGATCCCGTCATCGTCAACGACCCCATCATCTATCCCAGCGCCGAGGATGAGAAGAAGCTGTTCGGCGGCGCCATCGAGGATATGAACCTCGAACGCCTGCGCACCCGCATCTGGACGAAGTTCAAAAGCGGCAGCTGATGGAGGCCCATTTTCGTTTGTCATTGCCGGGCTTGATCCGGCAATCCATGGGTGAAGCTGCACCCGCTACTCGCCATGGCGCCCCGGATTCAGTCCGAGGGTAGTGGAAGAGTGTCGGGCGGCGCGGGTGTGACGCCGCTCGCTATCAGTGCTATCCGCGCATCGCAAGGTTACGATTGCAACCTGAAAGGCGTTGGCCGACATCGCTTCGTCATGTCTCCGCCCATAGCTTCCTCATCGGATCGCCGGCAGAACGCTGACCGATTCCTTGGGGCGCAACAGCTAGGGGAATGGCATGCTCAATATAGTAAGCTTGGCGATATTGATCGCTATTGCAGTGCTGCTGGTCTCGTTGACCTTGCGTGCCCGGCGGCTGAGGAACGGCTTTTTAAGATGGAGCGGCATGGGTCTGGCCACCATCTGCGCCTTGGCGTTTTTTCTGGTCGGCGGGCTGGGAATCGTCGGACTGGTCAAGGCGCACACGCGCGACGCCCCGGTTCCCGTGTTGAAGGTTGCCGGCACCGCCGATCAGATCCAGCGCGGCAAGGCGATTGCCGACAGCTTCTGTGGCGGGTGCCATTCGACAACCGGCACGCTGACCGGCGGCCTGGATATCGGTGAAAAATTGCCGCTGCCGATGGGCACCTTCGTGGCGGCGAATCTGACGCCGGCCGGGCAGTTGTCGCATTGGTTGGATGGCGAAATCTTTCGGGCGATCCGTAATGGAATCGATGCCGACGGGCATTGGCTGACCATCATGTCCTATACCAATGCCGGCAAATTGAGCGATGACGACATCCAATCGCTCATCGCCTATCTCCGCAGCCGCCCCGCCGCCGGACAGGCAACCGTGAATCCGCCGGACAGCTTCAGCCCGCTGGGGATCATCATGCTGGGGGCGGGCATGATGCCCGGCGGCAAGCCGATCATTGCAGGCGCCATCGCCGCGCCGCCGAAGGGCCCGACCGTGCAGTATGGCGAGTACATCCTGTCATATCAGGATTGCCGCGAATGCCACGGCGCCGATCTGACCGGCGGAGTCCAGGGCCAGCTGGCACCCATAGGGCCTGGCCTCAACGTGGTGAAGGACTGGAAGCTGGACCAATTCGTCGCCACCATGCGCACCGGCATCGATCCCGGCGGTCATCAGCTCAGCGAGGAAATGCCCTGGCGCCAGATGGGCAAGATGGACGATGACGAGCTGACGGCGATCTATCAATATCTGACGCATATGCCGGAGCCGCAGAGCACTGCCGCAAACTGAAAGCAGCGAGTTCCGCCTTCCCCCTCACCCCGACCCTCCCCCTCGCGGGAGAGGATCGGGGTGAGGGGGGTGACTGACGGGTCGCTCAGATCGTCTTCGCGCCCTGCATGCCGGCGACGATCTGGACGCGTTTGCGTTTGAGCGAGCCGGGCTTGTATTTCGCCAGCCAGCTATCGGTCTCGTCCAGGAACAGCGTGCCGTCATTGCCGCGATCGCCGCGTTGCAACGTCGCCTCCTGCACCGAGCGGAAGTAGTAATGGAAGAAGAGGCGGTTGAATTCCGTGAAATAGATATCGGCGACGCGCTTATTGCCGCGGATCAGCAGCATGTTCTCGTCATTATCCTGGGTCGAGGCGGCGCTGAAATTGGCCGAGCCGGTGACGGTGAGGGGATCGCCGCCCAAGGGGTCGACCAGCAGGAATTTCGAATGGATATAGCTGACATGGGTGTTGAGCCCCAGCGCGCGGTTATTGGTTTCCGCCGTCCATTGATAGAGCGGATCGCGCAGATAGGCACCCCAGGCCTGATAGACATTGTTCTTCGCGTTGATGACGATGAAGGGCTTCTTGCTCTTGGGATCCGGCTTGTCGCGCTTCTCCAGCAGCAGGAAGGTGAGATGATCCATCGCCGTGTTGTTCTGCAGTAGTGACTTGAAGACGTCGGCGACGCCGAAAGCGAGCGTGATGCAGGAGAGTGCCTTGGCCTCGTCCAGGGCAGCCGCATACATGTCCAGCACGCTCAAGCCCTGGCGCGGGCTGAAGACCGGTGTCACCCCGGCGGGGATCTTGTGCCAGTCGCTGGGCACCGCCTGCAGCGCCTCGACCGCATCCTTATAGGCGGCGTTCTTCTTACGCACCGTCGCGGCATCGTCGCCGCGTTTGCCGCCGGGATCGGTCTTCAGCAGGTCCCAGTAATTCTGATAGATCACCGCCGTCGCCGGATCGCGCAGCCAGTGGCCGACATTGGTCTGGCCGAAGATGCCGCCCTCGGAAATATTGGTCGAGCCGGTCCAGACGGCGGTCGGCACCTGCTTCTTGCCCTTCAGTAGCACCATGAACTTGTTGTGCTCGATCTCGCTCGGCCGCGCCTCGCGCAAACGGGCGATGCAGGATTGCGGCAGCTTCGCGGCCTTGATGGTCTTCAGCGTGTCCTCGCGGGGAAAGCTCGGTTGCAGCGTGCCGTTCTTGTCGTATTTCTTCTTGCCGTCCAGGATCAGCTGCACATCGACGCCCTTGTCATGCGCGGCTTTCAGCGCATCGACCACGGGCCGATAGCTGAATTCATAGAAGCAGCCCAGCAGCGTATCGCCTTTGCGCGCCTGGGCGATGAAGCCCAGGATGGCATCGTCCAGCGAACGGCTCAGCCACTCCCAGGCCTCTTTCTGCTTCGACGGAGGCTGCAGGTCGCTGGGCTTCTTGTTGCCGAATTTCCGCGCATAGGCCTGGCTGCTGGCGATGCCGCGATTGAAGAAGATGTCGTGTTCGTTCTCGGAATAAAGCGGCTCGGTTTCGATGACGATCTTGATCGGCGCGGCATTGCGGTCGAGATTCTTCGGGCTGCCTTTCAGCGGATGGAACCAATAGGTATAGCTGCGCGCCGGCTTGGCGGTGAAATCGTCCCAGACGAAGCTTTGGATCGGCTGGGCATAGGTGCTGACGGTGGTGGTCTCGTCGGGCTGCGGAATCACCGACTGGAAGACCTTGAAGCCCAGCATGTAATAGCGCTCGTTCTCGGTCGCGTCCTCGCGCTCGACGGCGAAGCCCAGCAGGCCTTTGGTATCGGCGCCGCCTTTGCCCGGCGTGCCGGCATCGATCGCGAATGAAACGGTGTTGGTGCCGCAGACGGCATAGACCTGATAGCCGCCTGTCTTGCGTGACTTGAAGCGCATCTGCATCTCCCCACCGGCAATGCCGGCCCTGCTGCTGCCTTCGTCAAACGATGTAAGGTGACGGTCCCGTGTGCAGGATGGTAATCCCAGGTCTCGGCCAAGCACAAGTCGGGTCAGGACCAAGATTCTCTGGTTAAGATCGTGAGCAATTGCCGGGAGGTGGTCGCCAACACAGAGATCTGGCTTGTGTGGCGGCGGATTTGAGCACCTGGCGCTGCAACCCTTGATCCGGGGGTCCAGGGCAACTGATGAAAGGCTTATATCGGCGATGCTGCTAAACGGATCGGCCATGATCCGTCATCAAAATTTAACAAGGATGAATGCAGTTAGCATGGAGCGGCGCAGATCAGCGCGTGAGGACGACATAGCCGCGGGTGATCTTGCCCTCGGGGATCGCGATGGTGTTCATGGCGGCGTAGAGTTCTTTCGCCGTGACCCAGACCGGCGGATATTTATAGCGTGAGACATCGAGGATCAGGAAGCGGTCGCTCTGTGTCTCATAGGCAGCGATGGGCGAGATATGGCCGCCGATCTTTTCGTTGAGGACGGAGCGCAGATAATTGACCAGCACATATTGATCGCGGCTGCCGAGGCGCGCCACCGCCTCGCGGCGAAAGGCATCGAGGCCGTGATCGGTGGCATGATGCACCTCCGCTTTCAATCCCTGCGCCCGCGCGACGCCGCCCAGCATATCGAGGCTCATACCCATCTTCTCGATCAGGGCGCGGGGTTCCGCCGCCTCGGTCTGCTGGTTGAAGAAGTTGTCCTGATCGAAGACGTTATACGGTGCCAGCTCGGCCGAGGCCGGCGCCGGCATGCGCAGTGCGTTCAGCACCATCACCAGGGAGGCGACACCGCACAGCGCCTGGGTCTTCTGCGTCACGAATTGCTCGCTCAGCGGAAAATAGGCGGTGGAGGTCTTGGATGCCAGCAGCAGGTGTCGTCCCTCCTGGCTGTCCAGCGCGATCAGATTGGGCGGCACGGGCAGCGTCTCGGCCCAGGCCGGCGCGATCGCAAACAGGCTCGACACGGCGATCAGGGGCAGCAGGTGTCGCGACATTCATAACCTCCCCGTCGACTATACTTCCCTGCCGACGCGCCGATCATCGGTTGCCAGCCGGCCGGAATCAACGATGCCGTGCGCATCCATTGCAAATGTAACGCGCTTCACCCTCGGCATGTAAGCCTGCGGCAGCGCCGGCATGGTGCAAACCGATGCACGGCAACTACGGCTGTAACCGTTTTGGACCTGAGCATACGCTCGAAGGGTAATATCCTCCGACAGGCATGCCGGTGCGTGTGAAAGCAGTCTTGTTCTGTTATCTCCTGTGGAGGAATGCCTGCGATGAAACTGTCTCCTGGCGATCACACCGCCCGCGCCAACGATGTGCAACTCAGCTATACCGTCAGGGGGGAGGGGCCGCTTCTCTTCGTCACGTCGCCTGGCTGGGGCATCGCATCGGCTTATCTGCAGCGCGGCCTTGCGCCGCTGGAAAAGCAATTCAAGCTGATCTTCATCGATACGCGCGGCAGCGGCAAGTCGGCGCGTCCCACGGATGCAACGCAAATGGGCAGCACCGTGATGGCGGATGATATCGACGGACTGAGGCGTTATCTGGAACTCGACTCGATCGATCTGCTGGGCCATTCCAATGGCGGCACCATCGCCATTGCCTATGCCGAGCGCCACGGCGCATCTTTGCGCAGATTGGTACTGGTTTCCAGCCAGCTGCTCGGCTTCGAGCGCGGCGACGTCATCCGGAAATTCCTGGACGACGCGGCAGACGATCCCCGCTACCGGGCGGCGGTTCCCTATCACGACGCACCGGTGCCCAAAACGGATGCGGCGTTCAGGCAGTGGTTCGGCAATCTTCTTCCCTTGTACTTCCACGATCCGCGGAAGAACCAGGCGGCGTTTGAAGCGGCCATCGGCAATCCGCCGTCGGCCTGGGCCTTTCACGCACAGAAGGCGGCCGACCAGCTGCCCTCGGCCGACCTGGTGCCGCGGCTTGGCGATATTCAGGCCACAACGCTGATTCTCGTCGGCAGGCATTGTTGGATCTGTCCGGTGGCCGTTTCCGAAAAACTGCATGCCGAGATCCGGAACTCCAGCCTGGTGATCTTCGAACAGACCGGCCATTTTCCCTGGATCGAAGAGCCGGAACGCTTCTTTCCCGAGGTCACGCGCTTTCTCGCGGCTTGACGCCGGTCGGTCGTAAACGACAGTCACGCTTCTTCGGTGGGCATCTCAATCGGAGACAATACATGCAATTTGCCGAACGTCTGAAATCCGCACCAGTGTTCCTGGCCGAAGGCGCCATCGCGACGCGGCTGATCTATGAGTTCAAGCGGGAGACGCCGGATTTCGCCCAATTCATCCACCTCTTCGATCCGGCTGCCCGCGCCGATCTTGTCGAGATCTTCCGCAGCTATATGAAGATCGCGGCGGAATATGATTTGCCGATGCTGGTCAGCGCACCGACCTGGCGGGCGCATCCCGAGGGGCTGGCGCGGCAGGGCTTCGCTGCGCCGGGTGATCTCGCGCGCGTCAATGGCGATGCTGTCGCCGTCGTTCAGGAACTGCGCCGGGAACTGGGGCTTGAGCACAATGTCTATATCGCCGGCGTGATCGGTCCGCGTTTCGACGGCTACGATCCCAGCGGCGCGCCGGATGCGGCGACGGCGGAAGCCTATCATCTGCCCCAGGCGCAGGTGCTCGCCGCTTCGGGCGTCGACCTGCTCTCGGCGCGAACCTTCGCCAGCCTGGAGGAGCTGCTCGGCGTGGCCCGCGCTTTCGCTGCGACGGGCTTGCCTTATGTCCTGGCGCCGGTGGTCGATGCCCACGGGAATCTGCGGGACGGCACGCCCCTGACCGAAGCGGTGGCCCGTATCGACGCTGAGGTCAGCTGTCCGCCGTTGCATTTTTTTATCGGCTGCGTCCACCCGGCGCATGTCGTGGCGGCGGCTGAGGGACGGGCCTGGCCGGCATCCCAGCGGGTTCTCGGCCTGCACGGCAATGCGTCGAGCCTGCCGCCTGAAGAACTCGACAGGCTCGACCATCTGGATGCGGGCGATTCCGAGGACTTTGCAGATTTCATGGTCGAGCTGCATGGCCGCGGCGTCAAATTGCTGGGCGGCTGCTGCGGCACAGGTGTCGCCCATATCCGCGCCGTGGCACGGCGTTTCGCTGCCAGCGGGCCGGAAGCGAAGGCAGCGTCACTGGCATCGCGCCGCTGATGACGCGAACGCCGCGTTTCGCGCGGCACCGTCCCGCGCGGCGCAATCCGGTGCGGCGCGCGGGTCACACGACGCGATAGGCGAGATGCACGGCGCCGATGACGGCGACCGCGATCGCGCTGACGATGCCGACCTGCAAACCTAATCGTCGCCCGCCGATCCAGGCCGCCATCACGGCCTTGGACACCGTGTTGACGACGGCGGCGAGCAGGATCGCGGCGGTGGCATCTTCGGCCGCGATCTGGTTGCCGCCCATGCGCGCCATGGAGAGGGTGAGGGCATCGACATCGGCGAGGCCCGAGACGGCGGCCAGCGCGTAAACCCCGCCGGTGCCGAGCGTGGTCGCCGCCAGCTTGCTCAGCAGCGTGATGACGGCGATCAGCGCCGTCAGCTTCAACGCGGTGGCGAGATCGAAGGGATTCTTGAGATCGAGCTTCGGCTGTTCCTTCTTCGCTGCCGCATCCTTTGCCGGGCGCAGGATCAGCAGCAGCCCGCCCGCCAGCAGCACCAGGCTGGCGGCGCCCAGGGGCAAGGCCAGGCCGATGATCAAGGCCCGGTTCAAGGTACCGGCGATGACGATGACACGGATCACCATGACCATGCCGGCCAGCAGGATGCCGCCGGCCAGCAGCGGGGTGGCGCCTTCATGCGATTTCGCCCAGCGCGCCAGCGACAAGGTCGTCGCGGTGGAAGAGGTGAGGCCGCCGGCGATGGCGGCGACGATGATCCCGGCTTTGTCGCCGATCAGGCGGATGGCGACATAGCCGGCGAAGGACAGGCCGGCGATCATGATGGCCAGCAGCCAGATGGCGGCGGGATTGAGGGTATCCCAGGGATCGACCGTGCGGTTGGGCAGCACCGGCAGCAGCAGGAAGCTCATCGCCAGCAGGATCAGCACGGCGCGGAATTCCAGCCAGGTGATGTTCCTGATCCAGCCATGCAGCGTCTGCTTCAAGGCCAGCAGCAGCGCCATGGCGACGGCGCCGGCCACGGCGACATTAGCATCGCCCAGCACCGCATAGGCGCCGAGCGTGAAGGTCAGCAAGGCGGCGACGACACCGGTGACGCTGAATTCCTCTTTGGCGCGCGCCTCGTTCCAGCTGAACCAGGTGAAGGCGCCGGCGAAGGTGATCAATCCGGCGGCCAGCATCAGCGGCTCGGTGGCATCGGCCAAGGCGGCGCTGACGCCGCCCAGCAAGCCGCTCAGCGCATAGGTCCGCAGGCCGGCCGTGCGGCTTCCTTCCGCTTCGTCCCGTGCCTGCCAGCCGCGTTCCAGGCCGATCAGCAACCCGACGGCAAGCGCGATGCCGAGGCGGCGAAACAGCTCTGCTTCTTCCATACGCGCGCTCTCCCCCCATCAATGTTGCGCCGATCGCAGTATCCGCCTTGCGGCAGGCGCGCGCGATGAACCCTTGCATGCGGTTTTGACCATTGTAACACGTTTGTTGCGTACTGAAATCAGCCGGTAAACTGGCTTCCCTAGGCTGATCCCCGGACATCATCAAGGGATCGGCATATGACGAAGCGGAATCAGGTAGTGAAACAGCGCCCGGGCGGGCAATCCGCCGCGCAAGCTTCCGGCGTGCTGGCCGGTGACATCCTGTCGCTGATCCGGAAAGAGTCGGCGGCGGCTTTATCGCGCGCTTCACCGCCGGCGATCGGTCCGGCCGCGCCGGAAAGGCGGGATCGACCTTTTCTCTCGGTGTGGGAAATCGATGCCAGCCTGGAGGCGGCCTTGACGCAACATGATCCGGCGGCGGATCTCTGGCTGTTCGGCTACAACGCGCTGATGTGGAATCCGATCGTCGATTATGACAAGGCGCAAACCGGATTGCTCAAAGGCTGGCATCGGGAATTCTGCATCCGGACGATCGGCGGCCGCGCTGTGGCCACCGATCCGGGCCTGATCCTGGCGCTGGAACCGGGGGGAGAGAGTGACGGCAGGCTGTTCCGGATTCCGGCGGAGCGGGTTCGCAACGAGCTGCGGCTGCTCTGGCAATGGGAAATGTCGAGCGGCATCTTCGGCGCCGAATGGGTTCAGGTCGAAACCGATGAGGGCCCGTTGCGGGCATTGACCTTCGTGGCCGATCCGACGCATCTGGCTTATATCGGCAAGCTGGAGGATGCGGAGATCGTCGCCTGCCTCCTCAAGTCGCGGGGCATGCCCGGCGGCTGCGCCGATTATCTGAAGCAGATGACGGTGGCGTTGAGCCATCTCGGCCTGTCGGATCCCGCGCTTGAACGACTCGCGCGGCGCCTCAAGCGCACACGCGACAAAGCACAGCGCAGGCGCTAGCGCCGTGGCGGAATGATCGCATAGCCGATCTCGATCGGCCTGCTATCGGAACTGGGCGACCAGTTGAAGACCTCGATGCCGTTGACATGGCCATCCAACATGCTCTTCGGCGGCTGCCAGCCGTCATCGACGCGCCACAGGATCAGCACGCCGTCTTGTGCCACGCGGCCGGCCGTCACCGTCGGCGCCAGGCGCGCATCCAGATCGGTGAGCAGCGCAGGCGCGCTCGGCGACGGCAGG
>LNAP01001915.1_pt1 | contig 26815 bp, 26 predicted proteins | sample 602601 | NCBI WGS metagenome assembly LNAP01 (sample SAMN02440304, study PRJNA202911) | soil metagenome | biome: Subtropical and temperate rainforests or woodlands; isolation source: soil samples (1 kg each in a 20% v/v slurry with milli Q water) were... ... | reverse complement strand
GGCGGTCTCTACGGTAGAGATCGCCAAGGCCATCTTGGTAGATGGCCAGCGACCGCAAGACGTGGCCAACGCTAGGGACATGTCTAAACAGACCGTTCATGCGGCGGTAAAGCGGGTGCGTGCCATCTTGGACGAACACGGGGCCAGCGAGCTGGTTCCCGTTATGGTTTGGTTGCCACCCGAGCTGGCCGCGCAAGTCATGGAGATGGCCAAGCCCTATATGGACGCCAAACCGGCACCGAAAAAGGGTGGCAAGGATGCGTAAGACCGACTTCAAATCATGGCTCAAAGACAACGGTATGGCACTGCCGGTACTGTTTGAAGATGACCCGGTGGCCTACACGTTCGCGCCAATGACAGTCACCCTCACGCCGGAGCTGCTGCACCAGCTCGACCGCGTGCGCCTCTTACAAGACGCCGCCGATGATCACAACTGCCCGGATCGGCAAGCGCTGGAAAGCGAGATTGAACAAGCGCACCGCTTTGTGAGCTGGACGCTACAAGGTATCGTTTTCCCCGAATCAAAGTGAATGGTACTCACCAATGAAAACAGCCACAACGCGACGCCAGAAAATCCTATTTGTTGGGCTGGTCATCTTTGTAGTTACCGGATGGATTCAACAAAAATACGCTAAGTACCGCGCCCAAGCTGACTATGAAAATCACTGTGCGGAGATTGCGAAAAACCCGGCGCGGGTGCCATGCCTAACCCCGACGCCGCCCGACATTCCATTGCCTGCACAGGGTTAGAGTCTCCCACTGATCTCGGTTAAGAGAGGTGCAAATGCAACACTCAATCGCTGAACTTCGAAATATTGCCAGTGAATGGCGGCAAAACAACCAGGAACACACTGGGGGGATTGTGTGCATTTGGGAGCGCTCAGCCTACTGTTGGAAAAACGAGCTGCGCGATCCGAACCATGAAAGACCAGGTGTGTACGCAGTTTTAGAAGATGGCCAAGTGTTTATTGCCCAAGGTGGTGATTACTCGAACGGGGCCAAACAGTGGGTAGAAGTTGCCCCTGCAGCAATCAAAAATCCCGCCTAGATCTACCTCAAAATTCTTGTCCTGCGCGTGCCCCCTTCGGGGGGCGGCTGTCGTAAAGCGCGCCAGGTCTTGGCCCTTCGGGCTTCCATCCTCACGCCTCCGGCCTTCGGCCTGCGCGCTCCGCTTGCTTTGTAACGTACGGCACAGGGTTTTCTTTGCCGCCCTGCCGGGCGGATTTGAAAACCTACCGGCCATGCGGCCGGGCGCTGCAGAAACTCACGTCCAAGGACAGTGCACGACTCAGGAAATCGCCCTGCAGTTACCCACCGTCCAGGCATGAAGCGCGCCTGGCCCGTGGATAACTGCACCGCTCGCTCTGGCCTTTGATGGGCCCCGCTCGCTGGGCGATTTGTCGTGCGTGAATTCCTGCAGCGCAAGAGCAACCTTCGGCGACCAAGAGCTGCGCCCTTGGATCCGCAGACCAATTCCCCGGCCACATGGCCGGTCGCCGCTGAGCTCACGTCCAAAGACAGCGCACGGCTCAGGAAATCGTCCTGCAGTTACCCACCGCCCAGGCATAAAACGCGCCTGGCCCGTGGATAACTGCACCGCTCGCTTTGGGCCTTTGTTGGGCCCCGCTCGCTGGACGATTTTTCATGCGTGAGCCCACCGGCGAAAGAGCAGCCTTCGGCGACCAAGAGCTGCGCCCTTGGATCCGCAGCCATAAAGTCGCCTGACCGGCAGCGGCCAGACTCAAATACCTGGCGTTCATCCTGAATCGTCAGGTATTTGCGACCGGCTCAACTGAGGGTTGTTCTGCAGGCACTTCGACCAGCTCTTTCGCATCAACGAACAGCACTTTGCAATCCACGCATTGCACGCGACCGCTCAAGCCCGGTTTGCCCCACAAGTTCAGGTGACAGCTCGGGCAGGTGTATTTGCGCTTGTTCTTTGGATCTTCGGGATTTGTCGCCGGGGTCAACAATCCGGCAGAAGTCAGGGCAAGCAGATCTATCGTAGGATCGCCCACGGGCTGCTCCACGGGTTGACCATCCGGTCCGTAAAGCTGTGTAGCTGACATGGCTACCCGTTGGGTAACCACGTCGATCCAAGAAAGCATGCCGCCCTGCTCAATGAGTTCCTGACATGCGACAGCAAATGGCCCGCCGTCAATGATGTAGTGCGTCATCTGCTGGCCGCATTGCTTCCCACCAGGTTCACCCGTATCGGACGGCATCAATCCGATGGACTTCATTTTGTTGGCCCACTCGCGGTTGTGGTAGCCGCTGCGTGAGCGCGTGCCGAAATGGTCTTGCCACTGGTGCACCTGTTCGTGTGCCAGTGTCGAAAGTGTTTGATCGATCCGGCGATGCGCGAAGTACGCGCAGTTCAGTGCGATCTCATCGCTTTTTCCCGCGCCGTTCCGGCGCAGGAACCGCGATGGCGAGAAGTACCCAAACGTGTTCGCTTTCCGTTGCAGGGTGAAAATGCAGCCGGGGAGCTGACCGCCGAATAACTTCTCGTTGAACCAGTCGTAAGCACCCTCGATTTCTTCGTAAAGCTGCTGACTTGGCGTGGCCGACATATGGACTCCTTTCTCGCATGCGAGAAAACCCCCGCGCCTGTTTACAAGCGGCGGGGTGGGTGAAATTCGTGCAAAGCTTATCCTGTATCGTACGATACAGAATGCACCCGAAAAAAGGGGGTTGCCCCCCTCTCAACCAAAGATTCCAAGCAGGTGGCCAACGACCATCAGCAGTGCGCCGATGGCCATGCCGGAACCTATGAGCAGCGCGCAAAATCCCACGGCCCGGCGCTGCGCTTGGGCCGTGAGCAGATTTGCGGAACTCCGGTTTATCTCGTTACCAATCCTTGCGACCGCTTCGCGGCCAGCAAGGACTAGCGCGTTACGCTCCTTTTCCATCATGGACTCAAAGTTCATTTGCGACTGCAGCAGTGCTTTGCCGGAACCATCACGCACAGCCTCGGAAATCTTCGCCGCCAACTCGCCGTCGACCTGTTCCAGGCGACGGACGAGCGCGTCGAAGTCTTCCATCATCTGCCCGACCATCGCCTCTCGTGCTGTCGTCGCGTCTTTGGCCATCGCTTACTTCCCCTTCCCGAACAGAGCGCCATAAACCTGATCCAGGTTCTGCCAGGCCGACTTGGCGAGACGCTGAACCGATATCATCCGCTTGGCCTGTTCCTTTGCCGCATCGTCTTGCGCTGCGCGCAACTGCTCGCGGTAATCCGTGGTGTCCTGCACCACAGCGGCGATGTTGGTTTTCAAAGCCCGCAAGCGTTCGAACACTTCGTTCGAATAAATCACCGCATCACGCTTGAGCGTGAATTTCTTCTCCATCTCATGGAACCCCAGCACAGCGGCGAACGTATGAGGCAGGTCGTCAGCGTCATCAATTTCAACCTTGTTGAACACCACCAAAATGCGGCTGCGTGGCACGCCCAACGCGGCAAGTGTCTTGATCGTGTTGATGGTGTCGGCTTGCTGTTTCTTCTCCGATACCGTTGGAACCAGGAAGTAATCGAAATCTTCATGGGAGCCCGCGAACTGGCCCATGTATTTGAAAAAATCCTCGACGTTGGATGCTCCAACGTCTACTACGGCGTTGTCCTCGGTCAGCAAGATCTCTGACAACTCACCGAACTGGCGGCCTTTCATTCGCTCGATCTCGGCGGCATCGTCTGATGCGCCGGCGTTGATCGTCTCGATTGCGAAACGCACGCCACCCATTCGCGGCGACAACAACGAGTCGGATACGGTGGTCTTTCCGGTGTTACCGCTGAAATTGACTACTGCGACTTTCATTTTGGCGTCCTTTTTCGACGGCCTGCACTCTCGTACATGGCCAAATCTGAGGCGTTCTTATCGTCCCCAGGGTTCATAATCTTGCTCAGCTCACTCGGCCCCAACGGGGCCGTTTGACTGACCGGTGATTCTGCATCTGTATCGTACGATACACCTCCTTCCTTTTCCGGCGCCTCACGTTCGATCACAGGTTGCACGCTTGGCACTTGGCTCGACGTTGCAGCCTGTTTCTCCGGGTTCTGTTTCTGAGCTTTGCGATACCGATACAGGTAGCTTTTCAGCGTCTCCATACTCAGTTCGATACCCTGTTGCTTCAACACATCCAGGATCACTTGGCGACGTACACCCGCACTTAGTTGCTGCTCAATCAATGGCATCACCTGGCGTATTTTCGCTGCCTTTGTCTCAGGCTCTACCGCCATCAGGGCATTCGTTAGATCTTTGTCGTTCATTTTGCACCCTACCTGCACCCCTGTTGCACTCTATGTGCATCTTACCTGCCCCCTACCTGTAGTCAAGTTGCACTGCTCTTGCACTCTTGTAGCACCCTTCCTGCACCCTTCCTGCACCCTTTCTGCATACCACCCTACGGCCTTCGGCCTAAACAGTGGATACGCCCTTAACAAGAGCTTCGATTTTTCCCCTTAACAGGGTCAAAATCTCAATACACATCACGCACCCCCCTAGCGGGAGGCGCAAGCCGCGCAGAGCGCGGCCTACAGCGAAATCCATGCAATTTCTTACGCTATACAATTGCTATACAAAAGTACCATCTAGACCAGCAAAATCAAGCTTTTTTTGTATTACATTTGCTATACGCGGTTCGGACCGATATTGTATCTGTGAAAATGCGTCAATTTCGGCTCAGAGAGGACCACCGTGGCGAAGACACTTCCCATACGTTTGAACGACGAGCAAGAGGCTCGGCTTGAGCAAGCGGCGGCATTGGCAGGGTACAAACACCTGTCGACTTATGTGCGTGACAGGGCTCTGGCGAGCGAGAAATCGAGTGGCCGTCAGAGTGATTTGGACAGCTGGGCAGATCAGCAACGCACACTCGGTTTGCTCGAAAGTATCAGCCAGGCTCAGGCGGAAAATCGAACCCTTCTAACCATCGCCGTGCATCTGCTTCGACAAGGGTTGCAGCAAGGAAAGGTCAACGAGTTGCGCGCCGAACTCAGCCATTTGGCTGATCCCGATCAGCTAATCAGCAGGCTATTGCCCGAGCTGGCCAGCGACATTGAACGTCTATCAGGAGAGGACAATGCATAAAAGAGAAGTCGATTCTGCAACGATGACAGCGGGTTTCGGTTTGCCGATCGCTGGATGGGGAGCGGGGGTCTACTTGGCACAGATGCCACTGACCCCCTTCCCTGCAGCTTTCAAGGAAACACTCCACAACGGCTGGCACAATCCAATTGTGTTGGGAGCGACAATCGCCACATCAGTAGCCGCCGCCTCTCTGGTCTACTACCTGCAGGAATATTGTGACGATGGGTTCCGGGGAGAGCAGTACCAGGAATTCCTACGGGGTTCGCAGATAAAGAACTGGCACACCGTCAAGGCCAAGGTAAATCGCCGCAACGCGCAGACCAATCGCGAACGTAAGAAAAAAGGGCTGGCCAAGTCTGATCCCATCATGATTGGCAAGCTGCCAATGCCTCTGCACCTCGAAGATCGAAACACGATGATTTGCGCATCTATCGGCGCCGGTAAATCTGTGACGATGGAAGGAATGATTGCCTCGGCGTTGAAGCGTGGGGATCGCATGGCTGTCGTCGACCCGAACGGGACGTTCTATTCCAAGTTCAGTTTCAAAGGGGATTACATCCTCAATCCCTTTGATGTTCGGTCTGCGGGCTGGACGATCTTCAACGAGATCCGTGGCATCCATGACTTCAACCGGATGGCCAAGTCGATAATCCCGCCCCAGGTTGACCCAAGCGATGAACAATGGTGCGCGTACGCACGCGACGTGCTGTCAGACACCATGCGGAAGCTCAAAGAAACCAACAACCCAAACCAAGACACGCTGGTAAACCTGCTTGTGCGTGAGGATGGCGACACCATCCGCGCCTTCCTGGCCAACACGGATTCCGAAGGCTACTTCCGGGACAACGCAGAAAAAGCCATCGCAAGCATTCAGTTCATGATGAACAAATACATTCGCCCTCTGCGCTACATGAGCAAGGGTGAATTCTCCATCTATCAATGGGTAAACGATCCAAACGCCGGCAATCTGTTTATCACTTGGCGGGAGGACATGCGCGACACCATGAAACCGCTTGTGGCCACGTGGATTGACACCATCTGCGCCACGATTCTCAGCTCGGAACCGATGACGGGTAAACGCCTCTGGCTGTTCCTCGATGAGCTGCAATCACTCGGGAAACTGGAAAGCTTTGTTCCAGCGGCAACCAAAGGCCGTAAGCATGGCTTGCGAATGGTCGGCAGTCTGCAGGACTGGTCGCAGCTCAACGCCAGTTATGGCCGCGACGATGCGGAGACGCTGCTGTCGTGCTTCCGGAACTACGTCATTCTTGCTGCAGCGAACGCCAAAAACGCAGGCATGGCCAGCGAAATCCTCGGCTCTCACGATGTTAAGCGCTGGAGGAAATCACACACGGCAGGCAAGTTGACCAGGACTGAGGAAGTCACGCGGGATGAGCCGGTGGTACAGGCTTCTGAAATATCCAACCTTCCGGATCTGGTCGCCTACGTGAAATTCGGTGAAGACTTCCCAATCACCAAAGTGAAGACGCCATACATCGATTACAAAGAGCGCGCCCAAGCAATCATGATCACCGGTCAGGCGGCGTAGCGAGGTAGCCATGTTCAACGTTACCTCTATCAAGGGGAGCAACCAGTACGCTGCAGCTGGGTACTACACAGCTGCAGACGACTACTACGCAAAAGAGTCCCCTGGCGAATGGCAGGGAATAGGTGCCGAACTTTTGGGATTGGAAGGACCCATCGACCAACAAGAGCTGGCCAAGCTGTTTGACGGCAAGCTTCCGAACGGCGAAATGATGCCGAAGCCCGTCAACAAGGAAACCGGTGAAATAGTCACTCGCCGTATGGGCTTGGACCTGACCTTTTCAGCACCAAAATCTGTCTCGATGCAGGCACTCATTGCCGGTGATAAGGACGTGGTAGCGGCCCACGACCGTGCCGTTACCAAAGCTATGGAGCATGTCGAGAAACTGGCGCAGACCCGCAGAAAGGAACATGGCAAGTCCATGCTCGAAAGGACGGGCAATCTGATTATCGGTAAGTTCCGGCATGAACTCAGCCGGGCCAAAGACCCTCAGCTGCACACACACGCTGTCGTCATGAACGCAACACGGCGTGCGGACGGCAAGTGGCGAGCGATTCATAACGACGACATTTTCAAGATCCAACCGCAGATTGACGCCATGTACAAAGGCGAGCTGGCCAAAGAGCTGCGCGAGCTGGGTTATGAGATCCGAGTGTTGGACAAGGACGGAAATTTCGAGCTGGCCCATATCTCAAGGGACCAGATCGAAGCGTTTTCAAGCAGGGCCAAAGTGATCGAGGACGCGCTGGCCAAGGACGGCAAAACGCGGAGCAACGCTACTGCATTGGAAAAGCAGATCATTGCGATGGCCACCAGGCCACGGAAGGACGAGCGCGACCGGCATCTGGTCAAAGAATATTGGGTCACGAAAGCGCGAGAACTGGGTATTGAGTTCGGCGGCCGCAGTCAGCTTGATAACCGTGAATATGGCAGGCGATCAGAGAGCATTCATGCGGAACACAACCTTCCAGAAGGAATCTCGGCTGGCCAGGCAGTTGTTCAGTACGCAATAAACCACCTGACCGAACGTGAGCAGGTTGTCGGTGAATCAGATCTGCGCACAGCGGCGTTAAGACGCGCCGTTGGGTTGGCTTCACCAACAGAGGTCGACGACGAAATCAAACGTCTGGTGAAACAAGGATCGCTAATCGAGTCGCCACCTGCTTACAGGATGGCTACCGCACCTGACGGGGCGGCGCTGTCACCTGCAGGGTGGCGCGCCCTGTTGAAAGAGCAAAAGGGATGGTCTGAGAAAGAAGCCCAGCAGTACGTCAAGAAGGCTATCGACCGCGGCTCATTGGTTGAAGTCGAAAAACGCTACACCACTCAAAGGGCGTTGAAGCGCGAGAAAGCAATTCTTGCCATCGAGCGCACTGGTCGCGGGCAGGTCACGCCTCTATTGACCAAAGAACAGGTAGCGAAAGCGCTTGAGGGTTCAACGCTTTCGGCTGGCCAATACCAGGCCGTGGAAGTGATTGTCAGTACAAGCAATCGTTTTGTCGGCATCCAGGGCGACGCGGGCACCGGGAAAACTTACTCTGTTGATCGCGCTGTGAAGCTGATCGAATCCGTCAACAACGCCATGACTGAGCGTTCGACAACGACCGACGCAACGTTTCGTGTGGTAGCACTGGCCCCCTACGGCAACCAGGTGACCGCGTTGAAAAACGAAGGGCTTGATGCACACACACTTGCCAGTTTCTTCCATACGAAAGACAAGAAGCTAGACGAGCGAACAATCGTTGTTCTCGATGAAGCAGGGGTGGTCGGAGCTCGCCAGATGGAGCAGCTGATGCGAATTATTGAGCAATCAGGTGCACGACTGGTCCAGCTGGGTGACACCAAACAAACAGAGGCCATCGAGGCTGGTAAGCCATTTGCTCAGCTGCAGCAAAACGGCATGGAAACAGCGCGTATCAAAGAGATCCAGCGTCAGAAAAATCAGGAATTGAAAATCGCTGTACAGCATGCCGCAGAGGGAAATCCCGGGAAGTCCCTTGCTCACGTAAATCATGTCGAGGAATTTCGCGACCCTGCCCTTCGGCATGAAGCCATCGTCCGAGACTACATATCGCTGACTCCAGAGGAACGCAAAGAAGTGCTGATCGTTGCGGGTACGAACAAAGACCGCAAACAGATCAACACCATGACGCGAGAAGCGCTCGGCCTTGTAGGCAAAGGTCTAGAGCTACCGACGCTCAACCGCGTGGACACGACACAGGCGGAACGCCGGTATGCGCCCAGCTACAAAAAAGGGCTGATCGTTCAGCCAGAGAAGGACTACATAAGGGCTGGCCTGACGCGAGGCGAGCTGTACACCGTTGACCAGGCCCTGCCCGGCAACGTCCTTGTAGTGAAGGATAAAAACGGAAACCGCGTCGAGTTCAACCCCCGGAAATTGACCAAACTCAGCGTCTACAACCTTGAGAAGCCAGAATTTTCCGTTGGCGATCTGGTACGAATTACCCGCAACGATCAAAAGCTGGATCTCACCAACGGCGACCGAATGCGAGTGGTCGGTAACGTCAATGGAGTGATCGAGCTGGCCTCCGTCAAAGAAAGGGACGGCAAGCCGGAAAGGGTTGTAACGCTGCCAACCAATCGGCCATTGCATCTGGAACATGCCTACTCTGCGACTGTTCACAGCGCACAGGGGCTCACAAATGATCGGGTAATGATCTCCATCAACACCAAAAGCCGGACCACTTCCCAAAACCTCTGGTACGTGGCCATCAGCCGGGCCAGATACGAGGCTCGCATCTACACCGACAAAATTGCTCACCTACCAGCTGCAATTGCCAACCGTTATGACAAAACAACTGCGCTCTCGCTGCAGCAGGAACGTGAGCGTCAGCGTAAAGAACCTATCAAGCCGCGCACGGTCTTGGACGGCAAGGCGATGGAAAAGAAACAGCGTACCGCGCTGGACGGTGCAAGCGCCGGTAAATCAGGCGTGTAGGTGGGGTCTGGGGAGTTACGGAACAGAAAGTGCACTTAAGCCCAGCACCTTCCCGCAACCCCTTGCGACGTCTGGTGGTTCGGGAATAACCATCCATTGACTGATATCGCGTACAGGTCTTCACTGCTGCCCTACCCTAATCGGGAACAGAGGATGGAACCCATGGCTGCATACCTTCACTATCTCAAAATTGAAAAATTCAGAGGCATTCGCTTGCTAAGATGGCACCCAAGTGCCGGGGTCAACGTGATTCTAGGGGGAGGTAATGTAGGGAAGTCGACGTTACTGGAGTCTATCGCACTCCTGCTCAGCCCTACCAACAGCTACACCTTGGCGGATGCTGACTACTGGAGTCGAGACGTTGAAGCCGAATTCCTGATCGAAGCAGTTATATCGTTACCCGGCGAAAGCGCTATCAATCAGCAGGGAGCGATGGCTTGGCCATGGGAATGGGACGGCCGCAATGCCGTCCTTCCTGAAGTCGCCGGAGATACGGAGCAAGCACCTAGACCGGCCGTTTACAAGATAAGAGTGAGAGGTACTGCCGAGCTGGAGTTGGCATATGAAATAGTGCAGCCCGATGGGAACTGCGCTTCATTGTCAGTGGCTCTGCGTCGATCCATCGGAGTCGTTAGGCTCTCCGGTGATGATCGCAGCGATCGGGATTTGCGTTTAGTGTACGGCGCCGGCTTGGACAGACTGCTGGCTGACCGGGGGCTGCGTGCACGCTTGGGCAGGGAGATTGCGGCAGATCAAATTGAGCAGCATCTGGATCAGCCGGCGAGAGAAAAGTTGGATGCGCTGGATTTACTGTTCGGGCGTAGAGCGCTTCCAACCGAGTTGGGATTGGCATTTGTTGGCAATGCAGGGGTGTCGGTAAACGCGCTGGTCGGCTTGACCTCAGATAAAAACGGGGTTGCTCTCCCGCTAATCAGCTGGGGGTCGGGAACTCGACGATTAGCTGCACTGGCTATTGCGGACTCCTTACAGGACGGCCATCCGATCACAGTCGTAGACGAGTTGGAACGCGGACTAGAGCCCTACAGGCAGCGACAACTAATGAAAACGCTTATCGAAGGCGCTGGCCAGGCGTTCGTCACGACCCACAGCGCCACCGTCGTCAGCGCCTCTGAGCCAGCATCCCTTTGGTACATCGATTCGGCCGGCAGCATTGGCAATTTGCCCAAAAGTAAAATTGCGCGACACCAATCGGTGGACCCAGAAGCGTTCCTCTCCAGACTGACTATCGTTGCTGAGGGCGCAACAGAGGTAGGTTTTCTGGCTGCGCTACTGGACAGATACGTACCTGACTGGAGCGATCATGGTATTTACATCAGCGACGCGACTGGAAACGACAATGTTTTAAACCTGTTGGAAGCTCTGTCTACGGGCGGTTTGAAATTCGCGGGCTTCGCCGACTTTGAAGGGCGATTCGATGGGCGCTGGCGAGTACTGAGAGATCGAATTGGTCATCTTCTTTTCCAATGGGAACGGGGTTGCTTGGAAGAAAACATCATTCCTCTAATCCCTCATGCTCGTATATTTCGATTCATCGAAGACCCGGCCGCAGAAAAAACCACCATGCGCCTTAGGACGCTAGCCGACCGGCTTGGAATCGAGTCTGTCGATTTCGATGTAATCTCGGACCGCTCCGATGAAGAATTAATGGCCTTGATCGTTGCTGCTGCTACCGGCCAGATACCCGAACACTTGGTGGATGCTGAAAAAACCGTAAAGAACCCCTACAAAGGACACTCATCCGTCTGGTTCAAGTCCGTAGTAGGCGGCCGTGAATTGGCTGAAAAGGTCCACGAGTTGGGGATCTGGCCACTTTTGCAGGCCCGTATGGTTCCATTCCTAAACGCCATTCGAGCTAGCGTTGGACTTGAGCCTTTGCCAGAGGTGGAGCAATGAGTGATGCTTCCGTTGCAGCCGCTCTTCGTTCAGATGCCCGCTTAGTCGTAATAGAAGCTCCCGCTGGCTGCGGAAAAACCTTCCAGGCAGCTGAATATGCTAGAGAGGCTGCGAGTGCAGTCCGACAGGGACAGCGAATCTTGATTCTGACTCATACCCACGCCGCTTGTAGCGTGTTTACGGCCAGAACCAAAGGAGCAGGCCCCCGGGTGCAAATTGGCACCATTGACTCGCTCATTGTCCAAATCGCGACGGCTTATCACCACGTACTCGATCTACCATTGGATGTTTCTGCCTGGGCGTTCGCTCAGGGTGCTTCTGGCTTTGATCAGCTTGCTCATAAGGTCTCTACGTTATTAGGTCGCTCTTCTGCGATATGCGGTGCGCTGGCAAGTCGCTATCCCATTGTTATCTGCGATGAGCACCAAGACGCTAGCGAGGGACAGCATGGCGTCATCATGGCTATCGGTAGCGCCGGATCGCGGTTGCTAGTGTTTGCAGATCCGATGCAAGCTATCTACGGTTCTGACGCGGAAACGGCGGCCCGGTGGGCGCATCTCCAGGAAGCAAGCAGCGCGGTAGAACTTCTAGACTATCCACATCGATGGGATCGAGGGTCTCGCACGTTGGGCGAGTGGATTCTGGGGGCGCGTGAGACGTTACGACAGGGAAACGCTATCGATTTGCGAGGGAGGCTTCCGCAAGGCCTTTCAATAATCTACGCAGATAACCAAGCCCAGCGGCATGGGCAATACCAGGTCTCCACAGACGAAGGACGGCAGATCAAAAGCGTATTGCGAAGGGATGGTGGTCTTCTCATCCTTTCCGCTCACAACACGACAATTCGCGGCCTGAATGCTATGTGGTGGCGCACCATTCCTATTTGGGAAGGCTTTACCAGATCGGCGTTATCACTGCTCGCGATTCGTTGCCGTCAGCAGGTCGGAGACGCTCATGCGTTGGCCGAAACCTTTTGCGATTTCGTTGGAGAGGTTGGTATCGGCTTCACGCCGTCTGGCTTTGGAAATCGGTTGAAGCAGGAAGTCCAAACAGGATGCGAGGCTAAATGCCGTGGAAAGCCAGCGTTAATCCAACGACTCGCACGTTGTATTCTGGAAGCGCCTGACCATAGGGGGGTCGGAACAGCTCTAACCTTGTTACATGGATTTATCAAGGATGAAGAGGCCTTCAGCGGCGTGAAGATAGATCTTCGACGTGAGTTTTATGAGGCACTCCAGCTGGGAAGTTTCGATGACCCGGAGCAAGGCTTCACCCAGCTAAGTAGCCGTAGAGCTCAAATGCAACCGTCCATACCGCCCCGCGCTATCAGTACCATCCACAAGGCAAAAGGTCTTGAATGCGCCAATGTGTTGCTGATGCCCTGTGATAGACATCACTTCTCTGCGGCAGAGAAAAATCGCTGCCTTCTTTACGTCGGATTGAGTCGGGCCAGTAGCTCGTTGACGCTAGTCCTGTCGCCTACCACGCCGAGTCCGTGGTTTACGACATGAAGGTAAAACGCGCCCCATCCGAAATGGGCTGTACATGCTGAGAATGTACAGCCAACGTTCTGAACAAACCAAAGGCAGAGTAGGGGTGCGGGAAGGTGCTGGGCTTAAGTGCACTTTCTGTTCCGTTACTCCCCAGACCCCTAGGTGAATACTCGTTTGTAAAGGAATTCGAGGTTCCGGGGCTGCCCGAACCTCTCTTAGTAGGTCACAGGATTTATGGCTGACTGGAAGAACATAGGCGTGCCCAGGTGGTTTGATTGCAAACTCGGGACGATGAAAGACGGGGATCTGGCTAAATTGGTCGGGATCCCCAAAAGTAAGATTCGGTATCGCCGTCAGTTGTTCGGGATTGATGCGTGGCAGGCGAAGATGGCCATTGAGCCCTACAGGCATCTACTGGGCATAGAATCGACCCGCACGGTAGCGCGGCTTTGCGGGGTTTCGGCCCACAGTATTGATCAATATCGAAAGTCTCTAGGCGTAAAGGCCAGACCAGGACCAACCCCAAGCCCACTCCCAAAGCCAAAGCGTTTTCCGGTCGATCACCCATTGCGTCCCTACAAGCCTCTACTTGGCTTTGTGCACGACAAGGAGGTGGCAGATCTGGCAGGCGTATCACAAACCACAGTGAGAAATTGGCGCGAAGCGTTGGGCCGTTCAGCCGCCAAGCCATTACCCAAAGAGCCCAAACCGCGCCGGATAAAAAACTATGTTGGCCCGTGGCTCGGTTACGAATCTCTATTCGGATCAATGTCAGCGGCAAAGATCAGTCGTGCCGTAGGTGTGCCCTTTGCTGTAGTAGAGCAGCGGCAGATATTTTTAGGGGTCACACCCTATCAGCGCGTGTCAAAACTAGTCCGGTACCAACATTTAATCGGACTCATCCCGATTGGCTTGTTAGCAAAACTCGCCGGCGTTTCCATCAGTTGTGCAAGCGAATTCCGAAACAAGGTAATCGCCGAGAACCGCTAAAATCGCCTCCGGCGGCCAGGGGTGACCCCTGGACGGCATACTCAAACCAAGGGCGCTGCCCTTGTAATCCCGATGGGGTCGCCCATGGCTCAGGTGCGCGGGGTGGTGAAGCTACCCCACACACCCTCACCGAGACTGGGGGTCACTGCGCACCGTCAAGCAGAATACGCCTGCGGCGGTCCTGCGGACGCGGAACCCACCTTCGGCGGGGCCCCCGCCATTCCACTTGACCGCGCTTCGTTCAAACCGCATGACCGGCAATCACCCTTGTGGCAGGCAGAAAAAAGGGGGCAAAGCCCCCTTTCTACCTATCGACCCCGGATCAGACTCGACCCACTCCGCCAAACCCTTTGGGCTGATGGGACGGCACCTTCTGTTCATGCTGCAGCTGACGGTCTTTGACAATGCCCACACCGGCGAATGGGTAACGAATGGACAAGTCTTTGCCAGGGTGAACAAGGCCGGACTTTGCACTGCTTAGCGCGGAGCGCTCATGCGCAACGTGCGTAACGCGATCACCATGGACGATCTGCTGTATGACTTGGTTCTCTTTGAACCCTACGACCTTGCCTTCGTAGGTTTTGCCAGCTTCTGCACGCTCGTACGCAGGCATGTCCATAGGCTTGGACTTCACCAGTTCGGTATCTGCAGGCTTGCCCGCTGCAGCAGCGGCAAGCTCTTTCTTGCTCAGTTCTAGCGCATCCTTGAATGACGCCTTGAACTCAGCTGCACCAGGTGCGTTATCAAATGGCAAATCCTTGTACGGCTTGCCTTCATGCACCCCAGTGCCCGCGTACATCTTTGGACGATCACCAGGTTCCTGCACCAACATCATCGGTTTCGTGTTCAAGTCGGCCTTGAACCATGCCGCTCCCGCCGCTTTCGCATCGGTGAACGACTGACGCTCTTTGCCTTCCTGATTGATGGTGTAAGTGGTTTGAGTAACGTCTTCTTTGGCCATGTTCGAATCCTTTTTCTATCCAATCTGTAACAACTGAAATGCGGTTTAAACCCGCCCTATCCCTGCTGGACCCTTTGGCAAATGCTCTGGTGTTCGACGCCCATCAAGCTCCAGCGCTGGCTTCGCAATCCCTACGGTCTCCGATACATAACGAATGTTCAATGACCTGTCGTTGGTGAACAAACTGGCTTGAATGCTGTTGAGCGACGTTCTTTTGTGTTCGATCAGAACGTCATAACCATTGACCCGTGCTGCTTGATAAAACGACTGAGAATCGCGGTGGACGATTGGGCCTTCATAGGCCCTGCCAATGTCCGGTTGAATGGCCGGGCCATACTTTTGAAACAGTTCAAAAGACGGTTCACTGCTGCGCTTATGGGCCGTTGGCCAGTCTTGAGGATTCAGCTTCGACGTGTTCACAGGGGCCGCGACGGGATCACCAGGTCGCTTTACGCTTTCCATCTGATAAGCGCCTCGCTCCCCCTGTAGGGAACGATCCTTGTCCGTTGGGCTTTCATCTTTTTCCATCTGTAGACCCTCGCTCAATACTGCGGTTTGAAGGCTTTCCCCTGATCCCACCGGCTTTGCCAGTGATTCAGGTACTGCTCAGCGAGATCTGCATCGTTCCAAACCACCAATGCGTTCTCGCTGTTGCTCTTCGCAGCGGCAGCGGTGAAATTGAAGCTGCCCGTCTCTACTGCTCGCCCATCGACGACAATGAATTTGTCATGGTGAATGGGATAGGTGCTGATAGTCCGTGTGGGTATTCCAGCACGCACCAATAGCGTCAGTGCGTGTTTGCCTGCTCTGGATCCATTGCCCTGCAGATTGCCTTGGTAGTCAGCAACCACCGCCACATCGACGCCACGCTGTTTGGCAGAGATCAGTGCCTTCGCAACATCCGGGCTTGTGAACATATAGGCCGACAACCTGATCGAGCTGGACGCTGAATCAATTGTTCGCAGTACCAGGTCGCGTGCTGAACCTTCCGGCGAGAAACCAACCTCGATGCGCCGGGCACCGTCAACATCGCTAGCCACTGCAGGGGAGTTTGCTTCTTTGGCCTGATCAGCCCAAGCGAATGGCGACACCACGCCAAACATCGCAGTGATCGCCAGTACACGAAACATGGGCGACTTAGAAGCCATTGAACGAGCCTCCCCACTGGTCATTGGCTTTCTTGGCCCCGGCCTGATCATCGACACACTGCGCCACGAAGTCCCCACGGGCTGCTGCAGTCCTGGACGGGCTGAAATCGCCGTGCTTGTACTTTCTTATGCCGAAGTAACGCTTGAGGTACTTGTCACAGTCACCATCGTGTCTCATACCCAGCAGGCAAAGGGTTGCGCCGCATGCGTCCTCATCACTGTTTTGTCCATACGAGAAATCAGTTGGGGGCTGCGCGCCTGCTTGGGCAGCGCCTGCAAATGCGAGAGTCGCCACGAAAGCTAAAAGTTGTTTGCGCATAGGTGTCTCCTTTTCTCGCATGCGAGAAATCAATTGATTATTTGAACGAACGAAGGGGCCGACTGCTGCTGTTCAGGCATTGCCGCTGGCTCAGCTTTGGGCGTCGGGGTTTCGAATGCGGTGAACTGCCGTTTTTCCTCGGGCGCATCGCCGGTATCTAACTGGACTTGAATCTGCGGCTTTTGCTGTGCTTGAGGTTGTGCTTGAGCAACGGCTTGTCCATTGGCATCCGTGAAGGTCAGCCATGGGCCTGCAGGCTGCTCAGAGGCCCCCTGAGCGCGTTTACGGGCCTTTGCCGGTGATTGGGTGCTAGCGACAACGGGAATCGCTTGCGCGGCTTCCTGCACGTCAAATGCAGGCACAATCGGATCTTCCGGTGTAGGGTGACTCGCACGGTCGACCACTTTTTCAACGTATGACATTTCACCAGGATGGTCAGGCTTGAAACCGCGAAGCTCGTTCCCGCTGTAGTACATCGAGGTCGCTTTCAACAACGCTTCCTGCTTCGTGCTGCTGGTTTTAAGGGCTTGGCTGTAATACTCGATCAGCAAATTGCTGATCGCCTGCAGGTTGCGGCATGGCTCGAAAACGTCCTGATAGCTCAGGCCCCGGGCGCGCATGTTCGTAACGAGCAATTGCCCCAAGCCCATCGCGTAGCGGTGCCCATCGCGTTCCAACTGCTCAGCCGTCGCAACGGCTTCACTCAGCGACTGGGGCTGACGCTCCAGCCGAGTACCGACCACGCCAATGGCATATGGGTTGAATGACGATTCGTTGCCTATCAACGCTTTGAGGGTCGATGCGTGAACGTTCGGCGCGCACTTGGCCGCAAGTTCCGAAAAGCGTTTTGGCTGGGCTTCGTCGGCAGTGGCCTGGCCGACGAGGCAGGCGGACGCAAGGATGGCCAACGCGAACTTAGGCAGCTTTTGCATATTGCACCTCCGTGATGTAGCGACGGCCATCAAAGCCGTACTCCCACTGAATCACCACGTCGATCAGGTGACGGGAGAATTCAACCAGTTGGTTTTTGGTCATGTCCGATCCACCCCGCGATGCCATCGACGCAAGCCGGTCGAACATCAAATCGGGGCTATCCGCGTGGATTGTGCTGAATGAGCCGCTATGGCCCGTATTCAACAACTCAAGGTAAGGGTAAGCCTCTGCACCGCGCAGCTCGCCCATGATTGCCCGGTCGGGGGTCAGACGGAGAATCGATTCAAGGTGATCAAACGGAGTTACACGGGCTTTACCTTGTCCACCACGCGAGTAGAGAAGGTGAACCACGTTCTCGCTCTTGAGCCGGATCTCGCGGGTATCTTCGATAGTGACAATGCGCTCATTCGGATCAACGTGATCCAACAGCATGTTGAGCCAGGTACTTTTACCAGCGTTCGTACCCGCCGAAATCATGATGTTTTTATGAGCTTTCACGCAGCCGATAAAAAACTCTGGCCAGCGCTTGGCGCGGAACAGTTCGATCAGGTGATCATCACTGTACTGACCAGGTGTACGCGGTTCGTTGATCTGATCAAACGCACCCGACTCGATGTACTTATCCATCGTCATCTGAATGCGGCCAGGTTTACGAATACACACAATGCCGCCGACATGTTGCTCGACGGCAGGTGCTAGCACGCACTGCACCCGATAATCACCACGTTCCGAATCCGCTACGTGGTCGCTCATGTCCATCGGGATACGACCGGACAGGATTGGCGTATAGGCGTTGACCTCTTGCTCTGTATGCGCCGCGATCAGCTCGGCGAGCGACTTGATCAGCGGAAGGCTGACGCCTTCCACGGCAACCGGTCGCATGAACCGGCTCCCGCGATATGCGGCCCAGACGTTGCCCGGACCATTGATAGCGATCTCAGACACTTGTGGGTCATCGAGCAGAAAGTCGAAGTTACGCAGCTTTTGGCGGAACGAAGCAATCTCAGACATGCCAATTCCTCAGTTGATGAATTTCACGCCGCCGTTGTCAGCCTCTTTGGCGTCCTCGGCGAACTGTTCGGTGAAGTCCAAATCACGCTGCAGGTAGATCACTACACGTGAGCCATGCGGAACCGTGACTGTCGGCTGGATGTTTGCGTAACGGCTGAGAATGGTCTGCGACGACTCTGCGGCGGCTTCCTGCACTTGGGTGCGATATTGAGACGCCGAGTTGTCTTGATCCCCGGAGGAAACGCCACTGTTGGAGGCCCCTGCACCGATGATCGAAACAGCAGCTGCAACGCCGAAGATCTGCGCCCAGTGATTGTCGACAACGCCTCCTTGGCCAGCTGACCCAAGCTGATCGGCACCGGCGCTGTCTAACGGAATTTCCATCGCACGGCGGCCAGGCAGTTTAGGCATACGCAGCCAGTTCCAAACGGTGAATAGGCGCTCTTGGCCAGGTGCAAGACTGGCGTTGTAACTGCCGCATACCTGCGATCCCCAAGGAATCATCACTCGGCGTCCTTCTGCTGCATAAACATCCTGCGAAATGCTCACGCAGATCTGGCCGGGCAATTGACTTTGCGCACGCGGCTGCAAAGTGGCTTCGATGACAGCACCCTGCAGAACTTTGAACTGCAGGTTCTCCAAAGCGCGCGCTTTGGCTACTGGCACCCCGCTGGAATAGGTCGACGATGCAAAACTCTCGTTGACGTTGCGGGATACACGCCCGGAATTACCCGAGTTGCCACCCAACAGCGAACCACCGGCTTGCTGTTGACCAGGATCCTCAACGTCGCGACCTTGTGCAAAGCCATCATCCTTGGCCGTCGCGAAAATCGCGGAGCGTTGGCGAGCTGCGAGCATTTTTCTGCGCTCCAGCTCTTCTTGCATTTCCAATGCTTGGCGGCGTTTTTCAGCCTCGCTCAAACCTTCCTGCTGGGCATTTCGCTCAGCAGTAGTGCGTGGAGTGTCAGCCGGTGCACCTGGCTCACCTTCGTTCGTCACGGGCTTGACCTTTGCCGCCTCGCGCTTGGGTGCAGGATCCTGAACTTTCCTGCGTTCAGCAGCGACAATTTCGTCCTGTTTCGCTGGGGCAGCGGGCTCACCATTGTCATGCTTGAGCCAGTAGACAAAGCCGCACGCAGCAACAGCAGCACCAATCATGAAAATGCCGCTGCGCTTACTACCAGGACCGGCCTTCAACATGGAGTTCGATTGCGACTCGTTCCATTCGGCCATTTCTTCTTCGCGGGTTTTCTCCGCTTGTTGATCAGTTGGCTTGTTCGGATCTTTCGCCATGGTTATGCCCCTCCCCCATCACGCGCACCCCGAGTAACAGTGCGCTTGTACGGATTCGCCAGGTTTTCAACGCAGATGTAGGAATTGCCGCTGCGCACGACGAACATGCTTGCGAGGCGCTGCACGACCCAGTAATCACCCTCGCGGTGTGCATTGACCATCGTTTCAGTGCCGTCAGGCAGCACGCGGTAAAACTGAGGTAGGTCCTGGCCTTTCTTCATCAGAAACTTTGTGAACTGACCGTCATCCATCACGCCCTGCAGGCCAATGGCTTCTTTATCACCCGAGTAGCCGTAATTGATGTTCGGAGAGGTTGGAGTACCGGTGCTGGTAACTGGCCCGGCAGTGGCTGTTGCTGGAGCTTCCGATGCATCGTTTAGGGACGTAACCCGGCTGGTCGGGTAAACAAAACGGATCAGGTACGACTGACCCGTTTTGGCTTTAGAGCTGTTGAGCTGAAAGTAGTACGTCCGCTTTGACGTAATCACCGTCATGTTTGTGTCTGCGTTGTCTTCCACCGGTTTCAAGAAAACCCGGTTACGGAACGGCATGCTTTGCCAAGAGATCGTGTCACCAAGCGCAACGACCTTGACCATTTCGTCCGCCTCAAACTCGATTGAGGTTTGATAGCCATACGTCCCTACCAGCTCGTAAACTTGGTTCGGGTCATACGGCACTTGTTTAACGCGGTTATCAGAGGAAAGCGCTCGCGGCAACTTGGCTGCTTCTGCGGTAAATGCGCAAAGAGTCAAACTCAAGGCAATAGCTGTCGGTAGAACGAACTGTTTTTTCATGATTAGTTTCCTTGTGGGGGAATGAATTACTGGCGGCTCAGTTCTTCACTCTTACGGTATAAAGTTGCCAGGGTTCCGAACGGGTTTTCCCAACGATCACCCAAAGCTCTTGGAATCATCGTATGTGCAACCTTGATAGTTGCCAGATAGGAAGTAACCGTAGGCTCTTTATCACCCCACTTGTGGTTAGTTGACTTGAAGGCAACTTGATACTCATCGCCAATCTTGTTCATCCGGATTGGTTGAGCTTCGATCCAGTCACGTTCACCAAGCAATGCGTAGGGATTGCGCGGGTTATCCGGGCTAATGTCCTTTTCGTATTCGTCAGCGACAGCGCGAGTCATGTACGTATGGCAGGTATCCGACAGCTGTTGCTTGCGGCGCGGATCGAAGGTGTTGCAAGCACGGATGAAATCGAACAGAACGCCTTCGATGATTGCCTGCTCCTTGTCGACGTTCTCTGCCGTGACGGTACGCTGTTTGAGCACTTCTCCTTGGGCGCTGATGACAGTTACCACGTTGATGAAGGTTTTCGACTCAGCCAGGAACGCGATTGCCAATGCAGATCCGAGCAAAGCCAAAGACATAGCACCTACCAGGTAGTACGCACGGTTACGTTCCTCTCTGGTTTTCTTGTGTTCGAGCGCCCGTTTACGGCGGGCTTGCTCTTCTTTCGAGAATTCTTTATCCATTATTTACCCAACCCTACAGTGCGCAATGCCATCATCGCGAGTGATGAACCACCAACCGTTGCACTACTTGCCAACGCTGCAGCCCAACCACGAACTTGTAACAAGCAGATGATCAGCACGCCTTCAACAATTACCAGTGTTCCCCATTGTTGAGCGGTAATCAGAGCTGCATCCGTTATGGTTGCTGTGTTGGCTACTTCGTCAATCGCCTGACCAAAGATCGAATAACCAAAGCGAACGATTGCAATCGACAGGATATAAATCAATGAGAAGTTCAGCATTTTGCTAAACCAACTCATCGTCCATTGCCTTGTCTGTTCGAAGAAAATAAACCCGACCAGAATTGGCAAAATCGACATCACAATTGCGGCACCAAACTTAGCGATCAGCATGTTCAAGATTGCAGCGACAAACATGATGCAATTGAGCATGAACAACCCCGAGCCCATGATGATCATGCCGAACTGTCTCCAGCTAACGTTCATCAGCGTACTGGCGACTTGACCGACGTTCACATACAGCGCATCAAGCATCGACGTGCTGTCTACACCACGGCTCATGATCTGAGCTGCGATGCTCTCGGTCCACGCACCCCAAATCTGATAGAGCGCAGAGCCACCCGAGGACCAGTTCAGCGTGAGGAAGACGAGGAAGGTCAACATTGCCCGCTTGACGATATCCCAAGGCGCAACATTGATCTTGCCGTTGTAGGTCTGAATGCCCAGGACCACCCAGTATGCGACCGCAAGGGTCCACACCAGAGGCTCTACCAGAGAGGCGAGATTGGGAAAGACCTCGGCGACAAAACTGGTTGTCACTTCGTCGGTCGATCCAATCAAGCCCTTGAGGGTTAGGTCCGCCATGGATTCGATGCCCCATATACAGACTTGAAGTGCGTGAGGACTTCGGGAGTACGGAAGTCGTCAGCACCAAGAGTCGCGCCCGTTTCGGCTTTGATCTCTTTCGACGTTTTGTCGATGCAGCCAGCGATCAAGCCCCCTTTGTACGATGGGTTCTTCATGTAGATCTCAGCGAAGCACGTCCCCGGAAACCACCTGGCCACATCGGCCTTGGATGCTTTCAACAGAGGGTTCCCCGACGATGTTTCGACATGCACCGGAGAATCACCATTTGCTGCCGCTGGAGCCTCACTACCGAACTGATAGGTCGTGGTGTTGACGTAGATGATGGTTCCTACGACAAACCCACCGATCAACACGCAGACGGTGTTAGTGACGGTAAAGAACTTAGGCATTGCTGGCCTCCTTGGCCTGAATGACGAAAGGTTTGAATTCACAAGCGCATGGGGACTTATCGATCTTCCCGGTGTTGGTCACACAGCCCGAAGCAGCGGACACGATGACGAGCAGCAGCATGAATTTGCCAAACCGGTAGAACAGCCACAGTGGGCCCCATGCTGGTACGGTCAGGATCTTGAGAATCAGCCAAAGAGTTTTTCTCGCACGCGAGAATTAGTCTTTTTTCCAACGGAAGAACTGTTCGTTCTGCGACGTTGCTTGGTTTTCCTGATTCGCCAGATTCGCCTGCAGGTTCATATTCAACGCTTGCAGCTTGGACTGGGCGGACGTGAGCATGCCGTTCTCAGCGGCAATGCGGTTTTGCAGGTCTGCTGCATCCTTGGAGTTGGTAGTGCTATCAACCTGCATCGAAAGGGTGGTCAGGTTGTTCAAGTGAACCTGTACCTCGCTGTACAGCGCCTCACCAGCCGACATGGCTGCAACAACAGAGTTAGAACTCAGTTGGTAGCCGCGAGCGCGGTTGCTTTCTGGATTGGCGAACAGCTCCTGCGGCAACGTGTTGATGAGTTCTTCGTAATACGACTGCTTGCTGCCATAGGCACCGGAATTTTGCCGCGATACGACTTCCTGCCAGGAGCCAGGCACCACCGACGCGGAGTTGATAGCGTCGTTGAGGCCGATAGCACCACGGCCATACGAACCCCGCATGTTGTTCAGAATCCCGGTTTGAGCTTCGTACTGATCTTTCAGCGTCTTGTACTGCTGCTCCAGCTTGGCCAGGTTCTGCGCGAGTGCGGCCCATGTTCCTGCGTCACCGGTTGGTACGCCGGTAGCACCTGCCTGACCACTGATCGCAATCGTTACTGCGATAGCCAAACGTAGTTTCTTGATAGTCATCATCGAATCGCCTTCAAGTTGTGGGTGTTGTTGGCCTTGGCTTCTGCCATGAAAACTGGCACCCAGACCTCCGGGTCATTGGTGCCTAAGCGCTCGATGATTGAGTACATCAAGGCCACACCAACATCGTTTGAAGACAGCACCGGAATGAAATCGGACAAGTCTTCGTCAGGGTTATCAGAGGACAGGTCGAAGCACGCACGAATCGATTCCTGACCGCGACGAATCAAAAACTTGCGGTCTTTAGGGTTCAGCTCGCGCAACCACTTCTTTTCTTCCTCAGTCAGATTTTTGTGGTCCTCATCTTTCACGGAGTCGCTGGCCAGGTAGATCTTGGTCACGGTCTGTTTGTCGATGGAGTCCGTTTCGCTATGGAAATATTTGGCGTCAGGTGTGATGAAGATCAGCACGCCGTTTTTACGCCGGATCTGCATGATGAAATTGTCGATCCGGTTGCGCCAAAACTCGTTCTTGACCAGGTTCTGGCCTTCGTCCAGCACCAAAATGAATGGGCGACCGTTCATTGCCTGCTCAATGCAGTGCAGCGGGTAGCTCATGACGACAGGCAGCTCAGGGCGAGCATCACCACCTTTCATCAGTTCCGACATTTCAAAGCAGTAGTGCCGAGACTTACTGAGATCGAAGTTATCGTCCTCGTTATCAAATACGCCGGCGTTTGCCCCCTCGATCCCTTTGGCACCGTGCCAAATGGCCATAATGTCGGCCAAAGCACCGTGACCATAGGTCCACACAACATTGCGCAAACGGCGGTTTTCGTAAGGCAGATCGTAGTTCTCGTTGACTGCATCCTTGAACCGCTTGATATCGTCAGCTTCGGTCGGTGTGCTTGCGTAGCACTCACGCATCTGGATCTGCAGATCGATGAGATATGCGCGGTTCTCCGGCGTGTCAGGCAATTTGAATGGGTTCCAACCCATGCTGTTGTGCGGGGAAAGAATGGAATGAACACCGCCCATGGCCATCATGAAAACCGTGGCTCCGTAGCGCATGTCAAACCAGTACACAACCGGCAAAGCCTTATCCGCTTCACTGACGGTCTCGGCGATCAGTGCGGTTTTACCCGAACCGGTGCCTGCGGCCACGCCGGTATGGCCAGCGACCATCCCTTCCAGCTCGCGGTGATAATTGAAGTTGTATTGAGTACCGCTTTCCGTTTCGAAAGCCGTGATCGCTGGGCCCCACAGATTTCCGTCACGACGCCCGCGAGCAAAGTTATGCAACGACGCGAATCCCGCAAAGTTGGTCGACTTGATCTTCCCACGACGCCCGATAAGAGCTTGTTGTTGACCAGGTAGCTGCGACCAGTAGAACGTCTCAAGGGCCAGCCATTCGCGAACGGACTTGACGTTCAGGTCGACAAAGCACCCCTCGATCAATCCAACAGCAGTGTCTAGCCGCTTCAAATTGGCTCTGCGGCTCTCAGGACTGGTGTTCGGTACAGACGGAACGTGAATGAAAATGGTCAAGTGGTGCTTGCCGTTGACAGTATCGCCACGGCGCAGCGCACGAATCCCCTCCGCGAGTTCCTTGGCATCGTCCTCTGAGATTTTATGCGGGTCCGCGACACTCAGGCGGCGGGTTTCATCCATCATGGCCGATTCAGCTTCGATACGGTTCTCGAAGAAAAACGACTGCGTGATGATGAATTCAACTGGCTGTTGGAGAAACTTATTCATCATTCGCGACGGGGTACGGCGTGGCCATTCGGCCATGCTCAACATAGAACCAATACGCGAAGACGTACTGCCCCGGATCTCGCACATGTTGGACAAGATACGGAAATTCAAACGGGCATACGGCAGCACTTCCTTGATTTTCAGGTCCGTGACTGGAACCTTCCGATACTCAAGGTTGATCAGGTAGTTAAAGAAACTGCTCAGCTCGCAATATTCTTCGCCCAGGTAGTCATACACCGCCTCGGCGTCGTACTCAGCGTGATCGCCAAGGTGAACCTTGAAGTCATCCCATTTCCACTGGAAACGAGACACCGCTTGGTAGGCAGCTTCGCGATCAACCATCCCGTTACTTTGGGCAGGATGACGCTGAATGCGAAGGCGGGTAGCGCCGTAATCGGAAAGGCCACGCAGTACAAGGTTTGCAGCCTTGTACAGCGAGTCGGCCATAGCTTCGTGCGTCTCTCCCGCTTCGTCTGCAGCTCCGTTACCTGTAACCAATGCAACGGCTTTGTCCATGAGTCCAGGAACACCAGAGCGGAAGCGATTGCGCACCAACGAGATATAGATCTCATTGACGTAGAAGCCACGGCTCTCGTAGCGCTTCCGCAACCTGGCATTGAAATACTTGGAGAACCAAGTACCGCCCTGCCCTTCCGGGAAATCCACGACTTTGCGGCGAATGACATGGACATAAATGGCCAAATCACTGCTCGCGACGGTGCGAAGTACAGTGTTGCGACGTTCTTCAAACAGCTTGATTTGCGCACTGGTCAGTGAGTCGAACATCAGGCCATCAATCTTGATGACCTGCACAAGCGAATCCTCGCCGGTGATAACGGTTTGATCATCGTAGTGCACGTCATACGGCACCATATCGCTGACCACCAACTCATCGAGATCCTGATCGGAACCCTCTGGATGTTGGACACCAAGCGAAAGGTCCATATTCCGCACTAGCTTATTGAAAGCTTTATCAACGAGGCGCATAACTTCTGTATCCCCATAATTTGCGTAGCGGCGATCCTTTCAACGTGAATGCCGCTTTAATCACACCGAATAGGTAAACGTCTTTGCTACATATCCAGTAGGCAGCCGCAAAAAGAATCGGCATTGCTGCTAGCGGGTAAAGTGAACGAATCAACAGTGCCGCTAACACCGGGGTTATAAGGCTGATCAAGATGCTCGATAAGGTAAACGGCCCCGGGCCATCGCCACTACGAGCACTTCACCTTCATCAGGATCTTGCTCGGCCATGGTTTACCTCAAGCTTGATTGAGCGCCTTCTTTGATCGTGTCGACCATGCTTGGTGCAAAGAACACCAGGAAGATGCCGAACACGGCCCAGCCGAACTGGCCCCACGACATACGACCGGACTTCGCTTGGAAACCACAGAACGCGATGGCCGCGATCCCCAGGTAGTAACCAATGTCGTAGATGAGGAAGGACACGAAGTCCTTTGCCATGTTCTTCAATCCACTGAAATCCATTGCGGCATTGGCAAATTCAGGGATCAGGGCGAGCGAGAGAATCGACCCCAGCGTAGCGAACTTGGTAGCCTTGGCCATCCAGTCATTACGCATCATCGCTTTATGCGACGGGGTCTTTTGAGAGAGAACATTTTGCAGGGTTTGTGAAGCTTTAGCCTTGAGCCAAGTACGCCAAGTTTCTTTGTTAAGTCCTTCTACGTTTCGTGTAACCTTGGAAGTTTGAGATTGCATACCTTTGCCTCTTTCATCATGACGGGGAACCCCCGTACGTTACTGTTATTACTCTAAAAGGATTGTTAGGGCAGGTTTCCTTTATGAAGTCGATAGCAGTATC
>LNAP01001299.1_pt1 | contig 26817 bp, 21 predicted proteins | sample 602601 | NCBI WGS metagenome assembly LNAP01 (sample SAMN02440304, study PRJNA202911) | soil metagenome | biome: Subtropical and temperate rainforests or woodlands; isolation source: soil samples (1 kg each in a 20% v/v slurry with milli Q water) were... ... | reverse complement strand
CATGTCCACACCCACCATCCAGCTCGTCGTTGCCTACTCCACCAACCGCGTCATTGGCCGCGACAATGTCCTGCCCTGGCGCCTGCCGGCGGACCTGGCGCATTTCAAGCGTGTCACATTGGGACAACCCATACTGATGGGGCGCAATACGTGGGAATCGCTGGGACGGCCTTTGCCGGGGCGCCCGAACCTGGTGGTCAGCCGCAACCCTGAATACCGGGCCGAGGGCGCGACCGTTTATCCGTCGCTGGAAGCCGCCCTTGCGGCTTGTGCGGGTGCCGAACGTATCTGCATCATCGGTGGCGAACAGATATTCAAGCATGCGCTGACGATTGCTGATGAGATCATCGCGACCGAGGTTCATGCTGATGTTGCCGGGGACACGTACTTTCCGGATGTGGACCCTGCGAACTGGCGGGAGGCCGAAAGGCTGCCGCAGCCTGATCAAAACGGTTATTCCTTTGACTTCGTGGTGTACCGGCGCAAGTCGGCGTAATGGTCCTAACCCCTAAAAGGTCTATCCAGACAGCCTCACGCGTTTCCTATACGCCGCATGAACTGCCATAGACCGGGATGCAGGGAATAGGCAACGTTGAAGCGCAACCATCCAAGGTCGGCCTGGTCGGGATAAAAATACGATCCCGGAGCAAGCCAGATGCCATGCTGCAAGGCTTGCTCCGCGAGACAAGCCGTCCCCTGCTCACGCCAGCGCCCTGGCGGCCGCGCCCATAGAAACAGGCCCGCCCGGGGGCGGGAAAACACCTCGAAACCATGTCGGTCCATAAGGCCGACCAGCTCGTCATGCGCCTGTCTCAGGCGTTCCTGGACACGTTGTAAATGCATTCGATGACGCCCCAGTCGCAATACTTGATAGACCGTGCGTTCCATGATCTCGGGAGTCGTAAGCCCCATGGTCATTTTGGTCTGCGCAAATCCTTTCAGCAGCGACGATGACGATACGATGTAGCCGACGCGCATGGACGGCGCAACGCTCTTGGAGAATCCCGATACATACACGACGCGGTCGGTGCCCGCCAACGCTACCAGCATAGGACCCACACCAGGAAGCAGATCGCGAGACACGTCGTCCTCTATGACCCAGAAATCATGTTGTTCGGCAAGCTGCAGCACGCGGAACGCATTTGCCATGCTAAGACTGGTGCCCGTGGGATTTTGCAGCACCGTATTTAGAAACAAGGCTTTGACGGCGTGAGTCTGCGCCACGGCTTGCAGGGATGGGATGCACAAACCATCTTCGTTGCGCGCAACACCCACAACCGTCAGATGGGCCAGGCGCAGCGTTTGCAGCAAATTCGCATAGCAAGGCAGTTCGACTACCACCACATCCCCAGGGCGCAATAGGGTGCGCACGACAATATCCAAGCCCTGCGTCGCTCCCTGGGTCAGCAGCACCTGGTCAATATCGAGAGCGAGGCCATGTCGCCCAAGTTCGTGAACTATCTGCTCGCGCAACGGAAAATAACCATAGGGATGGCCATAGCCCGCTACTTGATTGGCTTGAACACGGGCCGCTTGCCGCAGCGCCTGCTCCAGGCCTGTTTCGTTAAGCCATTCGGACGGCAGCCATCCGCAACCGGACTTGATAGGGATGGAATGATCCGCGAACACGTCCGACAATAGCCAGGACGCGCCTATCTGCGGCGGTTTCCAACTTGGCGGAGTAGAGGCGGCCGGTTCAGGCCGCAGCGGTACGGCCACGCAATAACCCGAACCGGGCCGGGCAGTCAGCCACCCCTGCGCCACCAAGCGGTTATAGGCGGCCGATACCGTAAAGGTGCTCAAGCCATGCGTCTTCGCGAATTGCCGTACCGACGGCACGGCCATGCCCGGACGCAGCACCTGCTGCCGGATGGCCTGCTCCATTGCCGCAACCGTCTGCTCCACCAGCGAAAGAGCCTTCGTTCTGTCCCGCACTGGCTCGAAAAAATTCATGTTCGACTCCACGGTCACCTGCTTTATATGTGTATCGCCAATACGATTATGAAATGTTGCAATCGCTTGAAGCCGTTCATGGCTGCCCGAATCCAAGTACAGATTAACGCACATGACCAATACGGTTATGGATTTTTAGAACAACTGTATATTTCCTTAGCCGTCCGCCGCGGCGAGAATAGCTTATTGCTACGACTCCTATTACTTGCTCATCAAGGTACTCATGACCAACCAAGCCAACATTCCCGATCTGTCCAATCTCTGGATGCCCTTCACCGCAAACCGCCAGTTCAAAGAGCAGCCGCGCTTGCTTGCGAAAGCCAAGGGCATGCACTACACAACCCCCGATGGGAAGCAGGTCCTGGACGGGACGGCAGGCTTATGGTGCGTCAATGCCGGCCATGGTCGCCAGGAAATCGTCGACGCCATCTCGCGCCAGGCGGCAGAACTGGACTACGCGCCCAGCTTCCAGCTGGGCCATTCCGACTCCTTTACCGCCGCCACCGCCGTAGCCAGAATGATGCCCGCCGGCATGGACCGCATCTTCTTCACGAACTCGGGGTCGGAATCGGTCGACACGGCGCTTAAAATTGCACTGGCCTACCACCGGGCACGTGGCGAAGGCCAGCGCACACGATTGATCGGTCGCGAGCGCGGTTATCACGGCGTCGGATTCGGCGGCATTTCGGTGGGCGGCATCTCGACCAATCGCAAGACCTTCTCGGGTGCATTGTTGCCGGCGGTAGATCACCTTCCGCATACGCACGACGTGTCGAGAAACGCCCACTCCCGCGGACAACCGGTGCATGGCGAGAACTTTGCCGACGACCTGGAACGCATCATTGCCTTGCATGACGCCTCCACCATCGCCGCTGTCATCGTGGAACCCCTTGCCGGCTCGACCGGCGTACTGGTCCCGCCCAAAGGCTATCTGGAAAAGCTGCGCGCCATCACCGAGAAACACGGCATTCTGCTGATTTTCGACGAAGTCATCACGGCCTTTGGCCGGCTGGGCGCCGCGACAGCCAGCGAATACTTCGGCATCACGCCCGATATCATGGCCCTGGCCAAAGGCATCAGCAACGCCAGCGTGCCGGCCGGCGCAGTGGCGGTCAGACGCAATGTGCATGATTCCATTCTGGCCGCGTCGGAAAATGGCATCGAGTTCTTCCATGGCTACACCTACTCGGCTCATCCCCTGGCGACTGCGGCCATCATGGCCACGCTGGACATCTACGAGCGCGACCAATTATTCCAGCGTGCTCGCAACTTGTCTCCGGCATTCGAGGACGCAGCGCACCAACTTGCCGACGCGCGTCATGTCATCGACGTGCGCAACCTGGGCCTGGTCGCCGGCATTGAACTTGCACCGCGCCCGGATGCACCTGGCGCACGCGCGGCTGAGGTGTTCCGCAAATGTTTCGATCAGGGCGTCATGGTGCGATACACCGGCGACATCATTGCCGTGTCGCCACCGCTCATCATTGAAGAAGCCCAGATCAGCGAGATATTTAAGAAGATCGGCGACGTGCTGAAGACGGTTGAATAAAAAAGGCGGCCGTCACACCATCCGTCACACGCGTTTTATTTTCTGGCAGGCCAGGTCCCACCCAAGGCATTGGTGACATCCCTGGCTGCCTCCTGGACCATTCCAGACATCTCTTTGACGGCCTTGGGAGTAAACCGTTCCTGCGGGCCTGACAAGGAAATTGCACCGCAGAACTCGTTGCCCAATCCGAAGACTGGACTGGCGACGGCCGCGCAATTGGGATCACGTTCACCCATGGAGATTGCAATAAGGTGGTCTTTCGACGGCGGCATACCGGTACCGTAATAGGCCTTGATCAGCTTCCCCGCAGCCCCTCTTTCCAGCGGCAGAAGGTCGCCTACGCGAATGCGGTCCAGGGTGGAGTGATGAGAGTCAACCCTCAGCAGGCACACGCGCGATTGATCGTCGTGGTACACATGGAAGGAGCTGCTTTCACTCCCCCGGTCGACCAAGTCCTGAAGCACAGGAAGCAATACTTCGGTAAGCCGGTAAGCCGCCTCGTACGAGCGTCCCAGCTCATGCGCATAACGCCCGAGCGCGTAGCGCCCGTCGCTGCGCCGGATGACCAGCGACGCCTTTTCCAGCGACGCGATCAGGCGCAGCAATGTGCTTTTGTAGTATCCCGTGGCACGCGACAGGTCTGCCAATGTAATGGGATCGCTACTGTGGGCGATAACGTCGACGATGGCCAGGGCGCGGTCTACGGCGGCGACCCCGTCATCGCCTTGAGCGGGAGTGGGACTCATAACGGGCGGTTGATTGAGAAATAATGATTACAGTGGCCGATTATGCCATGCCCTTATGCTGCAGGCTCACAGGTTTTGAAGGCGCTGGAAGGAATTCTGCGTCCATCCGGTTCATTTACCTTCGAAGACGAGACTGATTGCAGGGGCATACTTGTCGCCATGCCCGGCCGCAATGGCTTTGTCGAAGCAAGCGATGAGATTCTTTGCGCCAGTGGCATCGACGCCCACCTGCTCGGACAGGTCCACCGCATATTGCAAATCTTTTTTCGCGTAGACGACTGGAAATGCCTTTTCAGGGAACTGCTGGGGCGCGATGGCCTTCATGCCATGGTTGCGCAAGGCGAAGCTATCGGCAGATCCGACCGACAGCGCGGAGAATAGACGGTCCGGTTCTACCCCTGCCCGCACCCCAATTGCCCGGGCCTCGGACAAGGCAAGAACCGTTTCGTAGAGCACCATATTGTTCAGTATCTTGACCACCTGACCGGTACTTACCGCGCCAGCGTGAATGACATCCGCTGCGAATGTGCGCAATAGCGGTTCGAGTTGCAGGAACAATTCGGTTTGCGCTCCCACCGGCACCGCAAGTGTGCCCGCTTCAGCGGCCGCCCGCGTGCGCATGACCGGCGCATCGGCGAACAGAATCCCCGCTTGCTCAAGATCGCGAGCCAGCGCTTTGGTAAGTTCGACCGGCGACGTGCTCAGATCGACGAGGATCTGTCCCCGACGACACATCGCCAGCAATCCATTGGCACCATCGCCATCGCCGCGTACGACGTTGTCCACGATCGCTCCCGATGGCAACGACATGAATATGATGTCGGCCTGCTCTGCGATGTCCTTCATGGTGACCGCGCTCACCCCGTGAGACGCCAGACGTTGCAGTGGTTGAAGGTCGCGATCATGCGCAATCACGCGCATGCCGCTTTTGATGGCAAGGTGGCGGCAGATGGGCTCGCCCATTACGCCAACGCCAATAAAGCCAATGGTACTCAGTGTCGACATGAGTTTTGTCCTAAGTTGTTAAGTGCAATTCGAATATGCGCGGCCATACCTTGCCAGCAAGCGTGATGGGCCTATGACGCAGGAAAGTTGGCGGCGTCCATGCTCCAGTAAATCCCTTTGCTTTGCTGGTAAAGACGCAGTCCGGAGGCCCCCTTTTCTCGTCCGATACCGCTGTCCTTGAACCCGCCGAACGGTGTGGAGATCGACAATTGCTTATATGTATTGATCCATACAAGGCCGGTTTCCAGTGCCCTCGCAACGCGCCAGGCTCGCTGGTAGTTAGCCGTCCAGATGCCTGACGCCAGGCCGAAGGCGCTATCATTCGCCTGCTTGATAAGATCGGCTTCGTCGTCGAAAGGCAGGACGCATAGAACCGGTCCAAAAATCTCTTCGCGCACGGCAGTCGCCTGATTATCCAGTCCACCCAGTATGGTCGGCAGGAAATATGCACCCCGCTCGAACTCGATTCCTTCGGGACGTTTGCCGCCCAGCAGCACCTTGCCGCCTTCCGCAGTGGCCGATTCGATGAACTGTTCAATGCGCGACCTATGGGCAAAGCTGGAGACCGGACCCATTTCGGAATCCGTCTCAGTGGGCGCGCCGACCTTGATTGCCCGGCTGCGCTCGATCAGCAGATCCAGCAGCTTATCGTGCACCGATCGCTGTACGAACAGGCGGGAGCCGGCCACGCAGGATTGCCCGCTACCTTCGAAAATTCCGCCTATGATGTTCTCGACGGCCGCGTCCAGGTTGGCGTCTTCAAATACTATGTGCGGCGATTTGCCACCGAGTTCAAGGGCAACCGGTATGAGCCGCTCGGCCGCCATCATGCCGATAGCGCGGCCGCTGGCGGTGCCGCCAGTGAATGAGACCATGCGTACACCAGGGTGCTGAACCAGCGCCTTTCCAGTCGTCGCGCCATTACCAGTCAGTACGTTCAAAATTCCAGGGGGCAAGCCAGCTTGCAGCGCAATTTCGCCCAGCAGCAGAGCGGCGGACGGCGTTACTTCTGAAGGCTTGAGAATTACCGCGTTGCCCGCCGCAAGTGCCGGAGCAACCTTTTGCGCTTCCATCGTCAAAGGTGAATTCCATGGCGTAATCGCCGCGACGACACCATAGGGCTCGTATGAGGTCATCGTCAGATAGTTGCCACGAGATGGTGTAACCTCCGAGGTCAATGTTTCGCAAACTGCGGCATAGTAGCGGAATGTCGCGGCGGCACTCCCCGCCTGCGCCTTGCATTCCTTCCATACCTTGCCGTTTTCTATCATCTGACACTTGGCCAGCTCATCGCCGCGCTCCACAATGAGTGCAGCGATGCGCATCAGTATCTGTGCGCGTACGTGTGGCAACATGTCTTTCCAGGCAGGCTGTGCGGCGGCCGTCCTGGCTGCGGCCACTGCGTCTTCCACATGCTTCGACGTTGCCACGGATACCCGGTAGTTAAGCTCTCCCGATGCAGGATTCACTGAGTCGAAAGCGTCTTCGGGATTTGAAATCCACTTCCCATTGATAAGAAAAGGCCTGGGCTCAGTAGCCGGCAGTTGCGACATAGATAAGTACTCCGGATTGTATACAAGGACGTATGATCAGCCTCATCCAACCCTGTTCTGCTAGATGCACCAATCGTTCTGTTTTAATTATCTGCAAGCTGGGAACGCTTGTCAAGCCAAACCTGCATTTAGTCGCACCGGTCCGCCCCCCCCACATGAACTTGCCACGCGGTCCCATTGACATATTTCCATGGAACCGACAAAATATCAATTAACAGAACATCTGTTCTTCTAAACAGAACAGCCTTCAAACCGGAGACGGCCGCGACGCGGCGCAAGGACGAGAGATGAAAATGAGATTATTGCTGGGCGCGGTCAGCGTCGGTTTCAGCGCGTTGAGCGCGGCAGGCAGCGCCCAGGCGCAAGCCTATCCCGAACGACCAATCAATCTGGTGGTTCCCTACGCCGCAGGTGGTGCAACCGACGTGATTGCACGATTGGTCGCAACCGACCTGTCCAGCGCACTGGACGAGACAATAGTGGTCGTCAACAAACCGGGCGCGGGCACCACCCTCGCGGCAGCGGAAATCGCCAGGACCAAGCCGGATGGTTATACCTTGTATATGACCACCGCTGCCCATACCATTAGCGCGAGCCTGTACAACAAACTGAACTATGACCCAATCGCCGACTTCGCTCCTATTACGCTGGTTGCAAAAATTCCCATTGTGCTGGTGACCACGCCGTCGGCCAGCATCAAGACACTGGCGCAATACATCGAACATGCAAAGAGCAAGCCAGAGGGAATATCCGTTGGTTCGCCTGGCAACGGTTCGCCACAACATCTTGCTCAAGCCCTGTTCAAGGAACGCACCGGCGCCAACTTTGTGCATATTCCTTATCGTGGCGATGCCCCGCTGATCACCGACCTGATTGCTGGTCAGGTAGAGTCCGCATTCATCACCTTATCGGCCGCACTGCCTCATATCAAGGCGAACAAGCTCAAAGCGATTGCCGTTGCCAACCCGACCCGCATCAACGTCATACCCGACGTACCGACGATGAATGAAGCCGGTGTGGCGGACTTCAATGCGGCAACATGGTTTGGGCTTTTCGCCCCTTCCGGCATATCAGAACAGATCCAGGAAACCATCTACAAGTCGGCATACAAGGTTGTCGCTGCCCAGCCCTTCGTTGATCGGATTGAATCGATGGGCGGCGAAGTGGTCAACATTGGCCCCAAGGATTTTCAACGCTATGTGAAGGAAGAGTCCGCACAATGGGCCAAAGCAGTGGAAGCTTCCGGCGCCAAGGTCGATTAAGCAGCCGGGGCTGGCGCGGTGTGCAGCAACACCGTGTCGGGATCGCCGTTCAAGCACGGATAGGAGTTCAAGACCATAGGGTCGTGTCCTGGAACGATATGATCCGGGCTATCGGCAGCAGCCGATAGCCGGCCATAGCCCGCCAACATATCGGCCACGTTGTGCACGATCGGAAATGGGCGGTGCTTTTCCATGTTCTCGTAGTAATGGGAAGCGTCGGAGGCCAGCACCACCCAGCCTCTTGCCGTATGTACCCTGACCGCTTGCAACCCTTTGGTATGTCCGCCGATTTTCAACACGCTGATTCCAGGCGCGATAGTCTGGTCGCCGTCGTGGAATACGACGCGGTCCTCGTACACATTGCGCACCAGCGTCAGCACATCGTCGACCGAGTAAGCGTGCCGCATTGGCTCAAAACACATGCATCGGCCAGTGGCATAGTCGACTTCGGCGTCCTGTATGTGGAAACGCGCCCGCGGAAGCTTGTCCAGGTTGCCCGCATGATCGTAGTGCAGATGGGTAAGGATGACGTCGCCGACGTCCCCGGCACTGATACCCAGAGAGCTCAGGGCCTCGATAGGACAGCGTATCATTTCTCGTTGACGTTGCTGAGCGCTGATTGCATTGAAGCCTGTATCGACAAGGACAATGCGCGAGCCCGAACGGATCAGCCACACGAAAAAGTCCATGGGCATCGGGCCATCATGTGGATCGCCGCCTAGAAAGTTTTCGCGTCGTTCGCGGTGCAAATGAGCGTATCGGAGCGCATAAACCTCGTAGTCGGGCAAGGTATCGATACTGTCTGCAATCATGCTCTTCACACTCCCAGGTAGGCTTTTTGAACAAAGGGATCGGCCAATAGTTCGGCACCTTTCCCGCTGCGGATGATTTCGCCATGTTCCAATGCGTAGGCATGGTGCGATATCCGTAAGGCAAGCCGCGCATTCTGCTCGACCAGCACGATAGACATGTTTTTCTCGCGGTTGATGCGCTCGATCGCGCCTGCAATCTCGGCGACCACTTTCGGCGCGATGCCCAATGAGGGTTCATCCAGCATCAGCAGACGCGGGTTTGCCATTAGCGCCCTACCTATGGCCACCATCTGCTGCTCGCCTCCTGAAAGCGAACCGGCGAGCTGGGCGCGCCGTTCGAGTACGCGCGGAAACAATGCATAGACTTCGTCCAGGCTGCGCCGCACCGTGGCGCGCGAGCTGACGCCGTGCGCGCCGGTAAGCAAGTTGTCCCGCACCGACATACGGCCGAACAAGCGTCGACCTTCAGGAGAAAGCGCCACGCCAGCATGCACCCTCGCCGCGGCGCCCATTCGGGAGATGTCCGTGCCGTCCATGAATATCTGTCCGGCCGACGGAGGCACGAGCCCAATAATGGATTTCAGTGTTGTGCTTTTTCCGGCGCCGTTGGAACCTACAAGGGCAACGATCCGGCCGGCTTCGACTGAAAAGTTTATGTTCCGCACCGCTTCCAGTCGGCCATACGATACCGTCAGGTTTCGCACATCAAGCATGGGCATAATCGGGTGCTCCAAGATAGGCTTCTATCACGGCTTCGTTTTGCCGTATATCCTGCGGCGAGCCCTCGGCGATTTTCTCTCCTTGTACCAGGACGACGATGCGCTGGCACAACTCCATGACCAGGGCCATATGATGCTCGACCAGTAAAAGAGTCAGTTCATGATCGTCGCGCAAGTGCCGCAACAGGCGTGCCAGGTCTTTGCATTCTTCATGATTCAATCCCGCGGCCGGCTCGTCGAGCAGCAGCATCCGCGGCCGCGTGGCAAGCGCAATCGCGATGCCCAGCTTTTTCTGCAATCCGTAGGGCAAGCTGCCAGCCGGCGCATCGCGCCACGAGGCAAGATCAGTGATATGCAGGATCTGGTCGATCTCGGCGTCAACCTGCGAGGCCGCCAGCATGTCGATGCGCCGGCCCACCAAACGCCCCACGGTTGAACCCTGGATACGGGACAGCAGACCCCTGTAGACGTTCCCTGCGACCGACACGTTGGGATAGGTCGACGTAGACTGAAAGGTACGGGCCAGTCCTGCCACCACGACCCGGCTGGGCGGACCGCCGGCAATACTCCTGCCGTCAAACATCACTTTGCCGGACGACGGCGGCATCGTGCCCGTGATGACATTGAAAGCCGTGGTCTTCCCTGCGCCATTCGGACCGATCAGGCCAACGATCTCGCCCTTCGCCACCGAGAACGTGAGATCGCGCAATGCGGCGAGGCCGCCGAAGTTGCGCGACAGGTTCTGGATCATCAACATATTTTCACTCATGATTGTTCCCGACTGGTGATGCGTGCCCAGAGCCTGGGCAGCTCGGCCAGGCCGCCCGGCAGAAAACGCAATATCAGTATCAAGGCCGCCCCATAGAAAATATGCTGCGTCTGGACAGCACCACGAAACAGTTCGGGCAATGGGGTGAGCACGATGGCGCCCACCAGCGGCCCCCATACCGACAGGCGACCACCAATCACGAGCATGACGATCAAACCGATCGATATGCCGGTATTAAAGGATTCCGGCGAGATGTAGCCGATATACCTTGCCTGCAGGGCGCCTCCGATGGCGGCGAGTGCGCAACCGACGACGAAGGAAAACAGCTGGAGGCGATGCACGCTGAGGCCGGAAGATTCCGCAAGCGACGGATTATCGGCAACGGCATCTATGGCTTGTCCTATCGGCCTGCGAAACAAGACAAGCATGAACAGCGTGGACGCCAGCGCAGTGAACAACGCCAAGCCATAAAACCTGGCGCGCGTGTCAAACGCAAATCCCAGTATTTCCGCCGCCCCAATGCCCGTTATGCCATTCGCGCCGCCGGTGATTTCGGAAAAATCCAGCAAGACCAGGCGAACCAGCTCGCCAAACGCGAAGGTGACCAGCACAAAGTAAACGCCGCGTAATCGAAGAATGATCCATCCCAGTACGAATGCCACGACCGCCGTCACAACAGTTGCCGCCAAGGTCGACGTGACAAAGGATAGGCCCAGGCTATTGGTTGCCAAGACAGCGACATACGCGCCGACCGCCATGAACGCTGCATGGCCCAACGAGAGCTGGCCGGATCGACTGATCAGGGCCAGGCCATTGACAACCACAATGTTCAGGGCCGTCAGGACGGCCAGGTGCAGCACGAATTGGCCACCAAACCAGGGAGCCAGCGCGATCACAGCCAAAGTTGCCAGGGCCGCAATCCCGCTTCCGGTAGGCACAGGCACATAGGCAAACGTGCGGGTAGCGTTCATAGTCAGGCTTCTCCGTGGCCAAGCAAGCCTTTGGGACGGACCACCAGCATGATAATGACGATCATGAAGATCAACATGTCGGCGGTACTGCTGCTAAGGAACAAACTGCTGTAGCTTTCAATCAGGCCCAGTGCCAGACCGGCCACCGCCGCACCGGGTATGCTGCCCAGTCCGCCAAGAATCACCACAATGAAGGCCTTCAATAGAGGTGCCGCGCCGACAAAGGGCGACACCGAAAACAGCGGCGCCATGAGCGCCCCTGCGATCGCTGCCAACCCTACTCCGATGCCAAACCCCAAGGGGTAATAGATGCGCGAGCGTATGCCTTGTATTGACGCGATCTGAAAGTCTTCCACGACGGCACGCAATGCCCGCCCCGGCCGTGAATGCTTCAGGAATATATACAGCAAGGCGAGCACCACCAGCGCGAAAACGACCACGTATATGCGCGACGTCGGGACGGTGATCTTGCCCAGCGTGGTCGCACCGCGCACGACCGATGGCATTGAGTGCGGGTCGGGCCCGAAAAACATCAGGGCAAGATTCTGCAGGATCATTGCAAGGCCTATGGTCGCGATCATGCCATTGAGTTCGTCATGCCTGAACGGCTTGAGTATGGCCACCTCTACGGCAGCCCCAAAGAGCACCGCGCCGACAAAGGTGATTGCCAACGCCGGGAGAAAAGAGATTCCCAGTACGGCTGTCAGGAAATACGCGCCAAACGCCCCCAGCATATAGAACTCGCCATGCGCGAAATTCACCATGCGCATCACGCCGAACACCAGCGTAAAGCCCACCGCCATCAACAGGTACAGCAGACCGATAATCAGCCCATTGACCGTTGCCTGCCCCAGAAGAATGCCCCAATCCACGATTGCTCCTTGCGCTTATTCGCAAAGCTTCACAGTGCATCGAGCACGGATGACTTCTTTTCCGTCGACGACTTCAGCGACATAGAACGGCGCATTCAGCTGATGGTTAATGCCGTACACCTCCTGACCGGTCCAATTCAATGTTCCCATGGAGCCCTGAAAATCGGCCAGCTTTACCATTTCGTCGCGCACGGCATCCGTATCGGTGACCGAGCCGGCGCGGCGCATGGCTTCGAACAGCATGTTCGTGCCATCATAGAAAGCCGGGCTGAAGCCGTTCATGGGCTGGTTGTAGGTAGCCGCGTAGCGATCCGCATAAGCCTTGGTCGAAGCCAGACCCGGGTCGATAGGGGTGTGTACGAACATGCCTTGGGCCGCTTCGACCCCTGCCACGTTCACAATTTCTTGCGTGGCCGGCCCGCCAGTGCGCAGAATTTTTCCGGTAAAGCCGATTTCCCTGGCCTGTTTGACGATCAGACCGGCAGTGGTTGGCGAGTTGCCGTCGAGTTCGATGGCATCGATCCCACGCGCTCCCATCCGCGTGAGCAGCGGAACAAAATCAACACGGTCTCTTTCGAAAAACTCGGTGGCGACCAGATCGGCCCCGGCCTGTTTATAAGCGGTGCGCAGGTCCTTGGCAATTTGCTGCCCTGTCTCGTCGTTGGGGAACAAAGCCCCCACCTTCTTGACGCCTTGTGTCTTGACCAGCCAGTTGATCTGAGGTTGCGAAACCTCAGCAGTCGTTACGTTGGGGCGGAACGTATAAGGTTTGTCTTTCTGGAGCGCCTTGGAAGTAAAACCCAAGGTAAGGACAATGACCTTGTTCTTTTCGGTAATCGGCTGGATGGCAAGGACAGGGGCTGAACCGACAGGTCCGATAATGTATTTCACCTTGTCCTCGAAGACCAGGCGATTGGCCACGGTTACCGCTTCGTTGGCTTGGTACTTGTCGTCGTAAGCCACGACGCTCACTTTGTATTTTTTTCCACCCACTTCGAGTCCGCCGGACTCATTGACTTGCGCTGCCGCAATTTCGGCGGCATTTTTCATGCCCTGCCCCCACGATGCGCCGGCCCCGGACAAGGTCACCAGAGCGCCAATTTTGAGCGTTTGCGTCTCTTGGGCAGACACAGACAGGCTCGTTGCAAGGCAGGCCAATAGTCCCAACGTGTTTTTGATTTTCATTTGATCGTCTCCTGAATTAACCCGGCTTATGCCGGTGGCAAGACGCCTGCAATGAACAGATTTCGTTCAGCACAGGCAACAGATACGTACGGAACTGATGGGGATTCTCGCTCATGGGAAAATGACCCACCTCGCGCATGATTGTCACCTTGGCGCCCGGTACGGATTGCGCCGTGCGGAGTGTGTCGTCAGGCGTGCACGAGAAGTCATATTCACCAGTGAGCAAGTACAGGGGGCAGAGGTCGGTACGTATGCCGGCCAGGCGCCCTCGAAGGTCGCTGTCGACGCGATAGAAATACAGATCGCCGCGAAAAACGCCAGGGCCGCCCTGCATATACTGCCAAAGGGTTTCGTGCCGGTACTCATCGGGCGACTGTGGCGCAATCAATCCGGACACGAGCGCCGCGCATACCTCGCCACCATGGACATCGCCACGATGCAACCACGAGGTGTCGTACCAAGGCTGCTGATAATCCGCACTTTCCACACCGATCAGGGCACGGAATTCATTGAAGTGTTCATGGGCAAGATGCAGCACTATGCGTCCGCCGATAGAGCATCCAACAAGCGCCGGCCGATCCAGGTCGAGGGCACGACAAAAGGAAAGTATCGTCTGGACGTAGAGATCCGTACTGAGTTCGTATTCCTCGTCCTGCCAACCTTCGGGCGGGTAAGACTTGCCGTGCCAAGGCATGTCGAATGCCAGGACACGGAAACGCGATGTGATTTCGTCGTCGCACAACATATGGCGATACTGGCGACTATCAGCGCCGGCCGTATGCAGGCAAACCAGCGGTATGCCGCTGCCGGCTTCCTCAAAGTAAACCCTGCAGCGACGGCCGGCCACGTCAAAAGAAACGTAGCGACCGACAATAGGTTCGAGGTCGGCCTTCATATGGAGGACTCCCGGCCCAGGGCCAGCAGGTCTTTCATGAACTGCAGGTTGGCCATGAATGGATGAAGATTGCCTTCCACCAACATTTCGCCATTCTTGATCAACGCAAAAATATCGTGACTTCCGGGCTCTGGGGTTGTCTGCCAGAAGCGCACCCATGCATCGACGGAAGCTTTTATGGAGAAATCCCAACTGCTCAAGGGTGCGATAGCCTCTGCCACGTCGACGACACGGCCCTGCGCAATGCTTAAAAGCAAAGGCGTCTCGCCAAATTGCACCAGAACCAACGCACTGACAGCGCGATTTCGGGAATAGGACAACGCAGCAAGCTTGAATTGCTGTGCCAGACGGAAACCGCTATCCGAGTGTGCAGTCCTCATGACCTTGTCTCCTGCGTCATCTTTGAAGTTCTCTTTAAGAGAACGCTTATTCTTTCTGATAGAACATTCTAGATGCAGGATTAGGAAAGTGTCAATATTCTGTAATGGGGGATAACGCTTATGCGGCCCGGGAAAAACAGGCGCTGTCAATGGAAGTCGCGGATCCCATTGACAGCGTCTGTGCAGGTTCTCTGCTTCGTCACATGGCTGCTGGAGCAGCCGCTACAGCCTAGACTGGCGTCGCTGCCGCGTCCTCGATATAGCTTTCAATCGGCGGGCAAGAACATATGAGGTTGCGGTCGCCATAAGCATTGTCCACGCGCGCAACTGGCGGCCAGTACTTGCCGTCGCGCAAGCTGGACAGTGGATACGCCGCCTGTTCGCGCGTGTAGTCGTGATGCCATTCGGTGACCATCAGCATCTGCGCCGTGTGGGGCGCGTTCTTCAACACATTGTCCTGGGCGTCGCTGAGGCCTTTTTCCACGGCATCGATTTCGCCGCGGATGGCAATCATGGCGTCGATGAAACGATCGAGTTCAGCCAAGCCTTCGGATTCCGTAGGTTCGACCATCAGCGTACCCGCGACTGGGAAGCTCATGGTGGGGGCATGGAAGCCGTAGTCGACGAGGCGCTTGGCGATGTCTTCGGCAGAAATCCCGCAGCTGTCCTTGATGGGCCGGATGTCCAGAATGCATTCGTGCGCCACCCTGCCATTGCGTCCGGCGTAGAGTATGGGGTAGTGCTTCTGCAGCCTTGCCGCGATGTAGTTGGCGTTCAGGATGGCCACCTCGGTGGCTTCCAGCAAGCCTTCCGACCCCATCAGCGTGATGTACAGATAAGGTATCGGCAAAATGCTGGCGGATCCAAAAGGCGCCGCCGAAACCGGACCAACCGCCGCACCGGACGGCAACTGACCGGCCTCGTTGACGATGCCGGGCAGGTAAGGCGCCAGGTGGGAGCGAACCGCCACCGGTCCTACGCCCGGTCCGCCGCCGCCATGAGGGATGCAGAAAGTTTTGTGCAAATTCAGGTGCGAGACATCGGAGCCGAACTTGCCTGGCTGCGCCAGGCCGACCATGGCATTCATGTTCGCGCCGTCCAGGTAGACCTGACCGCCGGCCTCGTGCACCAGCGCGCAGATCTCGGTAATGGCCAGCTCGAACACCCCATGCGTGGACGGATAGGTAATCATCAAAGCGGCCAGGCGGTCGCCCACCTTGACAATCTTGGACTTCAGGTCCGCCACGTCCACGTTGCCGTTTTCATCGGAGGCAACCACTACGACGTCCATTCCGGCCATCTGAGCCGAGGCGGGATTGGTGCCATGGGCCGAGGCGGGTATCAGGCAGACGTTACGCTGATGCTGGCCGCTGGCCTGATGATACCCACGTATCGCCAGCAGGCCGGCAAATTCGCCCTGCGCCCCGGAATTGGGTTGCAGGCTGATGGAATCGTAGCCTGTGATTTCGCACAGCGCGGCTGAAAGACGATCGATGAGTTCTTTGTAGCCCTGGCTTTGCGAGGCGGGAGCAAATGGATGCATGGCGCCGAATTCGGGCCACGTAATCGGAATCATCTCGGCCGTGGCATTCAACTTCATGGTGCATGAACCCAGGGGGATCATGGTCCGGTCCAGGGCGAGATCCTTGTCGGCCAGTCCACGCAAATAGCGCAGCATGTCGGTTTCGGAGCGCACGCGTGAGAACACAGGATGCGACAGGATGGGAGACGCACGCAACAGTGCCGCTGGAATGCCATGGTCGGCAGGCAGCTGGTGCTGCCCGGCGGCATCCCAGGACTTGCCCACGCCGGCGGCGAATACCTGGAGCAAGGCATGCACATCGGCCACGGTGACGGTTTCATCCAGCGACACGGCCAGGCTAGTGGCACTGACCTGGCGCAGGTTGATGCACGCGGCTTGTGCCGCCTGCACGATAGCCGATGTATGAGCGCCGGTATCAAGCAACAAGGTATCAAAATACGCGCTGCCCGAGGTGCCGATGCCCAGTTCGCCCAAGGACTTGCCAAGGAAAGCGGTAAGGTAGGCCACGCGTTCGGCGATGCGCTTCAGCCCGACCGGACCGTGCCAAACGGCATACATGCCGGCCATGACCGCCAACAAGACCTGCGCGGTGCAAATGTTGGAGGTGGCTTTTTCGCGGCGGATATGCTGCTCGCGCGTCTGCAGGGCCAGGCGCAGGGCCGGCCCTCCCTGGCTGTCTTTGGACACGCCCACCAGGCGGCCTGGCATATTGCGTTTGAACGCGTCCTTGCAGGCCATGAAACCGGCGTGCGGGCCGCCAAATCCGAGTGGCACGCCGAAGCGTTGCGCGGATCCGATGGCGATGTCGGCGCCCCATTCCCCTGGAGGAACAAGCAGCGCCAGCGCCAGCAGATCGGTTGCCGCAGTCACGACCGCTCCGTGGGCGTGAGCGGTTTCGGTCAGCGCCCGGTAGTCGTCAATGCCACCCAGGCTGTGCGGATATTGCAGCAAGACGCCGAAGCAGTCAGGCAGGCCCTGTGCTTCATCGCCTACGACAACGTCGATATCGAGGCCGACGGCACGGGTACGCAAGACCTCCAGCGTTTGAGGATGACAGTGCACGGACGCGAAAAACACCTTGCTTTTGGAGCGCGAACCGCGCCGTGCCAGACCCATGGCCTCGGCGGCCGCAGTGCCTTCGTCGAGCAGCGATGCGTTGGCGATATCCAGGCCGGTCAGATCGGCGACCATGGTTTGATAATTCAGCAGCGCTTCAAGGCGGCCCTGGGAGATCTCGGGCTGGTAGGGCGTGTACGCCGTATACCAGGCCGGATTCTCGAGGATGTTGCGCAGAATGACATTGGGCACATGGGTACCGTAGTAGCCCTGGCCGATGTAGTTGCGAAATACCTGATTCCGTCCGGAAATTTCCTTGAGCTCGGCCAATGCGTCGGCTTCGCTGCGCGATGCGGGCAACTTCAAGGCCCCACGCTTCAGGATGCTGGGAGGCACGACTTCCTGCACGAGCGAATGCAGGTCGGCAACACCGATGACGGACAACATTTTTGCCTGATCGGCCGCAGCCGGCCCGATATGGCGGGGAATAAAATCGGTATGTGGGTCTAGTTCACGCAACATAAATCAACCTAACAGTACGGGTGCGCCGCAAATGCGTTAATGGAATCAGCCGTTGTCGGCAATGGCCTGGTAGCCATCGGCGTCGAGCAGGCCATCGAAGTCGGCCATGTCGTTGGGTCTGATCTTGAAAATCCAGGTGTCGAAGGCGGCTTCATTGATGCGATCGGGCGCATCGGCAAGGGCTTCGTTGAAGGCGACGATTTCGCCGTTGACCGGCGCGTAGATGTCGGAGGCCGCCTTGACCGATTCGACGACTCCGGCGGTTTCGCCCTGGGCCAGCGTAGTGCCAGGATTCACATCGCCGACAAATACCAGGTCGCCCAGTTGTTCCTGCGCGTTGTCGGTAATGCCAACAGCCAGCACGTCACCGTCGACTTTTACCCACTCGTGCGAGGACGTGTATTTACGATCGCTGGGAAGATTCATGATTAACCTCGTATAAAAGAAAAATGTTCGTAATTGGAAGCCGTATTAGGCAACAATTTTGCCATTGCGCACAAATGGCATTTTCACAATTTCGGCCGGCAGCCATTTGCCGCGGATTTCCACCTGGACCGGATCGCCGGGCTTGACGCCCAGGGGAACACGGGCCATTCCTATAGACACGCCTATTGTCGGCGACATGGAACCACTGGTGATTTCACCATCGCCCTGCTGTGTGCGCACCTTCATGTGGCTGCGCATTACCCCGCGTTCGAGCAGCTTCAGGCCGACCAGCGTGCAATCGGCAGTGGAGCACTCTAGCGCCTCGCGGCCAATGAACCGGCGTTCTGCGTCTTTGAGCGCCACCGTCCAGGCCAGCGCGGACACCATCGGCGTTACCTGATCGTTCATGTCCTGGCCATACAGATTCATGCCGGCTTCCAGGCGCAAAGTGTCGCGCGCTCCCAGTCCGCAAGGGCGCACCCCGTTCTTTTGCAGGTCGCGCCAGAAGGCTTCGACTTGGTTGGCGGGCAGCACTACTTCAAAGCCGTCTTCGCCGGTATAACCGGTGCGGGCGACCAGTATGTCATCGCTGACAAAAGCCCCCGTAAACGCGGCCAGCGCGTAAGTGTCCGCTTCCCAGGCCGGACGAGTGGCCCATACTTTATTGCGGGCATTGGGCCCCTGGATGGCCACCATGGCAAGATCGCGGCGCGGCGTCACAGTGACGTCGAATTTTCCGGCATGCACCTGCTGTTGTATCCAGTCGACATCGTTATCGGCCGTACCGGCGTTGACGACCACGCGCCATTGATCGGAACTGAAGAAATAAACGATCAGGTCGTCGATGACGCCGCCTTGGTGGTTGAGCATGCAGGAATAGAGCGCCTTGCCGGGTATGGTCAGCTTGCTGACGTCGTTAGCAAGCAGGTGCTTCAGGAAGGCTTCGGCATCGGCGCCTGCGATATCGACATTCAACATGTGGGAAACGTCGAACATGCCCGCATCCTGGCGCACGGCGTGGTGCTCTTCCAATTGCGAACCATAGGCGACGGGCATGTCCCATCCGCCAAAATCGACCATTTTGGCACCGGACTGGATATGAACGGCGTGCAGGGGGGTATGCTTGAGGACGGGCGGCATGGGGACTCCAGGCGGAACAGAAAAGGGAAGGACGCCGGCCACCGATTTGTGGCCACCACCGCCCTTCTGTCCTTTTGCCTGAGAGTTGGCCCTTGTACAGGGATTTCACCTTCGGCGCCCGCAATGTTGCCGTGTCGGCAGCGCGAGTCTCTCCAGAGTGCTGCCTTGTATGTTTCAAGAACCAGACAATACAAGAGTGGTACAGGGTACCTGAGCGATTCTGGGCGAATTGCGCCTTCGGTGGCCGGCAAACCCCGGCACTCTCCCACTCTGTGTAATGACAGCAGTCGCAAAGCATAACGCGAAAGCGCCAGAACGACAAACGGATTATCGTTGCCTGTGTACACTGTTTCGCTATCGCTATCTTCCACCTGCACATGACTATCACCATCAACGAAAGCCTACGCGCCTATATCGACCCGCTCACTCCCGACGAATATGCCGCGCTGGAACGAAGCCTGCTCGCCGAAGGGTGCCGCGATGCGCTGGTGGTATGGGGCGATGTCCTGGTGGACGGACACAATCGCTATGGCATCTGCCAGAAGCATGGCATAGCATTCAACACCATCCAGAACACCACATTCCGGTCCATGGACGACGTTCACCTGTGGATGATAGACAATCATCTTGGACGGCGCAGCGTATCGGATTTTCAGCGAGGCGTGCTGGCGCTGCGCAAGAAAGAGATCGTATCGGCGCGGCTGGCCCAGCAGCAGGCAGAGAAAACCGCTGCGGAACTCGCGGGCGCGTCTGATACCGGAACGGAGACCGGGCGCCAGTCCGAAACCGAACCGCCCTGGACCCGCGAAGCCGTCGCACGCGCCGCGCGTGTAAGCAGCGCCACACTGGGGCAGATTGAAAAGATCCAGAAAACGGCGGCGCCCGAGCTGGTCAGCGCCGTAAAATCAGGCGTCGTATCAATCAACGCTGCAGCCGCCGTGGCCTCCCTACCCAGCGAGAAACAGGTGGCAGCCGTTGCCGGAGGGAAAAAAGAGTTACGCGAGGCGGCACGCCAGGTCCGCGAGTCGCGCATGGCGTCCAAGCCCAGGCCGCTAGTGGAAGCAGCGCCCATCGACGCGACGCCCGAGGAGATGGAAATCTACCGTCTCAACCAGTTACTTGCCGCCGTGACAGAAGAGCGCGATCAGTTGAAAAAGAAAGTCCAGCACCTCACCATCGCGCTTGCCGAAGTGCGCGCTGGGCGATCAGGGTCAGCGGAATGAAGTGTCTGTGGCTTCCCGGCCCCTGGCGACGCCAGGGGCCGGGAAGCCGAAAATGCGCTAGCTGCCCGAAACGGCCCTTCCGCAGGCAACACCCGATGCCCATGCCCACTGAAAGTTGTAGCCGCCCAGCCAGCCCGTCACGTCCACCGCCTCGCCCACGAAATACAGGCCGGGCACGGCGGTGACCTCCATGGTCTTCTGATTCAGCGCGCGTGTGTCCACGCCGCCACGCATCACCTCGGCCTTTTTATAGCCGGCAGTGCCATCGGGCACCAGCGTCCAGGAATGGATGTGCTGCGCGAGATGCCGCAGCGTCTTGTCGGGCGTATCCGCCAGGCGCATCGCCCCCGGATCGACTCCCATGCCGTCGAAAGTGGCCAGCCACTGCTCCGCGAGACGTTTGGGCCACAAGCTGGCCAGAACGGTGCTCAGTTGCTGGCGACTGCCGGACTTGGCGTCCAGCAGATCACGCTCCAGGTCCTGATGCGGGGCGAGATCCACGTGTATGGGTTCGCCGGGATTCCAGAAACTGGATATCTGCAAGATGGCCGGGCCCGACAAGCCCCGGTGCGTGAACAACAGGTCTTCCAGGAATTCAGTTTGCCGAACTTTGGCGCCAGGGCGTTCCTTGCGTGTACCGACGTCGTTCTTCACGATGACTTCGAGCGCAAGGCCGCTAAGCGCGGCAAAGGGCTGCCACTGCTGGGCGTCGAAGGTCAAGGGCACCAGCGCCGGACGGGGTTCGACCACCTTCAGCCCGAATTGGCGCGCTATGGACAGGGCGAAATCGGTCGCTCCCAATTGCGGGATGGCCATGCCGCCGGTTGCCATAACCAGCTGGCGCGCCGAGATCGTGCCCAGACTGGTGTGCAACAGGTATGCGCCCCGATCCTGCGCGATCTCGCTGACCGCGCATGGCATGCGCCACGCCACGCGGCCTTCATCGCACTCGCGCTTGAGCATGGCGATGATGTCCTCGCTGGACTCGTCGCAAAACAATTGCCCCCGATGTTTCTCGTGCCAGCGTATGCCGTGCTTCTCGACCAGGCCGATGAAATCTCGCGGCGTGTAGGCCGCCAGTGCCGAGCGGCAGAAATGCGGGTTCTGCGACAGGAAATTGGCAGGCCTGGTGCCGACATTGGTGAAGTTGCATCGCCCGCCGCCAGAAATGCGTATCTTCTCGGCGAGCTTGGCCGAATGATCGATCAGTACCACGCGCAGGCCGCGCTGGCCGGCCACGGCGGCGGCCATCATGCCCGCCGCCCCCGCGCCGACTACAGCCACATCGAAACTACTGGTCACGCGCGCTATTCTTCTTCTTTGATGCAGTCGACGTAATACCTTTCCTTGCCGTCGGCGTCGATATCGTGCGCGAGGCCATGGACATAGGTTTCAAAGCCTGGGAACCTGGCATTGAATTCGCGAGCAAACTGCAGATAGTTGACGATGCGTTTATTGAACCGCTCGCCCGGAATCAGCAAGGGAATACCGGGCGGATAAGGCGTAAGCAGTACGCCGGTCACGCGGCCTTCGAGATCGTCGATGGACACCCGCTCGGCCTCGCGGTGAGCCATCTTGGCATACGCATCCGACGGCTTCATGGCCGGTACCATATCGCTGAGGTACACCTCTGTCGTCAATCGGGCGAGGTCGTACTTGCGGTAGGTTTCGTGGATCTGCTGGCACAGGTCGCCCATGCCCATTTTCTCGTACATGCGGTGCTGCTTGCAAAAATCGGGCAATATGCGCCACAGCGGCCGGTTTAGATCGTAATCGTCCTTGAACTGTTGAAGCGCCGTCACCAGCGTGTTCCAGCGACCCTTGGTGATGCCGATGGTGAACAGGATGAAGAAGGAATACAGGCCCGTCTTTTCGATGACCACGCCATGTTCAGCCAGATACTTGGACACGAGCGCCGCCGGCACGCCGGTCTCGGCGAAGGTGCCAGAGATATCGAGTCCGGGCGTCACCACCGTGGCCTTGATCGGGTCCAGCATATTGAAGTCTTCGGCAAGGTCGCCGAAACCGTGCCATTCATCGTTCGACACAAGAAGCCAGTCATCGCGATTGCCTATGCCATCGGCCACCAGGCGATTCGGGCCCCAGACCTTGAACCACCAGTCATTCTTGCCGAATTCGGATTCCACCTTGCGCATGGCGCGGCGAAAATCCAGGGCTTCCGATATGCTCTCTTCGACCAGCGCCGTACCGCCGGGCGGCTCCATCATGGCGGCGGCCACGTCACAGGACGCAATAATGGAATATTGGGGCGATGTCGACGTGTGCATGAGGTAAGCCTCGTTGAACACGTTACGATCCAGCTTGCGATTGACGGAGTCCTGCACCAGGATTTGCGAGGCCTGGGACAGCCCGGCCAGCAACTTGTGGGTCGAGTGCGTGGCAAACACCATGGCGTCTTCGCTAAGGGGGCGATTCTCGCCGATGGCGTGCATGTCTTTATAGAATTCGTGGAACGAGGCATGCGGCAGCCAGGCTTCATCGAAGTGCAGCGTATCGATTTCGGAACCCAGCTTTTCCTTGATCATCTCAACGTTGTAGATGACGCCGTCATACGTGCTTTGCGTCAGCGTCAGGATGCGCGGCTTCTTGTTTTTGGCATTGCGCGCGAACGGATTGGCTTCGATCTTCTTGCGGATATTTTCCGGTTCGAATTCGGCCAGCGGTATCGGTCCGATAATGCCCAGGTGGTTGCGCGTGGGACGCAGGAACACGGGAATGGCGCCCGTCATGGTAATGGCGTGCAGGATGGACTTATGGCAATTGCGATCCACCACCACCACGTCGTCGGATGCCACGTTGGCGTGCCAAACGATTTTGTTGGACGTGGACGTGCCGTTGGTGACGAAAAAGCAGTGGTCGGCGTGGAAGATGCGCGCCGCGTTCAACTCCGATTCCGCGATCGGCCCGGTGTGGTCCAGCAACTGCCCGAGTTCGTCCACCGCGTTACAGACGTCCGCACGCAACATGTTTTCACCAAAAAATTGGTGAAACATCTGTCCGACCGGACTCTTCAGGAAGGCAACGCCGCCCGAGTGCCCAGGACAATGCCAGGAATATGAACCATCGGATGCATACTTGACCAGTTCGCGAAAGAACGGCGGCGCCAGTCCATCCAGGTAGGAGCGCGCCTCGCGTATGATGTGGCGCGCCACGAACTCGGGGGTGTCCTCGAACATATGGATGAAGCCGTGCAGTTCGCGCAATATATCGTTGGGGATATGCTGGGAGGTCCGCGTTTCACCATACAGGTAGATGGGTATGTCTTCGTTGCGAAAGCGCAATTCGCCGATGAAGGAACGCAGGTTCTTGATGGCATTGGCCACGTCCTCAGGCGAATCGACGTCGAATTCCTCATCGTCGATCGACAAGATAAACGCACTGGCGCGGCTTTGCTGTTGCGCAAAAGAACTGAGGTCGCCGTAGCTGGTCACGCCCAGCACCTCGACGCCCTCGGTCTCAATGGCCGCCGCGAGCGCGCGGATGCCAAAGCCGGAAGCGTTCTCGGAGCGGTAGTCTTCATCGATGATGACGATGGGGAATCGGAATTTCATGCAATAGCTCCTGCTAAGTGCGAGGCAGGGTCACGCCGCGCTGACCCTGATATTTGCCGCCGCGGTCACGGTACGAGGTTTCACACACTTCATCGCCTTCGAAAAACAGCATTTGTGCGCAGCCTTCGCCCGCGTAAATCTTGGCGGGCAGTGGCGTAGTGTTGGAAAATTCCAGCGTGACATGCCCTTCCCACTCGGGCTCCAGAGGCGTCACATTGACGATGATGCCGCAACGGGCATATGTGCTTTTCCCGAGACAGATAGTAAGAATACTCCGCGGAATGCGGAAGTACTCGACGGTACGGGCCAGGGCGAAGGAATTTGGTGGAATGATGCACACGTCGCCCTGGAAGTCGACAAAGGACTTTTCGTCGAAAGCCTTGGGGTCGACGATGGTCGAGTTGATATTCGTGAATATCTTGAATTCGTTGGCGCAACGGACGTCGTAACCATAGCTGCTGGTGCCGTAGCTGACAATCTTGTTGCCATTGACCGATCGCACCTGGCCCGGCTCGAAAGGTTCAATCATGCCGTCGGCGGCAACGCGCCGGATCCAGCCATCATGTTTAATGCTCATAGCCCTGACCTTATTGAAGTGGCGCGTATTTTATCGCTCTTACGCAGCCAGCATGTCCACAGTGGAAAAAAAACAAAAATCAGTCCCGCGAGAACCATCGATACACCAGGGCGAGCCCGTTTATCGTTCCCAGGCTGAGCTCGGCGGTAAGCCCGCGCGCTAGACGGTAGCTGGCCCGCCCGACCGTACCCGTATCGGAGAGTGCCTGCTGGATGCTCAAGGTAATACCGCTGGTCAGCGTCTTGCTGACCGACAGGAATTTGCGCTCGATATCGCTGGTGCCGCTATCCAGGCCGCTGACCACGCTTTCGGCAGGCAGGATGCTGCCAGCGCTACCGAGTTCGCCCGACTTCAAGCCCACTTCGTCAATGCCAAATTTGCGGTAGAACGGCTCGCCGCTGCCCAGGAAAGACGTGCCGACCGAGAATAACAAGGCCACATCGCCACCCGATTCGTCCGCCGCATGCCCCAGCAATAGCCAGGAGAGCTTTTCGATTTCGCTGACCGCGGGATAAGAGACCAGGTCTATGCGCGGCCGCTTGGCCGTTCCCGCCACGCGTACCCCCGCCTCGACGGCCAGGCCAGTGCGCAAGGCTTCGATGTCCAGGACTGGGCTGGTGATGTCGCCCTGGAAGGTCACGGTCCCCCTGCGCAATTGCAAACGCTGGCCATAGACCTCGATTGCCCCCCCGCGGGTATTCAAGGCGCCGACGCCGGTCAGCTTGCCTTGGCGCATCGTTATGTGCATCTGTCCGGTCAGACCGGAATTCAAGCCATAGCCGGTCAAGTAGAAACGACGCCCGAGATCCACATCCAGATCCATGGAAATCTCCATGGGCACGACCGGCGCCTTCTTCTCGTCGCCAGGGCGCATCACTACCACGTCGCTGTCCACCGTGGGGATGCCGCCCAGCATGTCCAGGTCGAACCAGCCGGCATCGGCCGTCACGGCGCCATTGATGGCAATCTTGGGCAGGGCGATGGCAAGACGCAACTTGCCGCTGATCATGGCGTAGCGGTCAGAACGCTGCAAAATGGGGTAGCGATACAGGTCCACGTCAATGATTCCGCTGGAGTCGAACAAATTCCAGTCACCGGTGATTGTCAGCGTGCCGTCTTTGGCCTCCGGGTTCGTGGTCAGCCATTCCGCCGTTCGCCATTCCTTGGGTTTGACCCGCAGCAATGCAGGGAAGCTGAGGCTGTCGAGGATCAGCCGCTCATCCTGCAGCCTGGCCGACAGCGTGCCATCCAGCAAGCGTATGCCGTCGTCGATTCGAATAAGGCGTATTTTCTGGCCTGAAATGGTGCCCGAGCTGTTCCACGTGCCATCCGGCTTGCTTTGCAGCTGCACGTCTGCCTGGACCGCCCCCCCAAGCTCCATCGTATCGTCAAGGAAGAGACTGGTCCAGCCAAGGTCGTCAATATTGGCGTTTATCCTGACTGTCTTGGGATCCTTGGGGTTGAGCACAATGCCTCCGCCCGGCGTGGCATGTATCAAGGTCTGGGCGCTGGCCGACACCTTACCCATGCGCGCCGTTTCCAGGTCCAGATCCGCCGTCAACCGACTGGTCGCACCATTGGTGGCCTTGGCATTCAAGTCCAGGGAGAATGCTTGCATACCCAGCGGGAATGCAGGCTCGGCAGGCACCATGACGTCGCCGGAAACGCGCTCGATATGGGCCTGGCCCTGCAAGGCGCCGGCGAATTTCAGATCCCAATCCAGGGCGAGCACGACCTCGGACTTGTCATCCCCCTTGTTGGCCTTGATCGTGATCCCGCCCCGATCAGCTTTTTCCTTGGCAGCCACATCCAGTTTCTTGCGCAGGTCTTCGATCAGGCGTGCCGAGACCGGCAAGCTGGGGATGGCGCCTTTTGTCTCCCAGCGTCCCGGCCCGCCCCGCGAACCCTGGTGATTCAGTGTGAACAGAGTGCGCGCACCCATGACAAAATCCATGCGGGTGTTGCCGACCTGCCATTGCCATGCGGGGGCCGTCTGGCCCGGCAGGAAACTGATGTCGGTACTGGTGTCCGAGTGCAGGCCCAGCCCGGCATGATCGACGTCCAGCGATGATATCTTTCCGCGCCAG
>LNAP01000269.1_pt2 | contig 26836 bp, 21 predicted proteins | sample 602601 | NCBI WGS metagenome assembly LNAP01 (sample SAMN02440304, study PRJNA202911) | soil metagenome | biome: Subtropical and temperate rainforests or woodlands; isolation source: soil samples (1 kg each in a 20% v/v slurry with milli Q water) were... ... | reverse complement strand
GGAAACACCACCGTCACTCCCGCCCGAGCCGGCGTCGCGCCGTGCAGCCGCACCGACTGATCCGGCAGTTCGGCAATCGGGCTCAGCGCCCCCGCCAGCCGGCCTTCAAGCTGCGTCAACTGTGCACGCACCCGCACAATTTCTTCCTGCAACTCAACCGCCCTCGGCGTTTTATGCCCTTGGCGGTTTTTGTTGTGGGTGATCTGGTTGCGCTCACGGGTCAGGGTTTTCAGGTAATCGCGCTCCCTCAACATTTCCTTAATCACGGTTTGCAGCGCGCCGTGTTCCGCCGGGCTGGCGACAGTAAAGGTCACGCCAGTGGTTTTTGCCGCATCGAGTATTCGTGGCGACAAGGCTTTAGGCAGGCGCCGGAACAGTTCGTCAAGGTCAGGAGTTTTCTCTGCCGACAAGTCAAACCCTTCCAGTGCCCGGCTCAGGCCCAGGTTCAGCGCCGGGCTGAGGCTGTGCTGGGCCGCGTCGGCAACGACGCGGGTATGCTCGGGCAGATCGTCGAGGGCCGGCAGGGGCGGTTGTTCAATTTTCTGTAGCTCGCCCAGCCAGTGCGGCAGGTTGTTGAACATCCCCATGCCCGCGTTGAACAACGTGCTGTATTGCGCGGCCCGTTCTGGCTGCAGGCGCAGGGGCAAGGTGTAGAACAGTGGCCGGCTCAACTCCGGGTGTTCTTCCAGATAACCGAGCATTTTTTCGCTGGCGTGGTCGCTGCGGCAAATGTCTTTGAGGCAGGCGTATTCGGCAGTGAAGGCCTGGCCCAGTTGCGATGGCTCGTGCGCGTCGTAGTACCAGGCCGAAAGGTGATAACGCCCGGCACACACCAGCATCGTGCGGTCGGCGGTGATGCGCTCAAGCAGGCGGTTCCAGCGGCTGAGGTCGTCGCGGTGCTGAAACAGCTCCGTGTCCATGGCCTCCCGGTCGATGAAATCGTTGACCCCGCGTTTGCCACTGAAAATCGGGCCTTCGAGCACGTCCTTGATACGTCGGTTGTGCGCCTGGCCGAGGTTGATCAGGGTCTGCAGGTGCCGTTCGACGAAATCGCCAGGAGCGACCTCGAAATGCTGGCGCGTGTAGTAACGCCGGTCTGCGTCTTCAATGGCGCGGCTTTCAGCCGTGAAGTCGGGTGTAAGGCTGTCGAACCTGTTGATCTCGCGGGCATGGTCTACGGCTTGATCGCGCAACGGCACCAGTTCCGGTGGCACCGGTACGCCCGTAGGCTCGACCTTGCCGCCCCTGTTCAAGTAATCGAGCAGGGCCTGACGGGTGCGTTCACGGTCCGGTTCGGGTAATTGTTCCAGATCGGTGAACAAGGCTTTGTCTGCTGGTTTATCGCTGGCGTCGGCCAGGTAGCCGACATCCGCCGGGCTGAGCTGGCTCAAGGATTCGATGTAACACGCCAGCAGGTAATTGCGTTCGTTGTGGTCGGCATTGCTCCAGTCGTCGACCCAGCCGACTACGGTGTCCTGATACTCGGCCAGATCACGCAGCACACCGAGGTCGTCGTGCACCACGAGGAACAAGGTGTCGTCCTGATAAGCCGGGCGCACCCGCCCGAGCAACTCACCAATGTGCGCCTCGCGAAAGCGCCGCGGCTGCTCCCACAAGTAGGGTTCACGTTCGTGCTCGGGGGCGTCGCTGACCTGTACCGTAGGCAATAGAACGGCGTCCGGTTCGTCAGCACTTTGCTCCGTTTGCGTTTGAGTGGCCGCGTCCGTCGCAACCTCCGCCAGCCACTGTTTGCCTTGCGCGACCGTCAACAGATGCTCGCCACCGGTTTGGCAATGCACCGGGCCGAGGTCGACGGCTTGCATGAAGTGTTTGCGTTCCTCGCGGTTGTCGAGCACTTGCGCGCATTTGGCCGCCGTCCACTGCACTTCGGCGAAGGTCACGTGCAGGGTGCTGCGCCTGGAAAAAACCAACGCCGGACGTTCTTCGATGGGCGTGCGCTGATCGCTGGCGACCTTGGCGCCCTTGTGCAGCAAGGCGCTGACCAGTCCGTTGAGTACCTGATATTCATGCAGGTGGCCGGTGACGCTGTCGATGATGTACAGCCAGCCATCGCGCAGCAGGCGAATGCCCAGCGGTCGGGCCGTCAGGGCATAGGGCAGCTTCAGTTCGGCACTCGGGTCGAGGGGCTTTTCCACCAGTCCATAACGCAAGGGCAGCAATTGCACGTGGGTCTGCCGCAGCGGGCAAGCACCCAGAGAGCCGATGGGGGATTTGGAGGCCGCGGCTGCGGCGAGGTTGGCGGGTGAAGTCATGGGTGGCCTCGTTGGCTGGCCCACTGGTGGGCGAGGTCAGCGGCCAGCGCGACGCGCTCGCCGGGGGATTGCAGCGACGGCGTATGCAGCAATCGGTTGATGTGCGGGTGCTGATCGAGCGATGAGCCATCCAGCGAGGCCATGACGTTGGCGTAATAAAACAATTCGGACTGGCTGCTCAAACCCAGCGTGCTGGCCTCAGCCTCCAGTTGCTCGAGCATTGGCCAGCGTTCGGCCACAGTTTCGCTGCCATGGCGTTCGGGGAAGTGTTTGAGCAGATGAGCGTCGAGTTCGAGCAGTACGCGGCGCCGGTCAGCGTGGTCCAGCCCCGAACTCTGTTCAGGGCTCAGGCGATAGGGCGTCGGTAGGTCAGGACGCTCGGACGACCGGGGTTGGTGGCGATGCCAATTAGCGCCGACGATATCGGCCGTTACCACACAGGACAGAGGCCCAAACAATCGCTGATCACCGCTGCCGAACAGGATTCGCGCCACGGCGGCATCGGCCAGACGCAGGACCACCGGTAGACCTTCAGGCAATTCAACGGTCAGCAGTTTGCGCAAGTGCTGGGCGACCTCATGCGCAGGTGCGGTGCTGAACAACAGCACGCCCCACTCTTCATGCGCCTGTTGCAGATAGAACTGAACAATCGGTTCGTCAGGTTGTTGGATCGCCACCAGCATCGGCGAGATATCCCGCAGCGCAGTGAAGGGCGCGCAGTCATACAGCGCAACAGTGCTTGCTCCGGGACAGAGTTTTTTCAACCGTTCCGGCAAATCGCTCAGGGGCAACAGGAAAGCCTGTTGCTCACTCCAGGGCAGGTCGTTTGGCAAGGAGGTCGAAAGGTTCATGCTTGAGCGGCCTCGCAAATCAGGCAGCGCGAGGCACGGGTTGAAATCAATGCATGGCGTTGTTGGGCCGCATCAAACGTCACTTTCAGCAACGGCAAGGCGCCCGGCATCAGAGGCTCCGCTGGCAAGCTCACGGGTGGGGCGCCGCCCACCAGAATCGGCACGCTGCTGAAAATGCCCTCCGGTCCCAACACCAGCCATTGACCGCCACCCATGATCGCGAGGTGCGTCCCGCCATTGATGACGACTTGTTGCACCGCACTGAAGTGAAGCTGTTGCATCGCACTGAGGCGTTGATTCGCGACGCGCACATGTCGATCCCCCAGGACCAGCAGGTGGTCGTCCTGCTTGAGTTCGGTCAGGCGGGTGCCGTGGGTTAAATGGCGTTCCTCGCCACGCAGGTCGTGGCTGGTAGTTCCACCGACCACCACGTTGCGCTGGTTGTCGACTTGAATGCGCTCATCGTTCAGAACGTGCTGCACGAAATCGCGTTGGGCACGCAGGGCAATTTCCTCGGCGCCTTTTCTGTCCTCGATGCGCAGCTCGTTGTAACCACCACCGCCAGGACTGCTCTGGCTGCGGAAAATGCTGCGGGTCTGTTCCGCGGGCAAATCCAGTGGCACCGGAGTCGAGGCGTTGGGCAGACAGCACAAGACGTAGGGTTTGTCCGGATCGCCGTCGGTAAAACCTACCTGCACCTCCATTCCGACGCGCGGGATCTGCACGCTGCCGTAACGCTCATGAGCCCAACCTGTGGCGACTCGCAGCCAGCAGCTCGATTGTTCGTTTTGCTGACCGTCGCGGTCCCACAGCAGCTGGACTTTCACTCGACCGTACTGATCGCAATAAATCTCTTCACCGGGCGGGCCGGTAACGACGGCGTGCTGATTGCCGGACATACGGGGCTTGGGGTGGTCAAGCGCTGGCCGAAATATCACGTCCCACGGTGTGGCGACGAAGTGATTACGGTAACCCTGGCTGAAACCGTCCTGCGCGCGGGTGTCGGTCATCGCCTCTTCCAGCACTTGGGGTTGCAAGCCGACATGCTCGACCTGCGTCAACAACCACAGGCCATTGCGCTCAGGGCATGGATGCTCGGTCATCTCGACAAAGTGACCGCTGCGCAGGGCGCTTTGGTCACTGCGTCCATTGGCCAGCTGGTAATCGGCGCGGTGGCGCTCCAGTGCCAGATTGGTCAGCTGTTTACCGCGCTCACGATGGATGAATTGCCCGGGGAACGCATAGTCCTCAAGGTGCGGCACCAGCGGTTTTTTAGACTCGCTGTCGAGTTGCACGCGTGGTTTTTCGAAATCGTAATCGCGACGGCTGACATGGGTCGGGCGGGTATTCAGTTTTAGCTTGAATTGGTCGATCACTGGCGCTTGCGCAACCATGCCACTGGCTTGCCTGTAGGCGGTTGACCGTTCTGGTTTCGAAAAACTGGTTTGATCGTCGCCGAACACCAGCACATGCCCCTCGGCGCTGTGCTCGAAGTGAAAGTGCAGACCTTCTTCCTCGCACAACCTTTGCAGGAAATGAAGGTCCGTCTCGTACTGCACGCAATACAGCCGGGGTCGGTACTCGGCATTCAGCTGGAAGCGCCAGGTATCAGCCTGCATTCCTTGATCTTTCAGCACTTTTGCAATGATTTGCGGCACGCTGAGGTTTTGAAAAATGCGCTGGTTGTGGCAATGGGAGAGATAGCTGAGGTGCGGCACCAGGGTCATCTGGTAGCGGGTCAGGCGCTTGCCTGAATCACCTTCGGCAACTGCATGGATTTGCCCGTGGATGCCGGCACCGTCAGCTCCGAAGCGCAAAAAAGCCGAGCGATGATGAAGCGACTTGATGTCCAGGTCGTGGCGTTCGCCGACCAGTTCGAGATTGACTTCGTAGGGTTGATTCAGCGCTTCCCTGGCGCGGAATTCGAGTACCTGAAGGTCACGGGGAAAACCTTGAATGTCGAGGGTGAAAACGACGGGTTTAACGGCGCTGAACATCCACATTTCCTTGTGTCTATTTCAAGACTCGGGACTTTGCGTGGATCGGCTCATTGATGAATGTCAGACGAATCGCTATTTGGCGTAGGGCGAGTCCGTTAAGTTGGAATCTACGGTCAGGTGCGGACCACTGACACATGGTTGTAGGAGGGGGCTGTAGGGCGGGCGCGGGACTGCGCTGTATCGAGGGCGTAAAACGCAGGATGCGTCTGACAAACCCCGGTACTGAACAACACCAGTGCCAGCAGCCCTACCCCTAGGGACTGCTGACAAATGCTCGGCGAGTTAACGATCAAGCGACGTCGGAAGCCACCGGCCATTGCTGATACGGAATCGGCAGCTTGCGCGAGTCGCCGCGCCCCATCGGGAAGTACATGAATCCGTTGCGCGCCAGGCGATCGGCGTCGTACAGGTTGCGTCCGTCAAAAATCACCGGGGCTTTGAGCCGTTGCTGGATCAGGTTGAAATCCGGTGCCTTGAACTGCTGCCACTCGGTGCAGATGATCAACGCATCGGCGCCGGCGAGCACCGATTCCGGGGTGCCCATGAGCATCAGCTTTGCTTCGTCGGGGTACAAATGCTGGGTTTCCTGCATCGCTTCCGGATCGAACGCGCGCACGCTGGCGCCGGCGGCCCACAGCGATTCGAGCAGCACGCGACTTGGTGCGTCGCGCATGTCATCGGTGTTGGGTTTGAAGGCGAGGCCCCACACGGCGAACGTCTTGCCGCGCAGATCGCCCTTGTAGAACGCGTTGATGCGTTCGAACAGCTTGTGTTTCTGCCGCTGGTTGATTGCTTCCACCGCTTGCAGCAGGTCACTGGAGCAATGCGCTTCTTCGGCGCTGTGGATCAGGGCGCGCATGTCTTTGGGAAAACACGAACCGCCGTAACCGCAGCCGGGGTAGATGAAGTGATAGCCGATGCGCGAATCCGCGCCGATGCCCAGGCGCACCGACTCGATGTCGGCGCCAAGGTGCTCGGCCAGTTCAGCGATCTGGTTGATGAAGCTGATCTTGGTTGCGAGCATGCAGTTGGCCGCGTATTTGGTCAGTTCGGCACTGCGCAGGTCCATGAACATGATCCGGTCATGGTTGCGGTTGAACGGTGCGTAAAGATCGCGCATGACGTCGCGCACCTCATCGCTTTCGCAGCCGATGACGATACGGTCCGGGCGCCGGCAATCGGCCACGGCCGAGCCTTCTTTCAGAAACTCCGGGTTGGAGACGATCTCGAACTGCAACAACCGCCCGACCTTGATCAGGCACTTGTCGATGTGTGCGCGCAAGGTATCGCCGGTGCCCACGGGAACGGTGGATTTCTCCACCAGAATCACCGGGTGTTCGCGATGACGGGCCACCGCTTCGCCCACCGACAGTACGTAGCGCAGGTCCGCCGAGCCATCGTCCCGGGACGGCGTGCCCACCGCGATGAACAGCACCTGGCCGTGTTGCACGGCGAACTTTTCATCGGTGGTGAACTGCAGTCGCCTGGCGTCGAGGCTTTCGCGCACCAGGCTGGCGAGCCCCGGTTCGAAAATGCTCACGTGGCCCTGTTGCAGCAACTCGACTTTTTTCTCGTCGATGTCCATGCAGACCACGTCGTGGCCGACTTCTGCCAGCACAGCGGCCTGCACCAGGCCCACGTAACCGCTACCAAACACACTGATTTTCATAGGTCACTCCTGAGGTTGGACGCATGAGCAGGTCGAGAGTTGATGGTGATGACGCCGAGGATGACCAGGGCCACCCCGAGGCTTTTGGAAAGGCTGAATTCTTCGTTGAACGCCGGCAGCGCGACGGCGAGCAGGTACACCAGCGCGTAGCTGATGCTCAACAGCGAGTAAGCCCGGCCCAGTGGCACATCGCGCAGGGCGGCGAGCCAGCTGAACATCGACAGGGCATAGGCGAGGATGGCGACCAGCACCACGACCACAGCGGTCGGATCAATCGGGGCTGTCTGCCAGTGTTCCGGTGACGGCAGGCGCGTCATGCTCCAGCGCATGCCCAGCTGCGCGGCGCTGCCCAGCAGCACGCTGCCGAGGGCGAAGGTGAGGCCACGGCGCAGGCTCATGTGTGCAGTCCCAGCAAAATCACGCCGCCCATCACCAGCGCCACGCCCAACCAGTGACGGCGGTCGATGGGTTCGTGGAAGACGAAGCGGGCGATCAGGGTAATCAGCACGAAATTCAGACTCAGCATCGGGTACGCGACGCCGACTTCAAGGCGTTGCAACACCAGCAGCCACACCAGCAAGCCCGCGCCCAACGCTGCGATTGCCAGCCACAACCATGGCGAGCGCAGTTTCTCGCCCCAAGCCGATGACCGGCCGCGCCAGTGCTCCACGGCGTATTTCTGGGCGATCTGGCCCAGGCCGGTGAGCAGGCAGGCTGCCAACACCAGCAACAGGCTCATGACGCACCCTGAGGAAAAATCAGAATCACAAGGTTGCCTTGTTCATAGCGTTTGCCATCCTTGGGCAAGTGTTCGATTTCACGCAGCTCGTCCTCCCCTTTGACCCGCATCAGCACGCCCACCGAACCGTTCCGGCGGGCGTCGCGCATCCACTGCAGCACGCGATCGGGGTCGACGCGCTGCTGCGCGCCGTCAGGATAAGCGAGGCCATATTTCAATTCGCCTATCGTGTTGTACAACGCCACGTCCGGGCGTTTCAGGCGCCAGGCCAGGGCCGAAGCGGCGCCCAGATCGTTGCTCAGCAGTGTTTCGGCCTGGCCGAGTTCCTGTGCATGCTCGAGGACGAACTGGTCGGGCATCTTGTTGGCCACCACCGCTTCGGGCATCGCCGCCGGTAGAACACCGATCAGCAACAGACTGCCGAAGGCCGGCGCCGCCCAGCATTGCAACGGTCGGAACGCTTGCAGCAGGTTGGCCATGATCCAGCCGATCAGGCCTATAAACACGAGCACGAGGCTGTGCAGTTCGTGGTCGTACAGGGGGCTTTTCAGTTGCAGATAGACAAGGGCGAGCAGGGTGGTCAGGCCCAGAAGGAGGTTGAGCAAGCCATTGATGCCCAACGCCAGGCCTTGCTCCAGCCGCAGGCGATCCGCCAGTGCGTTGCCCAGCAACAAGGCCAGGGGCAACAGGCACGGCAGGATGTAGGTCGGCAACTTGCCGTTGCTCAGGCTGAAAAACAGCATCGGCATCAGCAACCACAGCAGCAGAAAGCCGATGTTGGCCTGACCACGTGTTTGCCACGCCTGCTTCAGTGCCGACGGCAATAACGCGGCCCACGGCAGACTGAACGCCACCAGCATTGGCAGGTAGAACCACCACGGCCCGTCATGCTGCGCATCGTCACCGGCGAAACGGCGGATGTGTTCGTGCCAGAAGAAGAACCGCCAGTAATCGGGCTCCTGCGCATGCACCGCCAAGGCCCATGGCAGGCTCACGGCGATGGCCACGGCTATCGCCACCGCGCCGTAGCGCAACAACTCGCGCCAGCGTTTTTGCCAGATCATCCACGGCAGTGCGATCAGTACCGGCAACAGCCAGGCCAGAAATCCCTTGGTCAGGAACCCCATGCCACACGCCAGGCCCAGCAACGCCCAACCGATCAGGCGCCGGCCACGGCTGACGCTGTCCAGGGCAAACCACAAAGCCACCAGGCTCAGGTTGACCCAAAAGGTAAATTGCGGATCGAGGTTGGCGTAACCCGCTTGCCCGGCCACCACGGTAAAACTCATGTACAGCAGCGCGCAGGCAAAACTCTTGCGCGGCTCGTTCCAGAGCCGGCGGGCAATCAGGTAACACAGCATCACGCTGAGCCCGGTGCTGAGGGCCGAAACGAAACGCACGCCGAACAGGTTGTTGCCAAACACCGCCTGACTGAGGGCGATCATCCAGTAACCGGCCACCGGTTTTTCGAAGTAGCGCAGGCCCATGAAATGCGGCGAAACCCAGTCGCCGCTCAAGAGCATGCCCTGGCTGATTTGCGCGTAGCGGGTTTCGTCCGGAATCCACAAACCGTGGCTGCCCATCGGCAGCAGATAAGCCAACAGACAAAGGCCCAGCAACAACGGCAATGCCCAGCGTTTGCTCATACGCCTTGCACTCCCAGCCAGCCTTCGCGACCGTCGAGCGCGCCGCGCACCACCCGGCCACCGGGCAAGGTGTCCAGTGTTTCGGGCAGCAAATCACCCAAAGGCTGAAAACGGATATCGCGCTGACGCGCATCGGCCAGCAGTTGACGGAAATCGTGGGCCATCAGAATCCCTTCCACTTCGGCGTGGACCGTGTAGACGTTGAGGTTTTGCGCCGTGAATCGTTCAAGAATGAACCCGTTGAAATCCTCGGCCGTGACGGCCGGGCCGACCACTTCATCGAAGGTGGGCAGGTCCACCGGGATCTGGGGCACGCCCAGACCACCATCGGCCAATGTCGGCCGGAACAGACTGCGGCCACGACAATCGCTGTTGTAGCGAAAACCGAAACCCTGCTTGGCTTCGATCACACGCTCGTCCGCCCGCCAACCCGCCGCCGCCGAGCAGTCGATTTTTTGTCCGAGGATGTCGCTCAGCGTGTCCACGCCCTGACGTATCTGCTCGATCAGCTGTGCGTCGCTCCAGCGTCCGACATTGGCCTGCCAGCCGTGGTGATCCCAGGCATGCAGACCGACTTCATGCCCGGCCGCCCGGGTTTGCCGCATCAAATGCCCGAGATCGCGGCCGATCGGCTTGCCCGGCCACGCGGTGCCGGCCAGCAGAATGTCCCAGCCGTACAGTCCGGCGGCATTGGAGCGCAGCATCTTCCAGAGAAACTGCGGGCGGATCAGGCGCCACAGGTGCCGCCCCATGTTGTCCGGCCCGACGCTGAAAAAAAACGTCGCTTTGACCTGGGCCTCATCAAGCATTTCCAGCAATCGCGGCACACCCTCACGAGTGCCTCGGTAGGTGTCGACATCAATCCGGAGGCCCGCTTTCATCAAACGTTGTCCGCGATTTCGAGCAGGGCTTCACGCAAGAAGAAATCCAGCGTGTTGCCGATGGTTGCACTCATCTCCACGGTCGGCGTCCAGTCCAGCAAGCGCTTGGCGTTGTCGATGCTCGGTTTGCGGTGGGATACGTCCTGGTAACCCGCACCGTAGAACGCCTTGCTTTCGACGTCGCGGAACCCGGCGAATGGCGGGAAATTGTGGCGCAGCGGGTGCGCTTCGAACTGACGCAGCAGCTCTTCGCCCAACTGGCGGATGCTCGCTTCGTTGTCCGGGTTGCCGATGTTGATGATCTGGCCGTTGCAGGCATCGTTGCGGTTGTCGATGATCCGCGCCAGCGCTTCCACGCCGTCGGCAATGTCAGTGAAGCAGCGTTTTTGCTCACCGCCGTCGAACAGGCGAATCGGCGTGCCTTCCACCAGATTGAGGATCAGTTGCGTGATCGCTCGGGAGCTGCCGATGCGAGCCGAGTCCAGACGGTCGAGGCGCGGCCCCATCCAGTTGAAGGGGCGGAACAGGGTGAAGTTCAGGCCTTTCTGGCCATAAGCCCAGATCACCCGGTCGAGCAGTTGCTTGGAAGTCGAGTAGATCCAGCGTTGCTTGTTGATCGGCCCGACCACCAGGCTGGATGTGTCCTCGTCGAATTTGTCGTCCTGGCACATGCCATAGACTTCCGACGTCGACGGGAAGATCACCCGCTTGTGGTATTTGACGCAGTAGCGAACCAGCTTGAGGTTCTCTTCGAAATCCAGCTCGAACACGCGCAGCGGGTTGCGGGTGTACTCGATGGGCGTGGCGATCGCGACCAGCGGCAGGATCACGTCGCACTTCTTGATGTGGTACTCGATCCACTCGGAATGGATGCTGATATCGCCTTCGACGAAATGGAAATTCGGATGGCTGCGCAAACGCGAGATGGCATCGGAGCCGATGTCGAGTCCGTACACCTCGTAGCGGTCATCGCGCAGCAAACGCTCGGACAAGTGATTGCCGATGAAACCGTTGACGCCGAGGATCAGCACGCGTGTGCGGCGTGGCGTGCGTGCGGATTCGGCACCTCGCAGCACGGAACCGTCGACCAGACCGAGTTCGCCGGCCAGTTGCGGCCCGCTCAGGTACAAGCCGTTGTCGTTGCGCTGACCGGCGCTGATCAGCAGCGAATCTTCGCCGCAAGCGATGCGCAATGGATCGACGCTGATGACCCGCCCCGGCATCTGGCCTTCGTTGCCCTTGACCACTTCGGCGCTCCAGACAACCAGCTTGTGTTCGCCCACCGCGCAGAACGCGCCGGGATAAGGTTGGGTGACGGCGCGCACCAGGTTGAACAGTTCTTCTGCCGGTTTTTGCCAGATCAGTTTGCCGTCGGCGGGCGTGCGGCGACCGAACGTCGTGGCCTGGGATTCGTCTTGCGGCGTTTCACTGACCTTGCCGGCGAGCAGCGCGGGCAAGGTGTCGCGTAACAGGTCGGTAGCGGCCCCGCGCAGTTTGCCGTGCAGGCTCAGCGCGGTGTCGCTGCGCTCGATTCCAACCTTCTTCTGGGCGAGGATGGCACCGGCATCGGCGCGCTTGACCATGCGGTGCAGGGTCACGCCGGTTTCGCTTTCGCCGTTGACCAGCACCCAATTGGCCGGAGCACGACCGCGATAGCGTGGCAGCAACGAACCGTGCAGGTTGAACGCGCCTTTGCGCGCGGTGGCCAGCAGCGGTTCGCTCAGCAGCTGGCGGTAGTAGAACGAGAACAGGTAATCGGGGGTGAGCTGGCTGATGCGCTCGATCCACAGCGGATGGTTGACGTCTTCCGGGGCGTGCACCGCAATGCCCCGGCGTGCGCACAGTTGTGCAACGGAGGCGTAGAAAGCGTTCTCCTTGGGATCATCGGCGTGGGTGAACACGGCAGCAATCTCATAACCGCTGTCGAGCAGGGTTTCGATACCGGTACAGCCAATATCGTGATAGGCGAAAACAACTGCTTTTGCGCTCATGAGAGAACCTGATCTGAAGAAGTGGAATTGAGGCCGTCAACGGTGATGACGGGAACGGGTGTGGCGGGCTGGCTGCGAAGGACTTTTTCGATGAAAAACCGCGGACGCGCACGGACATCGCTGTACATGCGCCCCAGGTATTCGCCCAACAGGCCCATGCCGATGAACTGGCCGCCGGTGAACACGAACAGCACGGCGAACAGCACGAACATCCCGTCACCGGCCCAACTGGCGCCGAACACCAGCCGCAAGACAATCAGCACGGTGGCAAACGCCACGCCGAGCCCGGCCATGGCAAAGCCGACAATGCTCAACAACCGCAACGGCGTGGTGGTCATGCAAGTGATCAGGTCGAACATCAGGTTGATCAGGCGCATGGGGCTGTACTTCGATTCGCCGTGTTCGCGCTCGGCGTGGGTCACCAGGATCTCCGTGGTGTGCCGGGCGAAGCTGTTGGCGAGGATAGGGATGAAGGTGCTGCGCTCGCGGCAGGCGAGCATCGCGTCGACAATCGATCGACGATAGGCGCGGAGCATGCAGCCGTAATCACTCATGGCGACGCCGGTGGAGCGCTGCACGGCGAGGTTGATCAGCTTCGACGGCCAACGGCGCAGGGCCGAATCCTGACGGTTGCTACGTACCGTGGCGACCACGTCATAGCCAAGCTCAGCCTGGGCCACCAGGCGAGGAATCTCTTCGGGCGGGTTTTGCAGATCGGCATCGAGGGTGATGACGACATCGCCCTTGCACTGCTCGAAACCGGCCATGATTGCCGCGTGCTGGCCGTAATTGCGGTTGAGAATGACCGCCACCACCGGGCTGCAATCGCGACTGGCGGCCTCTTCGAGGATCTGCGCGGAATTGTCGCGGCTGCCGTCGTCGACCAACACGATTTCGTAGTCGTGGTGCAGTTGCTGGCACGCCGCTTCGGTGCGCCTGAGCAATTCGGGCAGGCTGTCCTGCTCGTTGTAGACCGGGATGACGATCGACACACAACGGATCGGGTAAGGTTTCACAGGCGTGTGTCCAGTGTGAGTTCGATGGCGCTGACGACACGGTCGACGTCCTCGGTGGTCATGTCGGGGAACAACGGGATCGAGCACAGGCGTGCCGAGTTCCATTCGGTGTTGGGCAGGTAGATGTTGGGGAAGCGCTGGCGGTACCAGGTGTGCAAGTGGGTGGCGATGAAGTGGATGCCGGTGCCGATGTTCCGCGCCTGCAGGGCTTGCATGAACGCTTCACGGTCGAGTCCGCAGCGCTCGGCATCGATGCGCAGGATGAACAGGTGCCAGGCGTGCTGCTGCGGGTAAAGCGGAATCGCCAGCGGTTGCACCGGCGAGCCTTCCAGACGCTGCAAATAGCGTCTGGCCAGCGCGGAACGCTTGGCATTGATCTCATCCAGGCGTTCCAATTGCACCAGGGCGATGGCGGCATTGATGTCGGCCAGGTTGTATTTGAACCCCGGTTCGATCACCTGGGCCTGGGGTTTGCGGCCGTGGGTCATGCGGTCATAGGCATCGACGCCGAGCCCGTGAAACTTGAGCATGCGCACCCGGTTGGCCAGCGCCTCATCGTCGCTGACGAACATCGCACCCTCGGCGCAGGTCATGTTCTTGATCGCGTGGAACGAGAAGATCGCCGTGCCTTTCGCGCCGACGTGACGGTTTTTGTAGAAGGTGCCCGCCGCATGGGCAGCATCTTCGATCACCGGGATGCCGTGTTTGTCGGCCAAGGCGTAAAGCGCATCGAGATCGAATGCCGCGCCGGCGTAGTGCACCGGAATGATTGCCCGAGTGCGTGGGGTGATGGCCGCTTCGATGTGTTCGACGCTGCTCATCAGCGTGTCGCGGTCGACGTCGACAAACACCGGCGTCGCGCCCAGCAGGCAGATCATGTTGGCGGTGGAAACCCAGGTCTGGGATGGCGTGATGACTTCGTCGCCGGGTCCGATGCCCAAGGCCAATAACGTGACATGCATGGCGCCGGTGGCCGAGGACAACGCCACGGCATGGCGACAGCCAACATAGTTGGCGAAGTGTTCTTCGAGTTGCTGGTTTTTCGGCCCGGTAGTGATCCACCCGGAGCGCAATACTTGCTCTACGGCGGCTATTTCTTCATCGCCGATACTGGGGCGGGAGAAGGGGAGAAAAGCCTCACTCATGGAAAACCTCGGGGCGTAGGCCGTCCTTCGGGGGAAGTACCGAAATAAACGGGATTTCAATGGTTTAGTGACCTGTCGGGCACGAGCCTTATTTGACTTTTGCAGCCATGGCCGGCAGGTTGGGAGCCTATCGAGGCCCGCCGGGTAGAGATGAGGTTAGGCCGGTTTTTGTGAAAGGAACATCAAAAAACGGCGATGGAATCGTTTATCTGAACGTTATTAAGCCAATGTTCAGGCTTCTGCCGTTCATCGCGCTCTTTAGTAGAAAAGTCCTGCAGAAGTGTCCCGCTTTATATGAAGAATGTTTCAATCCTTAGTTGTTTTATTGATCTGTTTCCACTCAAGGCCGTTTTGTTTTGATTGACTTACCTGTTACTGATTCAACTGCTGTAAAGACCAATCCGATGCCCCTGTATCTGGCGCGGCTGGCGCCGTCCAGCCAACTGACCATGCGTTATGTGTTGCAGGACGCCGCCGACCGCCTGGGCTTCGAAGACATGAATGTCGAGGAGATTCCCTGGCACCAGTTGCAGCCCGAGGATGTGATCGCGCTGGTGGCGGCGTTGCGCGCGGACGGCTACGCGCCCAACACGTCTTCGCTGTACGTCAACGCCGTGCGCGGGGTGATGAATGAAGCGTGGCGCATGAGCCTGATCAGCCAGGAACACTTGCTGAAGATGCGCTCGGTCAAGGGCATTGGCGGCACACGGTTGTCCCAGGGACGCAATCTGCGCCGCTCGCTGATCCAGGAAATGATGGCAGTCTGTGCTGCCGATCCACGGCCACAAGGCCTGCGGGACGCGGCGATCATCGGGATTCTGTACGGTTCGGGCATGCGCAAATCAGAGTCGGTGAACCTCGACCTCGATCAGGTGGATTTCACCGAACGCAGCCTGCGGGTGACCGCCAAAGGCAACAAACAGCTGATCAAATACGCACCGGCCTGGGCGTTCGCCAAACTGGATGCCTGGCTGGAGCTACGACGCTCGCAACTCAAGGAAGGCGAGGTTGATGATGCGTTCCTGTTCAATCGCATCCGCCGCGGCAGCCACATCACCCGTGAGCGCATCACCAAACACGCGATCTATTACATCGCCCGGCAACGCGGCGCGCAGGTCGGGGTGAAAATCATGCCCCATGACTTTCGGCGCTCGTTCATTACCCGGGTGATCGAGGAACATGACTTGTCGATTGCGCAGAAACTTGCCCATCACAGCAATATCCAGACGACAGCCAACTACGACGTGCGCGATGACAATGAGCGGCGGCGGGCGATAGACCGCTTCGACCTTTAAGATTCACTCAACACATGGGCGTGGCCGATGGTCGAGACGTGAACCGCACTGCCGGTCGGTGGCGCGTACAGGCCCGAACTGCGCACCATCAATGACCGACCGGGCAGGTCGGTGGATGACAGAGGTTCCAGTTCCACGGTCAATGTGCAGGTATTGCCGCTGAAATCGCGCTCGGTCACCACGGCTCGACAACCGGCGGTCTCGACCGAGCTGGAAACGATACCGACCAGTTGCAACTGCTCGGGCCGCAACATGATCTGCGCACAGTGGTTGTTGCGATGATTGTTGACCGGGATCCGCCCGAGATCGCAATGCGCCCAGCCGGCTTCGATCCGGGCCGGCATGACCACGGCATCGCCGAGGAACATTGCGGTTTGTTCGTCACCGGGATAGCGGTAAAGGTCCAGCGGATGACCGGACTGCACCACACGCCCCTCACGCATGACCGCAAGCTGATCGGCAAACGACAGCGCTTCACTCTGGTCATGGGTGACCAGAATGGTGGTGACACCGGCGTCCGCCAGCAACCGCGCCACCAGTTTGCGCATGGCGGCGCGCAAGCCGGTATCGAGCGCGGAAAATGGCTCGTCCAGCAACATCAGGCGCGGCTGTTGCGCCAGCGCTCGCGCCAGTGCCACACGTTGTTGTTGGCCGCCGGAAAGCTCATGGGGCCAACGATTGGCCATGCTGGAATCCAGTGCCACGCTGTCCATCAGTTCGGCAATACGCTCGTGTTTGATGGCGCCCTTGGTCGACAGGCCGAAACCGATGTTGGCGGCCACGGTCATGTGCGGAAACAGGGCGCCGTCCTGCGGGACATAACCGATCTGACGTTGATGCGCCGGGACTTCGTGGGTGTCGTCCACCAACGTCTGGCCATTGAACGTCAGGCGGCCCGAGTCCGGAAACTCGAAACCGGCGATCATGCGCAGCAAGGTGGTTTTACCCGAACCGGAAGGCCCGACGATCACCGTGCGGCTACCCGTGGGCACCGTCAGGCTGATGTTTTCCAGGGCGCGATGCGCGCCATAGGATTTGCAGATCGAATGCAGTTCAAGAGCGTTCATCGGCCAGCCGTTCGTTTGGATTGGTGATAGAGGAGCCCGGTCAACGGAAGTGACAGCAGGATCATCAGCAAGGCATAAGGCGCAGCGGCGGCGTAGTCGATCTCGCTGGTCAACGCCCAGAACCCGGTCGCCAGCGTGCGCGTGCCGTTCGGAGCGAGCAGCAGGGTGGCGGTCAATTCATTGGTGATCGCCAGGAACACCAGCGCGGCACCCGCAGCAGCACCGGGCGCGGCGAGGCGCAGGGTAATCAACCACAACGCACGACCGGGAGAGCGACCGAGACTGCGGGCGATGTTCTCCAGCTCAACCGGCGCCTGAGCGATGCCCGCCCGCAAACTCACCAGCGCACGGGGTAAAAACATCAGCAGGTACGCAAGCAACACGGTAATCGTGGTCTGATAAATCGGCCGGGCGAAATGCACCGTGACCGTCACCAACGCCAGGGCGACCACAATGCCCGGCAACGAACTGGTGATGTAGTTGCAGCTTTCGAGGATCCGTTGCAGCCGACCCGGCGAGCGGATCGACAGCCACGCAATCGGAATCGCCGCGCAGGTGGTGAGGGCCGCGCCGGCAACCCCAAGCAGCAGCGTCTGTTGCAGTGCCGGCATCAGCTCGGCCATCTGCCAGACCTGCGAGCCACCGGCGATCAGCCATTTGCCCAAGGTGATCAACGGCACCCCGAGCGCCAGGGCGCAGGTCACCAACAGCAAGGTTAGCGCGAGAACGGTCGGCAACTTTTTCAGGCGTACGACCTGCTGTTCGCGGGCGCTCCCGGAACCGACGCGGGCATACCGCGCATTGCCACGCGCCGCCGATTCGACGGTCAGCATCGCCAGGCAACACAGCGCGAGCACACCCGCCAGCATGTTCGCGGCTGGCCCGTTGAAGGTGGATTTGAACTGATCGAAGATCGCTGTGGTGAAGGTGTCGAAGCGGATCATCGCGTACAGGCCGTATTCGGCGAGCAGGTGCAGCCCGACCAACAAGGCGCCGCCGCAAATGGCCAGACGCAGCTGCGGCAGCACCACGCGAAAAAACACCGCCCAAGGTTTGAGCCCCATCGATTGCGCGACATCTTCGATGGCCGGATCGAGGCGACGCAACGTCGCCGCAATCGGCAAGTAGAGGAACGGGAAGTAGGCGATGACCGACACCAGAACCCCGGCAAACAGCCCGTGAATCGGCGGCACCAGACTGACCCAGGCATAGCTGTGAACGAATGCCGGGACCGCCAGCGGCGCGGTCGCCAGCAACGACCACCAGCGCCGCCCCGGCAGATCGCTGCGCTCGGTCAGCCAGGCGAGTGTCACGCCCAGCGCGACGCACAGGGGAATCGTGATCAGCACCAGCAATACGGTGTTGATGAACAGCTCGCCGACCCGTGGCCGAAACACCAGTGCGAGCAAGGTTGTCCAGCCGGTTTGCACGGACACGCCGATGACAAAAGCGATTGGCAGCAGCGCCAGCAGCGAAACCAGCACCGACAAACCGATCACCCATGCACCGCCGCGACCCACGAACACTCCGCGAGAGCGGCGGCGCAAATGTGCGGGTATCGCCTCAGCGACGACCGCCGGTAATGTTTCAGGCATCAATTAGAGCAGTCCGGCCTGTGTCATCAGCTCAACGGCTTTTTTGCTGTCGAGTTTCGAGGCGTCGACTTTCGGCGCGTCGAGCTGCTGCAGGGGCACCAGTTTTGGGTTGGATTGCGCGTTCTTGCCGACCGCGTATTCAAACGAATTGCCGGTCTTGAGGATGGCCTGGCCATCCTTGCCGGTGATCCATTTCAGAAACGCCTGGGCCTGTTCCTTATGTTGGCTGGACGCCAGGACGCCGCCACCGGAAATGCTGACAAACGCGCCCGGGTCCTGATGTTTGAAGTAATGCAGGGCAGTGTCCTTGCTGTTTTCGCCGGTCCGGGCCTGATCACCGAAGCGGTAATAGTGGTAAATCACACCGCTGTCGATCTGCCCGGCATTCACTGCTTTCAACACGGAGCTGTTGCCCCGATACGCGGTGAAGTTGGTTTTCATCCCCTTGAGCCACTCGAGAGTGGCGGCTTCGCCCTTGAGTTCCAGCACCGCGGCGACAATGGCCTGGAAGTCCGCGCCGGCCGGTGACGCCGCCCAGCGACCTTTCCATTTCGGGGCGGCGAGATCCATCAGTGACTTTGGCAACTCGGCTTCGGGCAGTTTGCCCGGGTTATAGACAAACACAGTCGAGCGCGCGGCGATGCCCACCCACTTGCCATGCGCCGGACGGTAGGCCGCGTCGACTTGTTCCAGAGTGGTTGGCGCTACGGGCGTAAACAGCCCCGCGTTATCCACCAGCACCATGGCCGGGGAGTTTTCGGTCAGAAACACGTCAGCCGGGGAGGCTGCGCCTTCCTGCACGATCTGATTGCCCATTTCCGTGTCGTCGCCATTGCGCACTGTGACCTTGATTCCGGTTTCCTTGGTAAAGCCCTCGATCCAGGCTTTGGTCAGGCTTTCATGCTGGGCGTTGTAGACCACGATACCGTCGGCATCGGCTGAGTAAACGTGACCTGCACCGAACAGGGCGGCGGCCAGCAAGGCGGCTTTCAGGAAAGAGGGGACAGGGCGATTCATGCAGTGGAGGCTCCGTGATTTTAAGATTCGTGCACTCTGGACAGACCGTTGGGTCGTCAATGATTGTAGGTCAATACGAATCATTTGCAGGTTTGAGACGGTGCCAAATGTAAGGGGATGAATGAGAAAAAAACGTCAATTCATTGCGATGCCGGACACCCTTTTTGCGATCCGGCTGCCGCCTGGCTGATCAACGCGGCCAGGCGTTTGACGTTGTTCTGCTGGGCAAGGACCAAGTCGTCGATGGACGGCCCTGAAGGTGTTTGCAACGTACTTCGGCAGCTCACCAGCGTGGTATCGCCTTCGCCGGGACTGCGCAGGCGCCATTTGACGTCCATCAGCGCGTATTGACCGGGAACCGAATCAAAGCGCTGAACCTCCACGCGCACCGACACTTTGCGCTGGGGATTGCTGTTGGCCAGTTGATCGGCCAAGGCGCTGCGCAACTCATCCACCAGGCTCGCAGCCCACCACTCGGTCTCTAGAATCGCCAGGCCACTGTTGCCCTGACGAATGACGATCTGCGGACGATCGACCTGCGGCGGCACGCTGAGGCCTTCGATCAGGATTTCCCCGCCGTTGGCGCGCGCCGTCCCGCTCAGTTGCGCCGGCGTCAGGGTATGGAACTGGATCGGCTCACTGCGGCACGCGGCGAGCAGCAATAGCGCAGTGACCAACGTCATCTTCAGCGAGGAAACCATGGGTGTTGCTCCTGTTGGTCAGTTGCGCGGCGGTGCCTTCAAGTCCATCGGCGCGGCGTTATCGGGGCGACCGCGAATCAGCGATTCCGGATGCCGGCCCAGGTAATCCGAGAGCTCACGCAAGGAGCGCGACATGCGTCCGAGTTCCTCCAGAGTCTGGGTCAATTGCTCGCGTTGCGGCGAGTCCTCGGCAAGTGTCGAGCTGGCCGATTGCAGGGTCTTGCTGACGTCCGCCAGGGTGGTTTGCACGCCGGGCAAGGTCTTGGCGTTGAATTGCGCGAGGCCTTTGCGCAGCTCGACGAGGTTGCTGTCGAGGTTGCCGGCAATGCGTCCGATGGGCAGATCGTTGATTTTGTTGACCATGCTTTCGAGTTTTTCCTGCAACTGTTCAAGGCTGCCGGGAATGGTCGGGATGGACACAGGCCGAGCGGTTGGATCGAACACGACTTTCTCTGCCTTAGGGTAGAAGTCGAGCGCTATATAGAGCTGACCGGTCAACAGGTTGCCGCTTCGGGCCTGAGCCCGCAGGCCGTTTTCGATGAAGGAGCCCATAAGCCTGACACCGGCGGCTTCGTCATTGGGGTCGTGCTTCAACGCCTCAAGCATTTTGGCGTGAGCCTGACCGAGCCGTTGCGGGTAGATAACGATGCCGACGTTGACCGGAAAGCTGCGCTTTTTTGCATCGAAATCCAGATTGACCGACACCACTGTGCCGAACTCGATGCCAAGGAATTCCACCGGCGCACCGACCTTCAGCCCACGCAATGCCTGGTCGAAACGCAAACTCAGGTATTGCGCCTTGCCGCTGGGCGGGGCGAGGGCGGTTTGCTGGTCTTCGAAGAGCTCGAAGGCTTTTTCCTCGGTGGCCGGTTTATCGTTGGGGCTGTACTCCGGGGCGCGGAAGGCGATGCCGCCCACCAATATGGCGGACAGCGACTCGGTCTTCACTGCAAAACCGTTGGCGCCGACATTCACATCAATCCCGCTGGCGTTCCAGAAACGGGTGTTTTCGGTGACGAAGGCATCGTTGGGTGAGTGAATGAAGACTTCGATGTTCACCCCTTTGCCGTCGGCATCCAGGGTGTAAGCGACGACTTGGCCGACCGGAATCTTGCGGTAGTAAACCGGCGAGCCGATGTCCAGCGAACCCAGGTCCGGGGTGTTCAGCATGAAGCGCTTGCCCGGCTCGCCATAAGTGATCGGCGGCGGATTTTCCAGGCCTTTGAAGTTCTTCGACCGCGCATTGGCCTGGCCAATGTCGGCGCCAATGTAGTCCCCGGACAGCAGCGTATCGATACCCGACACGCCGCCCGCGCCGATTCGGGGCCGCACCACCCAGAATTGCGAGTCTTCGCGGGTGAAACTTTCCGCCTGCTTGGCCAGTTTGATGGTGGCGTTGACGCTTTTCTGGTCGTTGCTCAGTTCTACCTCGGAGACTTGCCCGATCACCACGTTACGGTATTTGACCTCGGTCTTGTTGGCGGTCAGGCCGCTGCCGGTCTTGAATGTGACGGTGATGGTCGGTCCTTCCTGCAGGATGCTGTGCACCACCAGCGAAATACCTACCAGCACCGCGATAATCGGGACTATCCATACCAAGGACACGCTGAAACGACGGGTCTTGATCGGGGCCTGCCCGGGAGCTTGCGGCCCGTCAGTGGCTTGCGACTTCATCCATGACCTCCTCGTGATTCGAATGGTGTTGGTCCCAGATCAAACGCGGGTCAAAACTCATGGCCGAGAGCATGGTGAACACCACGACCAGGCCAAAGAAGAGAATGCCCACGCGGGGTTCGATATCGGCCAGGGCTTGAAACTTGACCAGTGAAGCCACCAGGGCCACCACGATCACGTCGAGCATCGACCAATAACCGATGAGCTCGACGAAGCGGTACATTTTCGACCGCTCCTTGCGCGCCCATTGGCTGTCGCGCTGAACGGTCACCAGCAGGAGCGTCAGAGCGACGAATTTGACGCCCGGCACCGCGATACTGGCGATGAAAATGATCAGGGCAATGTCCCAGGCGCCGTGCTGCCAGAAATCCAGCACACCGCCCATGATGGTGCTGTCGGCGCCGGCGCCAACCATTTTGGTGTTCATCACCGGCAACACATTGGCCGGGATGTAAAACACCAGCGAAGTCAGCAGGTAGGCCCAGGTGCGGGTCAGTGCGTTGGGCTTGCGCCGATGCAGCGGTGCACCGCAACGCTCGCATTCTTGGGGTTCGCCGGTCATGTCACAGGCCAGGCCGCAGCTGTGGCAAAGGCACAGGTTGAGTTCGCTCGCGACCGGAGGCGTGGTCATAAAACATCCCACAGTTCACGTATATCGCGCCCGGCAATGCGGATCATCATCAGGCTGAGAATGGCCAGGGCGAACAGTCCGATGCCGGGCAGCACGTCGAGCAACCCGGCGAGCTTGATCACCGCGACCATCGCCCCCAGCAGGCAGACTTCCAGCATGCTCCAGGGCCGCAGGGTTTCCAGCCAGCGCATGCAGAATCTGAAACCCGGTGAGCGACGGGAGGTGAGGGCGAAGCTCAAGACCCAGATCAACAGCAGCAACTGGAAAATCGGCGCAATGATCATGGAAATGGCCGCCACCAGGGCGATGAAGGTAATCGGGCCCAGCGTCAGGGCCATTATGGAATCCCACAGCGTTGCGCTGTTTTTCAAGCCTTTAAGGCTGATGCTCATCACCGGATAGAAATTGGCGAAAATCCACAGCATCAATGCCGTCACGGTCAACGCCAGCCGCTGCTCCACCGTCAGGCCGTTATAACGCTGAAGCACACCACCGCAGCGCGTACACAGGGTTTTCTGATGTTTGGCGAGCGTGACTTTTTGATACACGCAGTCGCAGTGCTCGCAGATGATCAGTTGGTCAGTCGTAGCCATAGGCCGCACTCGCCAGGACACAGGAAAGTCAGAGCACCTCCTCAATATAGAAGTGCGTTGCGAATGAGCAAATCGAAAGGCAATTTGGCGAGTCAACGGAGGGCGAAGATCAACATTTGTGGCGAGGGGATTTATCCCCGTTCGGCGGCGAAGCCGTCGCTAAACCTGCTTCCGGGGGATACCTGAAAGAATGCAGGGGGCCGCTTCGCGACCCAACGGGGATAAATCCCCTCGCCACAGGTTTTGTGTGAGGTCTGTGCTCCGGTTTCAGCCGAGGATTTCACGCAGCCGATACCAGAACATCCCGAGAGCCAGCAACGGCGAACGCAGCATTGGGCCACCGGGAAAGGTCATGTGCGGCACGGCGCTGAACACGTCGAAGCCTTGGCTGTGCCCGGCATGAATCACTTCGCCCAGCAGTTTTGCGCACCAGTGAGTCACGTTCAGCCCGTGGCCGGAGTAACCCTGGGCATAAAACACGTTCGGGTGTTGGCGCAAGCGCCCGACCTGCGGAAAGCGATTGGCCGTGATGCCAATCTTGCCGCCCCACTGATAATCAATGCGCACATCGGCCAGTTGCGGGAACACCTTGAGCATTTGCGGGCGCATGTAAGCGGCGATGTCTGCAGGATCGCGACCGGAATAATGACAGGCACCGCCGAACAGCAAGCGCCGGTCCGCCGAGAGCCGGTAGTAATCCAGGCCGACTTTCTGGTCGCACAGCGCCAGGTTCTGCGGGATCAATTGCGCGGCAACCTCAGGCGCCAATGGTTCTGTGGCGATGATGTAGCTGCCCGCCGGCAGCACCTTGCCGCTGAGTTTCGGTTCCAGTTCGTCCAGATGCGCATTGCACGCCAGCACCAGACTGCCGGCACGCACCGTGCCGCCGGCACAACGAACCTGCACCGTGCTGCCATGGATCAGTTCCAGCACCGGGCTCTGCTCGAAGATCTGCACCCCGAGCGATTGCGCCAGCCGCGCTTCGCCCAGCACCAGGTTCAGCGGGTGCAAGTGCCCCGAGCCCATGTCGACCAGGCCACCGGCATACACGCCTGAATTGACCACTTGCTCTCGGATCTGCTCCGGCCCGACCAGCCGGGTTTCATGGACGTAACCCGACTCGGCCAGGCTTTCCCGTTCAGCCTTGAACGCCGTGAATTGCGCCTGGGTGTTCGCCAGTTCGCAAAAACCCCAGCGCAGGTCGCAATCAATATTGTGCTCACGGATGCGCTTGCCCACGAGTTCCACCGATTCGATCCCGGCGCGCTCAAGGTAGCGAACGCCTTCGTGACCGACATGCTTGGTGAATCCACTGACGTCATGCCCGATGCCGCGAATCAGCTGCCCCCCGTTGCGCCCGCTGGCGCCCCAGCCGATCCGTCGGGCCTCCAGCAGAATCACCGAGAGCCCACGCTGCGCCAGTTCGATGGCGGTGTTGACCCCGGTAAACCCGCCGCCGATCACGCAGACATCAGCCACAAGGTCTTCGGTCAAGGCGGGGAACGGCGCCAGCGCATTGGCCGACGCGGCGTAATAGGAGCGCGCATGTTCGTTGCTGTACGGGTTCATTTGTTGGACTTCACTTTGCTCCAGGAACGGGTCATCAAACGCATGATGGTCTGGGGCGGGGTGGTCGAGATGTAGAGTTTGTCGAGCACGGTCTGAGGGGGGTAAACCTCGGGATTGTTGACCAGTTCAGCGTCCATGTACTGCTTGGCGGCAGGGTTCGGGTTGGCGTAACCGACCGAGGCGCTGACGTTGGCGATGACTTGCGGGTCCAGCAGGTAATTGATGAAGGCGTGAGCCTCTTTCGGGTTGCTGGCATCGGCGGGAATCGCCAGCAAATCGAACCACAGATTACTGCCTTCCTTGGGGATCGCGTAAGCGATGTTCACGCCGTTCCTGGCCTCCTTGGCGCGGTTGGCGGCCTGGAACACATCACCCGAGTAACCGAAGGCCACGCAGATGTCGCCGTTGGCCAGGTCCGACACGTACTTGGACGAGTGGAAGTAGGTGATGTAAGGGCGGATGCTCAACAGCTTGGCTTCGGCTTTCTTGAAGTCTTCCGGGTTCTCGCTGCGTGGGTCCATGCCCATGTAGTTGAGGATGGCGGGGAACACTTCGTCCGCCGAGTCCATCATCGACACGCCGCACTGACTGAGTTTCTTGATGTTTTCCGGCTCGAACAATACGGCCCAGGAGTCGATGTGATCGATGCCCAGCACTTGTTTGACCTTGTCGACGTTGTAACCGATGCCGTTGGTGCCCCACAGATACGGCACGGAGTGTTCGTTGCCCGGGTCGTTCTTCTCCAGCAGTGCCAGCAGTTTCGGGTCGAGGTTCTTGAAGTTCGGCAACTGCGCGCGATCCAGTTTGAGGAACGCGCCGGCCTTAACCTGGCGGGCGAGGAAGTGGTTGGACGGCACCACCACGTCATACCCGGTACGGCCGGCGAGCAGTTTGCCCTCAAGGGTTTCGTTGGAATCGAAGACGTCGTAGATCACCTTGATCCCGGTTTTCGCCTGGAAGTCGGCGAGGGTGGTTTCGCCGATGTAATCGGTCCAGTTGTAGACGCTGACGGTCGGCTGGGCCTGTGCAACGGAGCTGACCAGCATGGCCAGCGCGACCGGGACCACGGATTTCAATAGACGCATATCGACACCTCTTGGAATTATTGGGTTATTCAGGTGTTTCGCTATTCCTGTGGGAGCCTGCCTGCTGGCGATTGCGGTGGGCCAATCGATACAGAGGTTGGCTGTGCCGACGCCATCGCGAGCAGGCTCACTCCCACAGGAGATGTGTGCAGGGCTCAGACGCTGAGCAACAAAAACTCCCGCTCCCACGAACTGATCACTCGCTTGAAGTTCTCGTGCTCCGCGCGCTTGACCGCGACATAACCGCGGACAAACTTGTCACCCAGATAACGCCCGATGGTTTCGCATTCTTCCATCTGCGTCAGCGCGTCTTCGATGGTGATCGGCAAACGCAGGTTGCGTCGCTCATAGGCCCGGCCCTGCACCGCAGCGCTTGGCTCGATGCGCTCGACCATGCCGAGGTAGCCGCACAACAGGCTGGCAGCGATGGCCAGGTACGGGTTGGCATCCGCGCCCGGCAAGCGGTTTTCCACGCGCATCGCCTCGGGGCTGGAGGTCGGCACACGCAGGCCCACGGTGCGGTTCTCCTCGCCCCATTCGACGTTCACCGGTGCGGAGGTGTCGGGCAGGAAGCGGCGGAACGAGTTCACGTTGGGCGCAAACATCGGCAGTACTTTGGGGATGTATTTCTGCAGGCCGCCAATGTAGTGCAGGAACAGCTCGCTCATCTGCCCGTCGGCATTGGCGAAGATCGGCTGACCGGTGGCGATGTCCACCACACTCTGGTGGATGTGCATGGCGCTGCCCGGCTCATCGCCGATCGGCTTGGCCATGAACGTCGCCGCGACGTTGTGCTTGAGCGCCGCTTCGCGCATGGTGCGTTTGAACACGGTGATCTGGTCGGCCAGGTCCAGCGCGTCGCCGTGACGGAAGTTGATTTCCATCTGCGCCGGGCCGTCTTCGTGGATCAGCGTGTCGAGGTCCAGGCCCTGCAATTCGCACCAGTCGTAGACGTCTTCAAACAGTGGGTCGAATTCGTTGGCCGCGTCGATGGAAAACGACTGGCGACCGCTTTCCGCCCGGCCCGAACGGCCCAGCGGCGCCTTGAGCGGCAAGTCCGGGTCTTCGCAACGCTGGGTCAGGTAGAACTCCATTTCCGGCGCGACAATCGGTTTCCAGCCCTTATCGGTGTACAGCTGCAGGACTTTCTTCAGCACGTTGCGCGGCGACAGTTCGATCGGGTTGCCAAATTTGTCGAAGGTGTCATGGATCACGATCGCGGTAGGCTCGATGGCCCATGGGATCACGTAGACCGCGTCTGAAACGGGCTTGCACACCATGTCGATGTCGGCCGGGTCGAGCAGGTCGTAGTAGATGTCGTCGTCGACAAAGTCCCCGGTTACCGTTTGCAACAGCACACTTTCCGGCAGGCGCATGCCTCGCTCATGCAGGAACTTG
>LNAP01001651.1_pt1 | contig 26864 bp, 23 predicted proteins | sample 602601 | NCBI WGS metagenome assembly LNAP01 (sample SAMN02440304, study PRJNA202911) | soil metagenome | biome: Subtropical and temperate rainforests or woodlands; isolation source: soil samples (1 kg each in a 20% v/v slurry with milli Q water) were... ... | reverse complement strand
CCGCCTCCGCAAGCTCGACCCCTATCTCAACCTCGATCCCGGAACGATGTCGCCGTATCAGCACGGCGAAGTGTTCGTGACCGATGACGGCGCGGAGACGGATCTCGATCTCGGTCACTACGAGCGCTTCACCGGGCGGCCTGCGACCAAGCAGGACAACATCACCACGGGGCGCATCTACCAAGACATCATCTCCAAGGAGCGCCGCGGCGATTATCTCGGCGCGACCATTCAGGTGGTTCCGCACGTCACGAACGCCATCAAGGAATTCGTCCTCTCCGGCAATGACGATTACGATTTCGTGCTGGTCGAGATCGGCGGCACCGTCGGCGATATCGAGGGCCTGCCATTCTTCGAGGCGATCCGCCAGCTCAAGAACGAGCTGCCGCGCGATCACGCCATCTACATCCACCTCACGCTGCTGCCGTACATTCCAAGCGCCGGCGAGCTGAAGACGAAGCCGACGCAGCACTCGGTGAAGGAACTGCGCTCGATCGGCATCCAGCCGGACATCCTGCTTTGCCGCACCGATCGCGAGATTCCAAAGGAAGAGCGGCGCAAGCTGGGGCTGTTCTGCAACGTGCGCGAGAGCGCCGTGATCGAGGCGCGCGATGCCGACAGCATCTACGCGGTGCCTGAGGCCTATCACGTGGCGGGCCTCGATGACGAAGTGCTCGCGGCCTTCGGCATCGAATCGCGAATCCCGCCGGTGCTCAAGAGCTGGCAGCAGATCAACGAGCGCATTCGCAATCCCGAGGGCGACGTCACCATCGCCATCGTCGGCAAGTACACCGGCATGAAGGATGCGTACAAGTCGCTGATCGAGGCGCTCTCGCACGGCGGCATCGCCAACAAGGTGAAGGTCAATCTCGACTGGATCGAGAGCGAGATCTTCGAGAAGGAAGATCCCGCGCCGTTCCTCGAGCATGTCAACGGCATCCTGGTGCCCGGCGGCTTCGGCCAGCGCGGCGCGGAAGGCAAGATCCGCGCGGCGCAATTCGCCCGCGAGCGCGACGTGCCGTATTTCGGCATCTGCTTCGGCATGCAGATGGCGGTGATCGAGGCCGCGCGAAATCTCGTCGGCATCGAGGAGGCCAACTCCACCGAATTCGGCCCGACCAAGGAGCCCCTGGTCGGCCTGATGACGGAATGGCTCCGCGGCAACGAGCTCGAGAAGCGCTCGCAGGCCGGCGATCTCGGCGGCACGATGCGCCTCGGTGCATATCCCGCGGCGCTGAGCCGCGGCAGCCGCGTCTCGCAGGTCTATGGCGGCGCGACCGAGATTTCCGAGCGTCACCGCCACCGCTACGAGGTCAATACCGCCTACAAGGACCGCCTCGAGCAGCACGGGCTGAAGTTCTCCGGCCTGTCGCCCGACGGCGTGTTACCTGAAATCGTCGAGTACGAGGATCACCCCTGGTTCATCGGCGTCCAGTTCCACCCCGAGCTGAAGTCGCGCCCCTTCGAGCCGCACCCGCTGTTCGCCTCGTTCATCCAGGCGGCGATGGTGCAGAGCCGGCTGGTGTAAGGCCCCAGTGCGCTGTTCTGGCTAGGCCTGCGAAAGCGTCGGCTCTGGCTCGACCGGCGTTGAGGCATCGGGCGCCGGCGATCTCGTGGCGAGCTTCATCTGTGGCCGTCGCGTCAACTTGTAGACGGCGGCTGGCGGCACATTGAGAATGGCGCGGTCCACGAGCGTTGCGCGCAGGCCCAGCCGGTCGAGCACGGGCCGCGGGACCGGGCAGCTCATGCCGTAGGTGAACTGATAGAAGGCGCCGCCTGGGCGGACATAGCTGAATGCACCGCCGATGATCGAGACGACCTTGCGCGTCGACATGTTGAGCAGCGGCAAGCCGCTGACGACGGCGCCGACGGGCGCGCCGTCGTAGAGGCGTTCCGTCGTCAACCGCCCCGCATCCATCCACAAGACGCGCGCATTGGGAAAGCGGATCTGCAGCAATTTCATGAAGTCGGAGCCGTATTCGATCAGCGTGAGGTCCTGCTGGCGCACGCCACGTTTGAGGAGCTTGTAGGTGAACGCGCCGGTGCCGGGGCCGAGCTCGAGAATTGGGCCGGTCGATGCGGTGATCTCGCGGGTGATGAGATCGGCCAGCGCTGCGCCCGACGGCGCGATCGCGCCCACCCGACGCGGGGCCGACAGCCAGGACAGGAAGAAGGAGAGGAAATCGTTGGGCATGTGCACTCCGGCATCTTGGTTGTGCCTCGCCAATCAGAGGTGAGGCAGTCGAAGAGTCGCCGGAGTGCATTGCGACAGCATTGCGCTTGGGATGCCGAGGTGAAATTGAATCAACTGTGCCGGGTTGGCGGCAGAGAGATCCTGAAGCACGTGCCGCCGCCTCGACCGTCCGCAACCGAGACGTAGCCGCCATGCAGCAGCACGATCTCGCGCACCATGTTGAGGCCGAGGCCGGCGCCGCGATCGAGCGGTGCGAGCCGATAGAAGGGCTCGAAGATCTGCTCGCGCTGATCGGCCGGAATGCCCGCGCCTTCGTCCGAGACTTCGATGCTGGCGGGGCCAGCCACGCGAATCCCGATCGTGCCGCGGCGAGGGCCGTGCTGAATCGCATTCTGCACGAGGTTGGTCAGCGCGCGCTCCAGCGCGGCTGCATCGCCCATCGTCTCGATTGGGGTGGCCGGTGCATCGAGCGCCAGCTCGTAGCCTGCGGCGATCGCGAGCGGCGCGAGGTCGGCAGCCGCGCCCTGCGCGATCCGGACGAGGTCGACGCGCGTGAACGGATGGCCGCAGCGGTCGAGCCGCTGGATGTCCAGCAATTGCTCGGCAAGCGTTGCCAGCCGCGCGGAGTCCTCCAGCAAGCGGGTCTTGTCCGGCCCAGGGGCAAGCGATTCCAGCCGCGTGTTCAAAATCGCGATCGGCGTGCGCAGCTCATGCGCGGCGTCGGCGACGAAACGCTTGTGGCGGGCATAGCCCTGGTCGAGCCGCGCAAGCGCGTCGTTGACTGCAGTCACGAGCGGCACGACCTCCAACGGAATCCGGTCCACCGACAGCCGCGCACCGCGTTGATGGATGTCGATCCGCCGTGCCTGGTCCGCCGTGGTATCGAGGCCTCTGAATGCGCGCTGCACGATCATCGGTGTCGCGATGAAGGTTGCCGTTCCCATCAGGAGCAGGCCGGGCAGGGCGATGCCGAGAAACGCAAGCGAGGTCATGACCAGCGCCTTGGTGCCGGTCAGCCGTCCTTGCGTCGCCGTGATGATCTGCACGTTGCCGGCCTCGGTGTCGACGCGCTTCAGCCGCGCCGCCGGCTTGCGCGGATCGTCCTCGAAAAGCTGCCAGCCGAGCCGCGCCTGGCTGATCTGGTCGAGGCCGCCGCCGATCGCTGCGAATTCGGCGGGCACGGCACCTTCGGCAAGTGAATGTCCCTGGCGGTCGCGGACCAGGAACCAGAGGTCGGGAGTTTCGCTACGCAATTGTTTCAGGTCCGACGTCGGCCGGAGGGTCAGGCCACCTTGCGCGTCCCGCGCGAGCGCGCGCTGAACCAATTCGATCACGCGATCCTCGTCGCGCTCGGCGAGCACGAAACCGGACGTGCACAATGCTCCGACGACGACGGCAACGAGCGCGAGAAGCAGCGCGGCCTGGAGCGAGAGCAGGCGCCAGCTCAGCCGCGAGCGCAGGCAATAGGTATCGTCGTGCTTGCTCATGGCAGCTTCTTCAGGAGATAGCCGACGCCGCGAATGCCGTGGATCTCGACACCGGCGTCCGCCTCGGCGAGCTTGCGGCGCAACCGCGAGATATGCGTGTCCAGCGCGTTCGACTGGACTTCGTCGTCGAAATTGTAGACCGCCTCTTCCAGTGCCGACCGCAGCACGGTTCGGCCCAGGCGGCGGATCAAGGCTTCTAGCACCAGCAGCTCTCGGCGCGGCAGTTCGAACGGCTGACCGTCGATGCTGGCCTCGCGATGGCCGAGTTCGAAGGCGAGGCGGCCGGCACGAATGATGTCAGGAGAAAGGCCGGCAGGCCGCCGCAGCACGGCGCGCAGCCGTGCCAGCAATTCCTCGACGGCGAACGGCTTTGCCAGATAGTCGTCGGCGCCACTGTCGAGCCCGGCGACGCGGTCGGCGAGTTCACCACGTGCGGTCAGGACGATGATCGGCACGCCGCCGGCACGCGCTCGAAGCTTTGGGATCAGGGCGAGCCCGTCGCCGTCGGGGAGCTGGCGGTCGAGCAGGACGGCGGCATGGACATCGGCGGAAATGGCCTCTTCTGCTTCCGCAAGCGTGGGAGCGTGGTCCACCACCATGTCGTAGCGCTTCAGCGCAGACGCCAGCGCACAGGCCATCTCGGCCTCGTCCTCGACAAGCAGAATCCGCATGATCCGGTACCTCGGCCTTGGTGGAGGCACTCTACCGCCTGTAACATTGCGGCAGCATTGCGGGAACCGGCTGCGACCAGGTGGAACGCAGCCATGCACTTGCAAACCGATATCGTCGGCTAACCTTGGGAGACGTTGCCCGCCCGGACCGCAAAGCTCCGCGGCGGCTCGCCGCGCTGGGCAATCTCCCACATCTGCAAGTAGGCCGCCTCGATGTGGCGGCAGAAGCGATCGGTGTCGAACAGCGGCTGGGTGAGGCGGTTGGCGGCGAGCCGGTCGCGGACTTCGCCGAGACGCGCGGGGTTCGTGGCAAGCTGCGAGGCGAGCGTCTCGTAGTCCGCAGTGCTCTCCGTCACCAGCTCTGGCAGTCCGACGGCGTTCAGCAGGCTTGCGCCGACGCGGCCGGCGAAGCCTTCGCCGAGCTGCGTCACTACGGGCAGGCCGGCCCAGAGCGCATCGCTGGCGGTGGTGTGGGCGTTGTAGGGCAGCGTATCCAGAAACAGGTCGGCGAGACTGTGCCGTGCCAGATGATCCTCCGGCGGCAAGGGCGACGCGAAGACGAGGCGCGCCGGAAGGACGCCGCGCTTTTCGGCCTCCCGACGCAGGTTTTGCATCGTCGGCGCATAATCGCCGAGGAGCCACAATACGCTGCCCTCCACAGTGCTGAGCAGCCGCATCCAGACGTCGAACGTCTCAGGCCCGAGTTTCCAGCTCTGATTGAAACAGCAGAACACAAAGCCCTGTTCGGGCAGTCCGGCGTCCTGGCGCCTCAGTGTCTGCGCCGCGATGCGCCGCGCGCTGTCGTTGACCTGGTAGGAATAAGGCAGGTGGACCAGCTTCTCCGTATAGAACGCCTGGTGCGCGAACGGCGCGACCGTCTCGTCGGCGATGACATAGTCGATGAACCCGGCGCCGGTGGTGCCGGGATAGCCGAGATAGCTGACCTGAACCGGGGCAGGGCGGTGTGCCAGGATCTCGAGCCGGGCATCCTTGGTATGCCCTTTGAGGTCGACGAGGATATCGATCTCCATCTCGTTCAGCATGCGCGCGACCGCTTCATCGCTCATCGCCCGGATATCGCAGAAGCGATCGAAGGCAGCAACGAGACGCTGTCGATAGGCGCTGCCGTCATCCGGCCCCGACGAGACCGCGATGATCTCGAACCGCGAGCGGTCGTGCCGTTCGAACGATCCCGCCATCAGATGCGCCGTGGCGTGGTTGTGGAAGTCGGCCGAGAGGTACGCGACGCGGACGCGATCGTGCCGGCGGATCGCGCCGGTCCAGAGCGGCGGCGCCCGCGGCACCAGGTTTCGCGTGCTGCGCAGTTGCAGGTCCATGTCGCCGGTGTAGCCGAGCAGGGTGAAGGGCATCACGCCAGGCTTTCCGGTCCTGATCCGGTCGATTGCGGCACCGGCGAGCTCGTTCCTGCGGTCCCAGTCGCAGAGCGCGCCGGCGCATAGCATCATACCGCCGAGTGCATTCGGGTGGTCCGGCGCCAGCACATGCGCGCGCGAAAAACTGTCCAGCGCCTGTTCGAACTGCTTGAGCTCCTGAAGCGCGACGCCGCGGCTGTTGAGCGCATCGATATAGTCGGGCTTGAGCGCGACGACCCTGTCGAGGCTCGCCAGCGCCTGCCTGAACTTGTTCTGCTCCATCAGCACGCAGCCGATGTTGTGATGGGCCTCGACGAAGTCGGGCGCAATCGTCACCGCACGGGCGAGGCTCTTCAGCACCTCCTCGTGCCGCTTCATCTCCAGCAGCGCGATGGCGCGGTTGTTGTGGGTATCGGCGTGATCGGGCCGGAGCGCCAGCGCGGCATCGAAGCTTGCCATTGCGTCGTCGAGCCGGCGCAGGCGCTGAAGCACCACGCCGCGATAATTGTGGACCTCGGCAAAGTCGGGCGAGAGCGCCAACGCCTGGTCGTAGGCGGCGAGGGCCTCGTCGAGCCGCCCCAATTCCTGAAACGTGATGCCGCGGTTGTAAAACGCCTCGGCGTAAGACGGATTGAGCGCCACGGCCCGGTCGAAGCTCGCGATGGCGTGGTCGAACAGCCGCATCTGCTGCTGGAGCACACCGCAATTGTTCCAGGCCTCGGCGAAGTCGGGCTCGAGCGCCAGCGCGCTTTCGAAGCTGCCGAGTGCGTCGTCGAACCGGCCGAGAGCTTTCAGGACCAGGCCACGATTGTAAAAGATGTCCGCATGCTCCGGGAGCAACGCCAGCGCCTTGTCGTAGCTCGCCAGCGCCTCGCCATATCGCTGCAGCTCCTGCAGCGTGGTCGCGTGGTAGAGGAAGTAGAGCGGATCGGTGCGCTTGAGCTTGATGGCCTTGCCGAGCAGATCGAGCGCGACGTCGGCGCGTCCGGCCTGGCGCGCGAGCAGGGCCAGATGATAGAGCGCGTCCGGATGATTGGGCTGGTTGGCGAGCGTTTGCCGATAGCAGGCTTCCGCCTCCGTCAGCCGGCCCGCCTGATGATGCCAGATTCCGGCTTCGAACTGTTCGGCGGCGCTCGTGCTGAGCGCGCTCGTGAAGCTCGTTGCCTGACCGGGCGAAATCTGCCCGCGCCTGGCCGCAGACCGGCGCTCACGGCGATTCATTCAGGGGCCCCTGACGGAATTTTGCGATTGCCGGCGTTTGGCGCCGACCTCTCCGCATGGTGAAGACCTCCCAAGCCGAGCCTCTTGAGAATATTTCCGATGCATGTCACGACGGTGACTGGTTGGCGTTCAGGCGCTCGCGTTCACTCACCCGGCCGCGCCAGATGGCCGCACGACAAAATCAGGGAGACCACCGATGATCTACGAAATGCGCGTCTACCGCTGCGTGCCCGGCCGCTTGCCGGCGCTCTTGAAGCGGTTCGAGGCGGTGACGCTCAAACTGTGGGAAAAGCACGGCATCAAGCAGGCCGGCTTCTTCACCACGCTGATCGGTGAATCCAACCAGGAGCTGACCTATTTCCTCGCCTGGGACTCGCTCGCCGACCGCGAGAAGAAGTGGACGGCGTTCCAGAGCGATCCGGACTGGATTTCCGCACGGGCGAAGACCGAGGAAGATGGCCAGATCGTCGCCAACATCGTCAGCCAGATCCTGACGCCGACCGCCTTCTCGTCGGTCAAGTAGCGACTATCGGTACCGGGCGCGCCGGGGGCCCCCGGCGCAACCCTGATATTCTGACAGCCCGGGCCGAATGGGGTTGATCCGCCCCTCATCGCAGCTATGGTCGCGGCGAAACGAGGGAATTGCCTTGAGCTCTCCAGCATCGGCGGCGCCGGTCGTCACCATTGGCACGGTCAAGTTCGGCAATGATCTGCCGATCTCGATCATCGCAGGACCCTGCCAGCTCGAAAGCCGCCAGCACGCGCTGGAGGTGGCCTCCGCGCTGAAGGAGATCGCCGCGCGGCTGAAGGTCGGGCTCGTCTACAAGACCTCGTTCGACAAGGCCAACCGCACCAGCGCATCCGCTGCGCGCGGCCTCGGCCTTGCGCAGTCGCTGCCGATCTTCGCCGAAATCCGTTCCTCGCTCGGCCTGCCGGTGCTGACCGATGTGCACGATGCCGCGCAGTGCGCCGAGGTGGCGCAGGCGGTGGACGTCCTGCAGATCCCGGCCTTCCTGTGCCGGCAGACCGACCTGCTGCTCGCGGCCGCCGCGACCGGCAAGGTCGTCAACGTCAAGAAGGGGCAGTTCCTCGCGCCCTGGGACATGGCGAATGTCGTGGCCAAGATCACCAGCGCGAACAATCCCAACGTGCTCGTCACCGAGCGCGGCGTATCCTTCGGCTACAACACGCTGGTCTCCGACATGCGTGCGCTGCCGATCCTGGCGCGCACCACCGGCGCGCCGGTGATCTTCGACGCGACCCATTCGGTGCAGCAGCCGGGCGGGAAGGGCGCGTCCTCCGGTGGCGAGCGCGAATTCGTGCCGGTGCTCGCACGCGCGGCTGTCGCGGTTGGGGTTGCCGGCGTCTTCATCGAAACCCATCCCGATCCCGACCGTGCGCCGTCGGACGGCCCCAACATGGTGCCGCTGCGCGAGTTCGAAGGACTGATCCGCAACCTGATGGCGTTCGACGCGCTGGCCAAGAGCACGTCAAAGAGCACCACGGGCTGATGCAGCAGCCTGTGGTCAGGCCGTCCTCCGAGCAGACGTTTCCGCCCGCGATCAATATTATCGCGCTCGCCGGCTTCTCGGCGGCGTTGTCGACGCGGGCGCTCGATCCGGTCCTGCCGCATGTCGCGGACGACTTTGCGATCAGCATCACGACGGCCGCGAGCATCGCGGCCGGCTTCGCGCTGATCTACGCCCTGGTTCAGCCGGCGATCGGCGCCGCCGCCGATCTGTTCGGCAAGGCGCGATTGATGACAGCATGCCTGGCGCTGCTCGGCGTCGCATGTATTCTGGGCGCGCTCGCCACGTCCTTCTCGGCCCTGTTCGCGACCCGCATCCTTGCCGGCATCGCCTCCGGAGGTGTGTTTCCCGTTGCGCTCGGCCTGACCGCCGACCTCGTCGCGCCCGCCAAGCGGCAGGTCGCAATCGGACGCACGATGGCGGGGTCGATGACCGGCAATCTGCTCGGGGCATCCGCCAGTGGAATCATCGGCGATCTCATCGGCTGGCGCGGCGTGCTGGTGACTCTTGGCGCCCTTGGCCTGATTGCGGCCGTCGCTGTGGCGGCAGGCTTTCGCGGCGCCGCGCTGACACCGCCGCCGAAGACCGACCTGAAAACCCTGCGGCAGGGCTATCGCACCATCTTCGCCAATCCCAACACGCGCTACTGCTACTCGGCCGTCTTCGTCGAAGGCTGCTGCGTGTTCGGCCTGTTCCCCTTCATCGCCGCGTTCCTGTTCGATCTCGGCGAAAAATCATTGTCGATCGCTGGCATCGTGATCGCGGGGTTTGCAGTCGGCGGGTTGCTCTACACCTTCACCGTCTCGCGCATGCTGCCGCGGCTCGGCGTCAAGGGGATGATGATCGCAGGCGGCTGCCTAGTGGCCTTGCAGCTCGGTGCGCTCGCTTTCGGTCCGGGCTGGAAGCTGCAATTCGTCAGCCTGCTGGCGATGGGCTTTGGCTTCTACATGATCCATGGCTGCCTGCAGGTGTTCGCCAGCGAGCTGTCGATCGGGGCGCGGGCGACGGCGATGTCGCTGCATTCGTTCTTCTTCTTCATGGGGCAAACCGTCGGCCCGCTCGCCTATGGCCTGGGCCTGCAGCATGGCGGGAAGATGCCGACGTTGCTCGCGAGCGGTGCGATCATGGTGGTGCTGGGCCTCGTCTGCGCGCGCCTGTTGAAGCAGCGGGCACCGTCGGACGCACGAGCCTGACGAAAGTATGGAATTACCGATTCTCCGTAGTTTCACCGGGAAAAAACGGTAGTCAGTCATTTCAATCTTAAATCAAACCTCACCGTTCGCTCCGTAGGTTGCCGGTGAACCGCGACTTGGCGGCAACATCTGTGGATCAGTCGATGCAGAAGCAGCGTTCGGTCGCCCGTATCCTCGGGGCGGTGGTCGGGTCTCTCGGTCTCGTCCTTATCGTCATCTGCGCCTACGCGCTGAAGCTGGCGGTTGCGCGCTATTCGGACAGCAACCGGATCGTCTCGCTCGCGGTCGCCAGCCGCGACCTGACCGACACGCTGGTGATCTTTCGCCTGGAGCGCGGCGACACGCTGAGCTATCTGGCGGCGGCCGCACCCGCGCCCGACAGCGTCATGACCAGCCTCGCCGGGCAGCGGGCCACGGTGCAGAAGAATTACGCGCAGGCCTTGCAGAGCCTCACCTCCGTCGAAGCACCGGGGCTTGCCGAGAAGCTCGACAAGCTCCGCGCTATCTGGGCCCAGCTCGAAGAGCTCCGGCCGCGCGCGATCATCGCTCTGAAGCAGGAGAAGGGGGCGCGTGAGGCCAGCCTGACACCGAGCTGGGCCAGGATCAGCGACGCCTACATGGATGCGATCGGCGACGTCACCGCCCATGTCGACAACGCAATGACGCTGATCGACCCCGTGGTCGATCGCCTTCTGATCGCCAAGCAGGCGTCCTGGCAGGCCCGCGCCAATGCCGGCCAGACCATTCTCGTCCAGTTCTCCTCGATCCTCGCCAACAAGACATGGACGGCAGCCGACGGCGTTGCCTTCGCCGATCTGCGCGGCCGCATCCAGCAGTCCTGGCTGGTGGTGCGCGACCTCAGCCCGAACGTCGCCTCGCCCGAACTGCTGCAGGCGATCCGTAACGCCGAGCCGGAAATCTCCGGCGCGCTCAGCGACGAGCGCAACGCGATTACTGCCAAACTGCTCGCCGGTGAGCCCGCCGGCGTCGCCGGCATCGACTACCGCGATCGCCAGCTGGTCGGCGCCAACAATGTCGTCATCGTCACGCAGACCGCGCTCGCCAACATGATCTCGCGGGCCGAGGATGGCGCCTCGCGCGCCCGCTTCAGCCTGATCCTGTTCGGCCTGCTGGTGCCGGCTTCGCTCGCGCTGACCGTCGGCGGACTGATGCTGATGCGCAACCGCGTCACGCGGCCGTTGACCGCGATCACCGGCGTGATGACCCGCTTCGCCGCGCATGATTTCGCCGGCGAGGTGCCGGGCCTCGACCGCAACGACGAGATCGGCCGCATGGCCGCGGCTCTTCAGGTGTTCAAGGAGGCCATGATCAACGCCGAACGCCTGTCCGGCAACCAGGCCGCCGAGCGCGCCGACAAGGAGAAGCGCGCGTCCGAATTGTCCGGCCTCGTGCGGCAGTTCGAGGGCCGGATCGGCCAGATGGTGCAGGCGCTGTCGAGCGCCACGGGCGAGCTGGAGACGACGGCGCGCTCGATGTCGGGCACCGCAGCCGAAGCCCAGACCCAGGCCGGCTCGGCCTCGACGCTTGCCGACCAGGTCGGCGGCGGCGTGCAGACCGTCGCAGCTGCGGCGGAGGAGCTCAACGCCTCGATCCGCGAGATCAACCGCCAGGTCGAGCAGGCGACGCGCGCCACGGAGCAGGCGGTCGTCACCGTCAAGGAGACCGACAGCACGATGCGCGCGCTCGCCGACGGTGCCGGTCGCATCGGCGAGGTCATCGGCCTCATCACATCGATCGCCGGTCAGACCAACCTGCTGGCGCTGAACGCAACCATCGAAGCGGCGCGCGCCGGCGAATCCGGGAGGGGCTTCGCGGTCGTGGCGAGCGAGGTGAAGAACCTCGCCTCGCAGACCGCGAAAGCCACCGAGGAGATCAGCGCCCAGATCACGGAAATCCAGGGGGCGACGCAGAAGGCGGTCTCGGCGATCGACGGCATCGTCAAGACCATCGAGGAAGTCTCCAGCATCAACCGCGTCATCGCCGCCGCCATCGAGGAGCAGAACAAGGCGACCGCCGAGATCGCAAACACAGTGCAGCACACGGCGGAGGCGACTTCGACCGTGACACGCAACATCGCGACGGTGTCGTCGGCCGCGAACGAAACCGGCCGCGCCGCATCCGGCGTGCTGAAGGCCGCCGCGAACCTTTCGGGCCAGTCGACCTCGCTGACCTCCGAGGTCGAGGGATTCATCAGCAAGGTGCGTGCGGTGGCATAACGCGCCGGCGACACGACCAATTCGACAGGCCGTCGCGGCCTCCGGCTTCTGCGGCAATCGTCTTTTCGTGGCATCGTGGTGCCACGGCGCCCTGCGGTATACATGGCACAAGGATTGCTTTGATTTTGGGCAAACCGAGGTGCGAGATCGTGGACGCCCAGACCAGCCGTTCGCCCAGCCCAGCCAGCGCGCTGCGATCCACCGGATATCCCACCAAGCCGCCGCTGCGGCGTTTCCTGACCGATTGCCACGAGGAATTTCGCGCCGACAATTCCGGCGAGCTAGCCGATTACATTCCCGAGCTGAAGCGCGCCAACCCCGACCATTTCGGCATCGCGCTCGTCACCATCGACGGCCATGTCTACGAGGTCGGCGACAGCGCGGTGCCGTTCACGATCCAATCGGTCTCGAAAGCCTTCGTCTTCGCGCTGGCGCTGGAGATGGTGGGCGAGGACCGGGTCTCGGCCACCATCGGCGTCGAGCCGAGCGGCGAGGCCTTCAATTCGATCCGGCTCACCAACGACAACCGCCCTTTCAACCCCATGGTCAACGCCGGCGCCATTGCCTGCTCGGGCCTGATCTATGCGGTGGACGGGAAGGGCGCCTTCGAGCGCGTCCGCTCGAAGCTCGGCCAGTTCGCCGGCCGCGAGCTCGGCGTCGACGAGGCCGTTCATGCCTCGGAGACCGCGACCGGCAACCGCAACCGCGCCATCGCCTGGCTGTTGCGGAATTACGCGGTGCTGCCCGACGACGTCGACGCCGTGCTCGACGTCTATTTCCGCCAGTGCGCGATCCTGGTCACCGCGCGCGACCTTGCGGTGATGGCGGCCACGCTCGCCAATCGCGGCATCAATCCGGTGACGGGCATGCAGGTGATCACGCCCCACGTCGTCGCGCGCACGCTGTCGGTGATGACGAGCTCGGGCATGTACGACTATGCCGGCGAGTGGACCTACCGGGTCGGCATTCCCGCCAAGAGCGGCGTCGGCGGCGGTATCGTCGCGGCGCTGCCCTCGCAGCTCGGGCTTGGCACCTTCTCGCCGCTGCTCGACAGCCATTTCAACAGCGCGCGCGGCCTGAAGGTCTGCGAGGCGCTGTCGGCCCGGTTCGACCTGCATATGCTGAACCGGAATGCCGACGTTCGCTCCAGCATCATGGCGGACTACGACATCTACGGCATCTCGTCGCGCCGCAGCCGCCAGCCGCGCGAGCAGCAGATCCTCGACGAGCGCCACAGCGACATCCGCGTGCTCGAGCTGGTCGGCGCGATGAACTTCGGCACCATCGACTACGTCACGCGAAGGCTCGCCAGCGAGCCGCCGAATGCGCCGCTCCTGATCATCGATTTCCGCCGTGTCCCTGATATCACCGCGGCGGGCGCGGAGCTGCTTGGCGAAACTCTGACCGCGCTCGGCAATGCCGGCGTCACCACGATCCTGTCGGGCTTCGAGGAGACCTCGGCGGTGTGGGCGGCGATCTCGGCGCGGACGGCCGATCCGCGCCGGCTGCGGCGCTTCGCGCTGCTCGACGATGCCATCGAATGGGCCGAGGACCAGGTGATCTACCGCTTCGGCGGCTTGACCGACGTCAAGGAGAGTGCGCATCTCGGCGAGCAGGCGCTGCTGGCCGAGCTCGACACGGGCGAGATCGCTGCCATCGTCGGTCTGTCGACCACCCGCCGTTACGCCGCCGGCCAGCGCATCATCGCCGCCGGCGAGCCCGCCAATTCGCTGTTTTTCCTCCAGAGCGGCATGGTCAGCGTCAAGCTGCGGAGCGGCGTGCGGCTGGCGTCCCTTGGTCCCGGCATGGCGTTCGGCGAGATGGCGATCCTGGAGCAAAGCCGCAGCGCGGATGTGTTCGCCGATACGCCCGTCACCTGCCTCGAACTGCCGCTCGACAGCTTTGCCGACTATCGGCGGGTGCATCCCGAGACGTCCCTGAAGATCATGCGCAATCTCGCGGCCATCTTGGCGCGGAGGCTGGTGCTCGCGAATGCGAAGGTCGATCTGCTGAGCGCGTACTAAGAGTGACTGGAGTTCGCCTTGGCACGCGCGTCGTGGGCTTTGCCCTTGCCAAGTTACCGCAATGTGAAAGAATGAATTTGGAGCGGCGAGCTCCCAATGCAATTTGAGGGAGAGTCGCGTGAGTGAGCAGCTTCATCCTGCTGCACCCCATCAATTGCCGTCCTTCATCACAGCGCCCGGAGACACCGATGTCCTGATGGTCGTGGTCGGCATTGTCCTCATCGGCGCCGTTCTCGCGGTCGGGAATCTCTATCTGCACCTGCACACGATGCCGGAGCGGATGGCCCATAAGTCGCAGAAATTCCAGTTCGAGATCGTGGCCGTGCTGGGGCTGCTGGCGCTGTTTACGCACAACCACCTGTTCTGGGTGATCGGCCTGTTCCTCGCCATGATCGATCTGCCCGACTTCAGCACGCCGCTGCGCAAGATCGCCGGATCGGTCGAGAAGATGGCGGGCATAGCACCGGAGCAGGATCCGACAGAGCCGCCGAATGAAGCTGCTGCGGAGCAACCTTCTGCGGCCGGCGATGCCAAGCCGGGGAGCGCCAAGAACGAGGTGGCCCGCCATGCTTGAGCTGCTGCTCTGCTCGCTCCTGACGATACTTCCCGACTATCTCTACCGCCGCTATCGGCAGGGGAAGCGCATCGGGCACGAAATCACGCTCTATTCGGTCTGGTTCGAGTTGCGATTTGGCATCATCGCTTGCCTGATGCTGACAGTCTCTCTGATTACGATGATCTTCTATTTTCATCCGTCGACCTCGTCGGCGACGTTGTACTACCGGACTGTTCCGATCGTCTCGGAAGTTACCGGCCGGGTCGCGGAGGTTCATGTCGATGTCAGCGCGGACGTGAAGCAGGGTGATGTGCTTTTCAGACTCGATAGCGCCAAGCAGGAAGCCGCGCTCCTGACCGCGAAGCGCAAGATCGCCGAGGTTGATGCCGCCATGCTGGCGGCGCAAGCCGATGTCATGAAGGCGGACGGCCAGCTTCAGGAGGCAAAAGGTTCGCTGCAGCAGGCGCAGGACGAACTTGATACCAAAACTGAATTGCAGAAGCGAAATCCAGGCATCGTTCCGCAGCGCGACATCGAAAAGCTCGGTGTCGCCGTTGCAGGTCGCCAAGGCACTCTCGATGCCGCCACCGCTTCCAGGCAATCCGCGTTGACCCGACTGAGCGCTCTGCTCCCGGCGGAAAAGGCGAGCGCAGAGGCGGCGTTGGCCGAAGCTCAGGTCGATCTGGATAAGACGTTCATTCGCGCTGGCGTCGACGGGCGGGTCGAGCAGTTCGGACTGAGGCCGGGCGACATTGTCAATCCAATGATACGTTCGGCCGGTGTTCTCATTCCGGATGGGGCGGGGCGACGTGCCCTGATGGCAGGATTTGGGCAGATCGAGGCTCAAGTCATGAAGGTCGGAATGGTCGCCGAAGCCACCTGCATCTCCAGGCCGTGGACGATCATCCCGATGGTGGTGACCAGCGTGCAGGACTACATCGCTGCGGGCCAGTTCAGGGGCGGTGAACAACTGATCGAGGCGCAGCAGGTCGCGCGTCCGGGCACCATTCTCGTTTTCATGGAACCGATCTACAAGGGCGGGCTGGAGGGCGTCACGCCCGGCAGCAGTTGTGTTGCCAACGCCTATACCAGCAATCACGAACTGATCTCGTCAGGGAAGGTCGGCTCGTTCAAGAGTCTCGCATTGCATGTCGTTGATGCAACCGGTCTCGTGCACGCCATGCTGTTGCGGATCCAGGCCCTGCTGTTGCCGGTGCAGACGCTGGTGCTGAGCGGGCACTGATTTGCCCGCAGGCCACTGAGGATCAACCCCGCCCGCGATAGGGCGCGACGCCTTGCTCGGGCACCCATAGCCCCTTCGGCACCCGGCCGGTCTGCCAGAACACGTCGATCGGGATGCCGCCGCGCGGATACCAGTAGCCGCCGATCCGCAGCCATTTCGGCTTGATCTCGGAGGCGATGCGCTTGCCGATCATCACGGTGCAATCCTCGTGAAAGGCGCCGTGATTGCGGAAGCTCGCGATGTAGAGCTTCAGCGACTTCGACTCCAGCAGCCACGGGCCGGGCGCGTAGTCGATCATCAGATGCGCGAAATCCGGCTGGCCCGTCACCGGGCAGAGCGAGGTGAATTCCGGCACCGTGAAACGGACCAGATAATCGGTGCCGCCTTGCGGATTCGGCACGCGGTCGAGCCTGGCCTTCTCGGGCGTCTCCGGCCATTCCACGGCGCGGCCGAGCTGCAGATCAGGTGAGTTGTTCGATTTGCTGGGTTTTTTCGACATCAGGCCGCCTCCGTGGCGCCCTCTTAGCCAATCATGCGAGGGCCGTCACCCGGCCTTTTCCGCTCCGATGCATTGCGGTAGAAGCACCGCCAACTGCCCCCGTTGTTCCCCGAAAAGAGGCCCTCATGACCGCCATCATCGACATCATCGGACGCGAAATCCTGGATAGCCGCGGCAATCCCACCGTCGAGGTCGATGTCGTGCTGGAAGATGGCGCGCTCGGCCGGGCCGCCGTGCCCTCCGGCGCCTCCACCGGCGCCCACGAAGCCGTGGAACTGCGCGACGGCGGCAAGGCCCGCTATCTCGGCAAGGGCGTCACCAAGGCGGTCGGCGCCGTCAACGGCGAGATCTTCGAGGCCCTGAGCGGCCTCGATGCCGAGCAGCAGCCCCAGATCGACCAGATCATGATCGACCTCGACGGCACGCCGAACAAGAGCCGGCTGGGCGCCAACGCCATCCTCGGCGTCTCGCTCGCCGTCGCCAAGGCGGCCGCGAACTCGCTCGACATGCCGCTCTATCGCTACGTCGGCGGCACCTCGGCGCGGCTGCTGCCGGTGCCGATGATGAACATCATCAATGGCGGCGTGCACGCCGACAACCCGATCGACTTCCAGGAGTTCATGATCCTCCCCGTGGGTGCGTCCTCCTTCGCCGAGGGCCTGCGCTACGGCGCCGAAGTCTTTCACACCCTGAAGTCCGAATTGAAGAAGGCCGGTCACAACACCAATGTCGGCGACGAGGGCGGCTTCGCCCCGAACCTGCCGTCGGCGGACGCCGCGCTGGAATTCGTCATGAACGCGATCGGCAAGGCCGGCTACAAGGCGGGCACCGACATCGTGATCGGCCTCGACTGCGCCTCGACCGAATTCTTCAAGGACGGCAAATACGTCTATGAAGGCGAGGGCAAGACCCGTTCGATCTCCGAGCAGGCCAAATATCTCGCCGACCTCGTCGGCCGCTATCCGATCGTCACCATCGAGGACGGCATGTCCGAAGACGACATGGACGGCTGGAAGGAACTCACCGACCTGATCGGCAAGAAGTGCCAGCTGGTCGGCGATGACCTCTTCGTCACCAACGTCAAGCGCCTCGCCGAAGGCATCAAGGCCGGCCGCGCCAATTCGATCCTGATCAAGGTCAACCAGATCGGCACGCTGACCGAGACGCTCGCCGCCGTCGAGATGGCGCACAAGGCCGGCTACACCTCGGTGATGTCGCACCGCTCCGGCGAGACCGAGGATTCCACCATCGCCGACCTCGCGGTTGCCACCAATTGCGGGCAGATCAAGACCGGCTCCCTTGCGCGATCCGACCGCACCGCCAAATACAACCAGCTCCTCCGCATCGAACAGCAGCTCGGCAAGCAGGCGCTCTACGGCGGCAAGGCGGCACTGAAGGCGCTGGCATAAGCCGGCGTCTGGACGAGAACAGGGGAGGATCGACATGAGCGACGGCAACACCGGCCTGCAACTGCGTTCGCTGATCAGGAAGAGCGGAGAGCTCGAGATCTCGCTTCTCGACGTGCCGACCCCCGAGCCCGGCCCGGACGAGGTCGTCGTCCGCGTCGAGGCGGCCCCGATCAACCCGTCCGACCTCGGGCTCCTGATCGGCGCAGCCGACATGAGCACGGCGAAGGCATCCGGCACCAAGGAAGCCCCCGTCATCACCGCGAAGGTGCCGGAGGGCGCGATGCGTGCGATGGCCGGCCGGCTCGACGAGTCCATGCCGGTCGGCAACGAAGGCGCGGGCGTCGTGATCAAGACCGGCTCGTCCGATGCCGCCAAGGCGCAAATGGGCAAGACTGTCGCGATGATCGGCGGTGCGATGTATGCGCAGTATCGCACCCTGAAAGTGCGCGAGTGCCTGCCGCTTCCTGAAGGCACCACGCCGGCGGAAGGCGCGTCCTGCTTCGTCAACCCGCTGACCGCGCTCGGCATGACCGAGACGATGCGGCGCGAGGGCCACAAGGCGCTGGTGCACACCGCCGCCGCCTCCAATCTCGGCCAGATGCTGAACAAGATCTGCATCAAGGACGGCATCCCGCTGGTCAACATCGTGCGCAGCAAGGAGCAGGCAGACATCCTGCACAAGATCGGCGCCAAATACGTCGTCGATTCCACCGCGCCGAACTTCCTCGCCGATCTCACCAATGCGCTGGTCGAGACCGGCGCCACCGTCGCCTTCGACGCCATCGGCGGCGGCAAGCTCGCCGGTGACATCCTCAACTGCATGGAAATCGCGATCAACAAGACCGCGAAGGAATACAGCCGCTACGGCTCGAACGTGCACAAGCAGGTCTATGTCTACGGCGGGCTCGATGTTCGCCCGATCGAGCTGCCGCGCGGCTTCGGCATGGCCTGGGGCGTCGGCGGCTGGCTGCTGTTTCCGTTCCTGATGAAAATCGGGCCGGCGGACGGCGCCAGGCTGCGCCAGCGTGTGGTCGACGAATTGAAGACCACCTTCGCCAGCCACTACACCAAGGTGGTGTCGCTTCAGGAAGCACTCGATCCCGCCAATATCGCGGTCTACGCCAAACGTGCCACCGGCGAAAAATTCCTCATCAACCCGAGTAAGTCGTCGTGACGTGCGACGGCGTCCGGGCCTGATCGAGTTCAGGCCTGAGCGGTGGGGCGGATAACGATCTCGCCGACATCGACATTGTCCGGCTGCGCTATCGCGAAGGCCATCGCCTCCGCGATGGCGCTTGCCGGAATGGCCATCGCCTTCATGCTTGCTTGCCCTTGCGCCCGTAACGCGGAATCCGTCATGGAGGATGGCAGTTCGGTGTCGACATAACCGGGCGAGATCGTGGTGACCCGAAGGGACGGGCCGGCCTCCTGACGAAGCCCTTCGGAAATCGCCCTGACGGCGTTCTTCGACCCCGCGTAGACGGCCATTGTCGGAACGATCTTGATGCCGGCGGTCGACAGGGTGTTGACGAAATGGCCGTAGCCCTGACGACGGAAGACCGGCAACGCCGCGGCGATTCCGTAGAGCACGCCTTTCACGTTCACGTCGATCATGTCGTCCCAGTCGTCGACCCTCAGATCGTCCAGACGCGAAATCGGCGCAATCCCCGCATTATTGATCATGACGTCCAGCTTCCCGTATCGGTCTGTCGCGAGTCCGACGAGCCTGGCGACGTCCTCGCGTCGCCTGACGTCGGTGACGAGATACGACGCCTTTCCGCCCTTTGACGCGATGTTCGCGGCCAGCTTTTCCAACCTGTCGGAGCGGCGTGCGCCGAGGACCACGATGGCGCCACGTTCTGCGAGATGCCGGGCGGTGGCGTCGCCAATTCCGCTGCTGGCGCCCGTGATGGCGATGACCTTGCCCGCGATGCCTGTCATAGGGTGTTCCATCCATTTCGTTGCGGGATGAAGTTCGCATCGGAAGCGAGGATGATCTATGCTCGAAGTGCCCGAAAATCGTCGAGATCGGATCAAGCCTTGGACAACCTCTCGGATAAGACTTTGGGCAAGGCCTCGGACCCGCTGGACCCGCTGTCTCAGGTCTTCTCACTCTTGGACGTTCGCGCTGCGCGTTGCACCAGGTTCGAGGCGGGCGGCAATTGGTCGTATCGATTTCCGGCAAAACCCGCCCTGAAGTTCGGCGCTGTCATCCGAGGTGATTGCTGGATCGATTTTGGCAACGAAGCCCATCATCGGCTTGTCACCGGCGACTGTTTTCTTCTCGCCAATGCACCCGCCTATGTTCTTGCCAACGACGAACGCCTCGCTCCCGAAGACGGTATGGCGGCGTTCGACTGGACGCAGTCAGATGTCGCGCGTCACGCGGGCAGCGATACGGTTCTGCTCGCCGGCAGTTTCGGTTTCGAAGCGTCAGACGCCGAGCTGCTGCTCGATGCGCTGCCTCGCTTTCTGCTCATACCATCGCGCAGTCCGTCGGCGTCAGTCATTCATTCCACGCTTCAGATTCTCGACCTTGAAATCAGGGGGACTGGAATCGGAGCGGCGGTCCTCACCGACAGGCTCGCAGACGTCCTGCTCGTCCAGGTGCTCCGCGCGGCGCTGGACCAGAGTGCCGGCGAGGGTCTTGGATGGATCAATGCGCTGGTCGATGCCAGGATCGGCAAGGCAATCAGGCTGATGCATGAAAACGCTGCTCACCGCTGGACCCTGGATGCATTGGCTGGCGCGGTCGCCATGTCGAGATCCGCGTTTTCGAAGCGGTTCAAGTCGCTGGTGGGGCTGGCGCCGCTCGATTACCTTCTTCGATGGCGAATGCGGCTCGCACGCGATCAGCTACGGCGTGGAGCGACCGTTTCGGCAGCCGCCGCGCAGCTGGGTTACGCGTCGGAGAGCGCCTTCGGACATGCCTTCAAACGTGTCTACGGCCATGCACCGAAGCGATACTGGCGTCGACAGGCCACGGGGGAAAAATTCCCCAACGCCCCAAATAAATAATCCTGATCTGCGAAGGCACGTCACCCAAAGGAGGTCTTGCCTTCTGAGCGAAGCGGGAGATTATTCCGCCGCCATTTGAAAGCGTGAAAACCGCAGGCGCTCAGAAGGGGACATCTGCATGACCGATCTCAATCGCCGCCATTTGCTCGCAGGCGCCGCTGCCGTCGGTGCGGCCGCCATGACCGGCCTCCGGCCGACCGCCGCCAGTGCCGCAGTGCCGCAAGCCGGGACGCAGGCACCGGGCTTCTACCGCTACAGGGTCGGCACTTACGAGTGCACCTCGATCAATGACGGTGCGCGTACCTTCCCGATGCCGGACAAGTTCGTCGTCAACGTGCCGAAGGACGAGGCGCTCGCCGCCGGCGAGGCGTCCTACATGCCGAAGGGCATGGTTACGGTGCCGTTCAATCCGCAGCTCATCAACACCGGCTCCAAGCTCGTGCTGATCGACGCCGGCAACGGCGTCGCCAATCTCGAGCCGAGCAAGGGCGCGGTCGGCCGCACCCTGCAAAACCTCGCCGCCGCCGGCGTCGACCCGAAGAGCATCGACGTCGTGCTGCTCTCGCATCTGCATCCCGACCATACCAACGGCATTCGCCTCCCTGACGGCGCGCTCGCGTTCCCGAATGCGGAGATCATGGTTCCGGGCAAGGACTGGGCGTTCTGGACCAGCGAAGACAACGCCGCCAAGGCGGAGTCCAATCCGATGATGAAGAACTACTTCGCCAACGTGAAGAAGACCTTCACCGGCCTGGAGTCCAAGGTCACCAAGTACGACTGGGGCAAGGAGGTCGCGCCCGGCATCACCTCGATCGCGACGCCCGGTCACACGCCCGGGCACACCTCGTTCGCGGTCGCATCGGGCGATGCCACGGTGCTGATCCAGTCCGACGTCACCAACATTCCGGAATTCTTCCTGCGCAATCCGGACTGGCACGTCGCATACGACAACGACCCGGCGCTGGCGCAGGAAACCCGCCACAAATTCTACGACATGGCGGCCGCCGAAAAGGCGACCGTGATCGGCTTCCACTTCATCTTCCCCTCGGCCGGCCATGTCGAGAAGGACGGCGCGAAGTACCGCCTGATCCCGAAGGCGTGGAATCCGACGATCTGAGCCTCTTCGCGGATTCGCACGAAACATCAGGCCGCCACTTGGCGGCCTGAATGTTTTGGGTGAGCATCCGCTTTCGTGAAACTCAGCGTTTCCAAATCGGACCGGTTCATGCACTTGCATCCATCGGCCCGGACCGCTTAAGTGCCGGCCCGGCACTCCCGCTCAAGCCCTCAAGGACAATCCATGGCCTACAACATCGTCACGATCGCCGGCAGCCTGCGCAAGGACAGCTTCTCGCTGAAGATCGCCAATGCGCTCGCCAAACTCGCGCCGGCCTCGCTCAAGCTCGAGGTCATCACGCCCGCGGGCATCTCGTTCTTCAACCAGGACCTGGAGGGTGCGCCGCCGGCGGACTGGCTGGCCTTCCGCGACAAGCTCCAGAAGTCGGATGGCGTCCTGTTCGTCACGCCCGAATACAACCGCGCGATTCCGGGCGTGCTGAAGAATGCCATCGACGTCGCCTCGCGCCCGTATGGCAAGAGCTCGTTCAACGGCAAGCCGGTCGGCATCATCTCCAACTCGCCGGGCCCGCTCGGCGGCGTCAGCGCCGCCAAGACGCTGCAGAACATCCTGCCGGGTATTGCCGGCCCGATCATGCAGCAGCCGGAAATCTATCTGAACGCGGTCGGCGACGCCTTCGATGCCGACGGCAATCTGGTCAAGGACTCGCTGAAGGGCGTGCTCCAGGCCTATATCGACGCCTTCGCGGCGCACGTGGCTAAGCACCACGGCTGAGGCCCTCGATCGTCATGCCCGGGGCAGGCCCGGGCATGACGATCGACGCAGCGGGCAGGGGAAATTAGTGCGCTCTTAACCAACCTGCCGCATCTTGCCGGGATGGTCTCCCGCGCCCGCCTGAAATCGATCCTGACCGGCCTTGCCCTCTATGCGATGGCGGCCGCGATCGTCGGCTATTTCGGCGTCAACGCTTATACCGGCAAATACGGCCTCAACGCGCGCCAGGAGCTCGATCAGGAGATCATCGCGCTGACCAGCGAGCTGGCGCAGCTCAAGCGTGAGCGCGCAAGGAGCGAGCAGCGCGTCTCGCTGCTGCGTACCGCGAAGATCGACCCTGATATGCTGGACGAGCGGGCGCGGTTCCAGCTCGACTATGTCAATCCGCACGATCTCGTTCGGATGATCCCGGCGAAGTGATGCGCCGTCGATGAAGGCTGCTGCCGCGCGAGCACAGCGACCTGTCACTGATTCCATCGATCCGTCACGACAGAGACATGCGCAAGGCGCGTTGCCGTGGTGCTGTTGACGCCGGCCTGTCTGCGCCGGGGCATTCCATACACCTCGGCGTGAGCAAGCGGAGCTAATGTTGCCCGATCAGAGCCAAACATTGTGCAATATTTCGACCACGTTGCAGTGCGGCATAACGAAACTTGCGCCGCGTCGCCGCGGTGCTTTCGCGCGCGTTTGAACTGGGTTAGAGAGGTCGAAAGTTTTCTCTGACCCGGAATTCCCATGGCCGCACCCAAGAAAGCCGCCGCAAGCACTCCACAGGACAAGACCAACGGCCGGAATTCACCAGGGAGCAGGAGCTCAAGGCGCTCCGCGACATGCTCCTGATCCGGCGGTTCGAGGAAAAAGCCGGCCAGCTCTACGGCATGGGCGCGATCGGCGGCTTCTGCCATCTCTATATCGGCCAGGAAGCCGTGGTGGTCGGCATGCAGATGGCCCTGAAGCCGGGCGATCAGGTCATCACCGGGTATCGCGATCACGGCCATATGCTTGCCACCGGAATGGAGGCCAACGGCGTGATGGCCGAGCTCACCGGCCGCCGCGGCGGCTATTCCAAAGGCAAGGGCGGCTCCATGCACATGTTCAGCAAGGAGAAGCACTTCTACGGCGGTCACGGCATCGTCGGCGCCCAGGTTTCACTCGGCACCGGTCTCGCCTTCGCCAACAATTATCGCGGTAACGACAATGTCAGCGTCACCTATTTCGGCGATGGCGCGGCCAACCAGGGCCAGGTCTATGAGAGCTTCAACATGGCGGAGCTCTGGAAGCTGCCGGTGATCTACGTCATCGAGAACAACCGCTACGCCATGGGCACCGCGGTCTCGCGCGCCTCGGCACAGCAGGATTTCTCCAAGCGTGGTGCCTCCTTCAACATCCCCGGCCGGCAGGTCGACGGCATGGACGTCCGCGCCGTGAAGGCCGCCGGCGACGAAGCCGCAGCTTGGTGCCGCGGCGGCAACGGGCCGATGATCCTGGAAATGCAGACCTACCGCTATCGCGGCCACTCCATGTCCGACCCTGCAAAATACCGCACGCGCGAGGAGGTCGAGAAGGTTCGCCACGACCAGGATCCGATCGAGCAGGTGCGCAATCGCCTGCTGGCGGCCAAGGTCAGCGAGGCCGATCTCAAGGCGATCGACGCCGAGGTGCGCGACATCGTCAACGCCTCTGCCGACTTTGCCCAGCATGATCCCGAGCCGGATGCCGCCGAGCTCTGGACCGACATTTACCGCTGAACGCGCGCAAGCTTTCTCTTGGAGTCGATATGCCAATTCAAGTGCTGATGCCCGCGTTGTCGCCCACGATGGAGAAGGGCAACCTTTCCAAATGGCTCAAAAAAGAGGGCGAGACGATCAAGTCGGGCGATGTCATCGCCGAGATCGAGACCGACAAGGCGACCATGGAGGTCGAAGCGACCGATGAGGGTACGCTCGGGAAGATCCTGATCCCCGAAGGCACCGCGGACGTCGCCGTGAACACGCCGATCGCGACCATTCTCGCCGATGGCGAGAGCGCCGCCGATCTCGCCAAGGCGCCCGCGCCGGCCAGGCAGGAGAAGGCCGCGGAGTCCGCTCCGCCCGCCGCTGCAAAGGCCGAAGCGCCTGCGCCCAAGGCCGCTCCGGCGCCCCAGGCCGTCGCTGAACCCGATCCGGAAGTGCCCGCCGGCACCGAGATGGTGACGCAGACCATCCGTGAAGCGCTGCGCGACGCCATGGCCGAAGAGATGCGCCGCGACGCCGACGTCTTCGTGATGGGCGAGGAGGTTGCCGAATATCAGGGCGCCTACAAGGTCACCCAGGGCTTGCTGCAGGAATTCGGACCCAAGCGCGTGATCGACACGCCGATCACCGAGCACGGCTTTGCCGGCGTCGGCGTCGGTGCCGCCATGACGGGCCTGAAGCCGATCGTCGAGTTCATGACCTTCAACTTCGCCATGCAGGCGATCGACCAGATCATCAACTCCGCGGCCAAGACGCTCTACATGTCCGGCGGCCAGATGGGCTGCTCGATCGTGTTTCGCGGGCCCAACGGCGCCGCCGCCCGCGTCGCCGCCCAGCACAGCCAGGACTACTCGGCCTGGTACTCGAGCGTCCCGGGCCTCAAGGTCGTCGCGCCGTTCTCGGCTGCCGATTACAAGGGCCTGCTCAAGGCTGCGATCCGCGATCCCAATCCGGTGATCTTCCTCGAGAACGAGGTGCTCTACGGTCACACCGGAGAGGTGCCCAAGCTCGACGATTTCGTGATTCCGATCGGCAAGGCGCGTATCGCGCGCACCGGCAGCCACGTCACGATCATCTCCTGGTCGAACGGCATGACCTATGCGCTGAAGGCGGCCGACGAGCTCGCCAAGGACGGCATCGAGGCCGAGGTGATCGACCTGCGCACGCTGCGGCCGATGGACACCGAGACCATCATCAACTCTGTCAAAAAGACCGGGCGCGCCGTCACGGTGGAAGAGGGCTGGGCCCAGAGCGGCGTTGGCGCCGAAATTGCCGCGCGCATCATGGAGAACGCCTTCGACTATCTGGACGCGCCGGTCGCGCGCGTCTCCGGCAAGGACGTGCCGATGCCCTATGCCGCGAACCTGGAAAAGCTCGCGCTGCCCTCGGTGGCCGAAGTGGTCGAGGCCGCCAAAGCCGTCTGCTACAGGTAGGCCATGGCGGGCCCGAAGGAGCAGCCATTGCCACCCGACGTGCTTGCCCGCGATGACGCGGTCGAGATCCTGCGCGTGTTCGTGCTGGACGGCGGGCTGTCGATGGCGTTCCAACGCGCCTTCGAGGAGCCCGACATGTGGGGCCTGCTGCTGGTCGATCTCGCCCGCCACGCCGCGCGCGCCTATGCGCGTGAGAGCGAATATACCGAGGAAGACGCCATGAACCGGATCCTGGAGATGTTCCAGGCCGAGATCGAGCGTCCCACCGACACCGGCACGACGACACCGCGCGGGAAGGGACACTGACCGTGGCGATCGAAGCTCACCATTTCGACTTCATGCTGGAGGCGATCCGCGAGGCGGAGGCTTCGATCGCCCAGGGCGGCCTGCCGATCGGAGCCGTGCTGACGCGCGACGACAAGATCATCGCCCGGGGCCACAACAATCGTGTGCAGGAAAACAACGTGATCCTGCATGGCGAGATGAGCTGCCTGCGCGAGGCCGGCGCGATCACGTTCCACGACACCGTCATGTACACCACGCTGTCGCCATGCTCGATGTGTGCCGGCGCGCTCGCTTTGTTCAAGGTCAAGCTGGTGGTGATCGGGGAATCCGTCACCTTCGAGGGATCCAAGGACATTCTCGACAAGTTCGGCATCCCCTGGATCGATCTTGCCGACGATCGCTCCATCACCATGATGAAGAATTGGCGTTCCGTTCCGGCCAATGAGCGCCTGTGGCAAGGCGACATCGGCAACTAAATCTAGGTCCTGTTCGTCCTCGCTCCCGGGGACGGATTTTTGAAAAGTTTGTCTTGAGGTCAGCATGCCCATCAACATCCTGATGCCCGCTCTCTCGCCGACGATGGAGAAGGGCAACCTCGCCAAGTGGCTGAAGAAGGAAGGCGACAAGGTCAAATCCGGCGACGTCATCGCCGAGATCGAGACCGACAAGGCGACCATGGAGGTCGAGGCCATCGACGAGGGCACGATCGCCAAAATCCTCGTACCCGAGGGTACGCAGGACGTCCCCGTCAACGACGTGATCGCGGTGCTCGCCGGCGAGGGCGAGGACGTGAAGGCCGCAGGTAGCGCGAAACCCAGTGCTTCGGCAGCGCCGCCGAAAGCCGCCGAGAAAACTGCAGAGGCTCCCGCTGCTGCGTCGGCTCCGGCCGCTGCGTCTGCCGCCCCCA
>LNAP01001715.1_pt1 | contig 26900 bp, 26 predicted proteins | sample 602601 | NCBI WGS metagenome assembly LNAP01 (sample SAMN02440304, study PRJNA202911) | soil metagenome | biome: Subtropical and temperate rainforests or woodlands; isolation source: soil samples (1 kg each in a 20% v/v slurry with milli Q water) were... ... | reverse complement strand
GCTGGGCAGCCTGTTGTGGCTGTCCACCACCAGACCGGACGGCACGGCCCTGGTTCGCCCCGTGGCAGCACAGGACACCGGCGGCGCCAATGCCGGCCATAGATGTGCCGGCCGCGCTGCTGGCCTCCGATGTCCTGGGCGTGGCTGGTGATGTTGGGCCAGGTCAGGCCCGTCATCAGATCATAGAGCGGCGCCAGCGTGCTGCGGCGCGGCTGCAGGAGCACCGAGTAATTCTTGGCGTGGGAATCGACGTTGCCGATGGCGATGTTGAAGATCGCCGCATCGAGCAACTGGGTGATTTCACGCGCCGTCATGTGGTGTCGCACCAGGGCGAACATGTCCGCTAGCGACGGGCCTTTGACGCCCGAGCGGTTGTGCTCGTACTTGGCGGCTGGCGGCTTGCCCAGAGCCTGGCAGAAGTCCTCCTGGTGCAGACGCTGGACGCCGGCGTCCGAGACTTGGCGATCATGGCGTTCGACGAGCAGATAGGACCGCGCCCCCGCGCGCCCGGTCGTGACCGGCGCCACGGAGAGGCCGCACCGGCCCGCCAGCACCATGCACAGGGCTTCGTTCTGCACGCTGCCAGGCAGGCGTGGGTTGTCGGGTTTGAGGATGTGGGTTGAGGCCGCGCCATCGATCGGGATGGCGAGGCCCTCGGCGACGCGGACGAGCGGCAGCTTCTCCTGAGCGCCGGCCAGGCTCATCGACACCCCGGCCTCGCCGACCAGGAAGGGCCGCGACGGCAGCTCCTCGATAATCCGCTCCAGCGCCTCGCCAGGCAGGGACACGAGCTTGGGCGCATCGCCCCGGCATGGCTCGCCCATGGTCAGGGCGCCCGCGAGATCGCGGCCGAGGCTGGCGATCAAGCCCAGGATGTCGTCGCGGGCCACGCCGAGCGCGCGGGTGACGCCTCGCAGCGGCTCGCCCTCCGGAAGGAGGTTCATCAGCCAGGGAACCGTCGCCTCCGGCCCATGGCGCGCCTGCGCCAACGGCATGGTCAAGGAGATGGGAAAGCTGTCGCGCGCCCCGCTCCAGGCCTCCTCATAGTGCAGCCACGGCCCCTCGGCGTCGGTTTCGATCCGAGCGACAAGCCGGTCCGCCGCATAGATGGGCAGGCTCATGGTCGCACCGCCCTTCAGAACTCAGCCGCGTCGGTGAGGCGCATGCCCGCAGCCTTGGCGGCCGCCAGCGCCTTGCCTAGTTGGGCGGTGGCCTTCCCCGCCTCGAGCTCGACGATGAAGCGTTCGCCGACGCCGATGGACAGCGCCAGTTCCCGTTGGGTGAGCCCCAGGGCCTTGCGCGCGCGCGCCAGGGTGGCTCCGAATTCTTGCGCCGTGGCGATCATGGTCATCTTCCCGATCGGGAAGATAGGCGCGATAAGGCGCATCGCGCAAGACACATCTTCCCGCTCGGGAAGAAGAGACGATATATCTCTGTCGGAAGCTGGAAAACTTCCCGTTCGGGAAGAAGTCGGGCGAGCCCGAAGCAATAGCGTTGGCTTGTGCAGGCCCAACACCACCGCTCGCTTCATCCGGCGGCGACCGGTGCGGCGGAACTCGACACGGGTCTGAGAGGCTTATCGCCGGGTGTCCGGGCGACTTCATCCTCCGACCTGCAGCAGCGCTCATCCTGCCCAGGTCCGCCAAGTCGCCGGGGTCAAAACATCCCGGGTCGCCAACACCGAGACGCTCTGCATTTTGCTCGATGCTCATGGCGATGCGCCGACGTCGCGTGTGAAAACCGCCTCTGCCGCCTCCCAGGGCCATAGAGAGACCCCTTCTTGGCCGTTGGACCCAGCCGATCGCGGGTTCCAAAGGAGCCCTTCGATCCTGCGACCATCGTCTGTTCGCGCGACGTGAACGATCAGGTCCACCGCTCGTTCGATCAGGCGCAGAGACGAACTGGCCATGACCTCGGCCAGTAGATCTTCCAGACGTGATAAGGCCTCGAGCGCAGAATTCGCATGTATCGTAGCAAGGCCGCCTGGATGGCCGGTGTTCCAGGCCTTCAAGGTCTCCAGGGCCGACGCCCCATCGCGCAGCTCGCCAACGACGATACGATCTGGGCGCATGCGTAGAGCATCGCGCACGAGATCGACCACCGCGATCGCATCGGGTGGACGGCGGGTGAGCGTCGCGACCTGATCCCAGGCCGAGCACTGGAGTTCGCGCACGTCCTCGATAAGGAAAACCCGGTCGCTGGCGAAGGCCGGTTCGGCCAAAAGCGCATTGGCCAGCGTGGTCTTTCCCGAACCGGCCCCGCCGGAGACAAGGATATTGCGTCGCGCACATACGGCCTGGCCGAGTGTTGCGGCCTCTTCTGGCGACATCGCACGCTGGGCCACATAGTCCTTGAGCGTCCAGATCCTCTGGGGCCGCTTACGAATGGAAAAGGCCGGCTGGGCGCAGACCGGAGGAAGGAACGCCTGGAAACGCTCCCCGCTCGGCAGCGCGCCCGACAACCTCGGAGCGCTTGGCGTAATGGTCTGCCCGGCATGGGCCGCCACCAGCCGAATGACCCTCTCGCGCGCGCCGACAGTCAACCTTACGCCCAGGTCGCGCCGCCCCTGGCCCAGCACGTCAACGATGACCCGTCCGTCGGGATTGACGAGGACCTCCACGACGCCTGGCTCGGCGAGCGCCCTTAGCACCACCTCGCCAAGCGCCTGATCAAGCGCTTGATGTCTACGCGCCTGGGAGGCCGCCTCGGCCTCCATCCTAAGGCGCCGCCGGCGAGTTGACGGGCGGCAAGACTGAGCTGGGCGAGGAGGCCCTATCGGGTCGGAAGGAGGCCAGCGATCCCCCTGCGATAATCTTGCCGGCGGCCACGCTCAGCAGACGCTCGATGCGCGCCTGGGCGGCGACCTGCATCAGCGGATCGTTGTCGGCGGGCGTATCGGGCAGCCGCAAAAAGAGCGCCCTGGCCAACTCCACGATCAATTCCTGCAAGATGCTGAAATCGCGCGTAGTCCGACGCTCATGATCGCCCAGCACCCTGGTCAGGGCCTCCTCTCCGCAGGTTTGGCTAGGCGGGTCAGACGAGAGTCCGCGTTCGATCGCTCGTTCGGCCGCACGGCTAAGGGAAACTCGATCCCCCCGCGCCGAACGCCGCAGCGCCGTGAGCAGCTTGGGATTGTCGAAATATACCTGAACGCGGGCGACTCGCCGATCAGCTTTCCTAGTCATGATGACGTCCCTGCAGATGGTCCAAAAAAGCTTCCTGGGCAGCCATTTCCCCCGCCGCTCCCCGGTAAATCTCCGCCCGATGGGCAGCGGGCCTATTCTCGCCGGCCACCGCGTTCGCCCTGGGGACCACAGGGCTTGCCCCCTCAACCTCGCCTAGCGCGCGGCGCCCAGCCCAGGGATGCGGGACAGCCCCGGGCGTATCGAGGCCTGCGGCCTGGTCCGGCGCTGGCCTGGCCGCTCGGCGCGAAAACGGCGCACGCTGATCGTAGCGAAGCTTTCTGGCGAGCAGCGGCCGTCGGCCGGCCACGAACATCAATTGCTGGTCATCGCTTAGGCCCCGGATCTCGCCAGGATCCATCAGCGGCCTTTCGGTCTCGCTGCGCGAGATCGAGGCGCGCCCGGCCCCAAGTCCGGCTGGACCGCTGCGGCTGGTGCGCAACTGGGTGGTCAGACCGGTCAATCTGGACACCTTGTCTTGAGTGAGCGGATCAAGGGCGCTGAAGGCGGTGTAGACGAAGCAGTTGTCCAGGATCGAACTGTGCGGCCCATAGGTTTCGACGATGTCGTTGAGGCTCTGGGCGACCAGCATGGCCTTCAGCCCATAACCGCTCATCAGGCGCAGAGACTTTTCGAAGAACGGAAGGCGGCCCAGCAGCGGAAACTCATCCATCGCCAGGAGGAGCTCGTGGCGCTTGAGCCGCCCGCTGACATCTTGCGTCTCATGGGCCGTCAGCGATTGAGCCGCCGCATAGAAAAGCATCCGGATCAGCGGTCGAAGCGCGGCGACATCGGAAGGCGCAGCCTGGACATAGAGGCTCATCGGCGCTTCGGCGCACATGAGATCGCCAATGGAAAAATCCGAAGCCGAAAGCGCCCGCTCCATGTCTTCTCCGGCCAGCCACTTCAGATAGGCGCGGGCTGTGCCTTGCACGGAGGTGCGGAAGCGGTCGTGCATGGCGACATAGCCCTTGGCCGCGGTCTGGATGAAGGGGTGAACCTGTGGTCGCCCATCGGATCCAGCGCGATGCAAGGTCCTCAGCATCGTCTCGGCGACCGCGTCGAGGTCGGCGAGGAGTTCGCGCACCCTTAACAGGGTCTTCTGGTTGTCCGGCTCGGCGTAGAGCACGTGCAGGACGACCGCCTCCAGAATCTCTGTAGCGGATTTGTCCCAGATGGCGTCTTCGTCCCGCACCCCGCCCGGATCGGCCAAGATCGCCACCAGACGCTGAATTTGCGCGATCTCGCCAGGCCCCGGACTGATCTCCGCAAGCGGGTTCCAGCGCGCCGAAGCAAGGTCGCGGGGATTGAAGTAGAGGACGTGGGAAAATGAAGAGCGCCAGCCGGCCGTCGTGCGCCAAAGCTCGCTCTTGGGGTCGTGAACCAGCGCGCTCGCCGGCCAGCTGAGCAGGCTTGGCGTTACATGTCCCCGTCCCTTGCCCGAGCGCGTCCCGCCCGTCACCAGGGTCGGACGCAGATCGGCGGTAATCAGCAGGCGGCCGTTGAGTTCGCCCAGCACACAGCCACTTTTGTCGCACAATCCGGCCGACCGGGCATCGGCCAGATCGCCCCAGCCCCGCCCTCGCCGCCCATCGACGCTTTCGCCCAGCATCGCCAGACCCAGGCCGCCCCCAACACCCAGCACGATGACAAATCCGGCCCGCGCGAACAGCCTCGGCTGGGATTGGCCGAACTGCACGCGCCAGGCCAGCACCCGCCAGGGCTCATAGACGGTAAGCTGGGTGGAGAGTCGCAGGCCCTTTCCCAGGGCCGGATCGAAACCCACCGACCAGGCCGCGTACTGGGTTGCGCCCTGCAGCCCGACGGCTACGCCGAGCAGAGCCCCGAACAAGCGCATCCGAACGCCCATGTGCAGTTCACCTCCCGTCGGGGCGCAAGGCCGCCCCCCGCAGAAAACGCAACCCACACTTGAATATTACTGGAATATATTTCCGCGATATCCGGCGTCCACGTCATGTATTGACGTCACCCACGACAAATTCTGTCGTTTCCGCCCTATTCGCCGTCCGTATTGGGATCGTCTTTTCCCTCGAGCCACTTCCTGCTGAAAGCGCGAGCAGCCTCCACCTCCTCGCCGAGCCGCGAAAAGGCCGCCTCCAGGATTTCAACGACCGCATGGGGCTGCAGCCATCTCACGTCCTGGCCCTTACGGTCGTACAACTCGCGCACGTGCTCCATCAGGAGCATGACAAACTTGTTGTCGGCGCACGCCACGGCCAGTTCCGGCGTCCCGAGCCTGAAGCTGGCCAAGAGCGCATAGGGATCGCTGTCGGTCACCGCGGCGAAGCGAAAGATGCGTTCCACCTTCAAGTAACCTTCACCAGCTTCGAAACGCTGATAGCTGCGAAGGTCCATCGCCATGGCGTCGGCGATCTGCATGGACGTCATGCCGCAATGAGCACGCAGAGCTTTCAGAATGGCGGAAAGGACCAGATCGCGTTCGGGTTTCCTGCGCTGGCGCCGATCGCTTTCAAAAGACATTGGACAACCCCACACTGTAAATACATTGCGGATCACCCGTAGGTCGCTATCGCACTGATAACGCTCAAGCGCAGCCTTAACAAGAGGGGCGCGGTCGTCCGCCAGCGCATTCGACCCGGACAAAGGCGCCGCGCCCGCGCCCACTCAATTCTCGCCCATATTCGACGCAAATAGATGGACGATTTTCTTCGCCAATCGCGACAATAATTGTCGCATTCCTCGCGCATTCCGTCGTGTTACCAATCCATCTTATTCGAATTGTTTTTACTACCGGCTCTATGCTGATACATGGGAGACTTCGACGATGCGCAAGCGCCCGGAGTCCTTCACTATCGCCTTGGAGACCCTGCGCGCTGAGCTAAGAGCGGGCGTCCATCCTGCCGGGTCACGGCTTACCTCCGCCGACATCGCCGAACGCCTTCACCTGAGCCCGACCCCGATCCGCGAAGCGCTCTCGCGGCTTGCCGGCGATGGCCTCCTGGATGACCGCCGAGGTCAGGGCTATTTCGCCCTTCAACTTGGAGCCAGCGCGCTTGAACATCTGTTCGCGCTGCAACGAGATCTGCTGATCATCGCCTGTTCGCACGGACCCATGCGCATGTCGGGAGCCCTGGAACGCCTGGAGACTGGACTTGGCCAGCGCCCGCCTCCCGAGCGATTTCTGCTAGGCAGCGAGCACTTGTTCCGCTTGCTGACGGCGAGCGCCGGCCATGCGCTCAGCGACCATCTCAGACGGCTGCAAGATCAGCTGGCTCCTGCCCGACGTATGGAGCCGCTCGTCCTGCCCGAACTGGAAGCCGAACTCGCCGGCCTCTTGCATGCCGCCAAGGCCGAGGACGCCGATGAACTCAAGATCGCCATCGAGGCGTTCCATCGACGGCGAATCGACTCAGCCGCACATCTCGCCCGACTACAGGAGGCGTCGACAATATAGATTCGATATAATTTGAATATATATGCAATGAAACTCAAACTCCAAGCATCACCACACGGCGGTGAGATATCAAATACAGGAGCATTGACATGCAATATTCCGAAAGCAGCTTCGAGCTTCTGGCGCTCGGCGACGCCGTCGCCGAGACCAATTCCCCGACTGGGGACCAAGAGCAGGAGCTCAATCCCGACGAGAAGTACGACGAGTAAGCCTCAAGAGCGCCGGCCCCTCCGGCGCTCTTTCTTTGTGGAAAGGCCACGACTTGCCCCTAGCCGCACGTCAGCGACCGCGTCGCGAGGCCCACGCCGTTGCGATCGGCGACGACCTGGTCATTCTTGATCTTAGCCGAAATCTCTACATGTGCGTTCCAGGCGCGGCGAAGGCTTGGCTCAGCCCGGACGGCGCAAGTCCTGATATTGCAAAGCTTTTCACCTTGGCTGGCCTGGATATTGGCGACGCCCCGGACGAGCGGGGGCCATATTCACCGCCGGCGAAGCCCTGGGCCGATGTCGGCGAGAATTTAGAGGCAGCGATTTCCTGGCGCGATCTTGCCCAGGCCGCCATCGCCACCGTCGACCTTTGGCTGAACTACCGCGGGCGGTCCCTGGCCCAGCTCATCGCCCGGATCGAACAGGGACGCCCGCGCCAAGGCCGCACGATCGATCCCAATGCGGCCCATGCGCTGGCAAGACGCTTCCAGGCCTGGATCGCCCTAGCGCCGGTCTCAGACAAGTGCCTGGTCAGGTCGTTCATGCTGCTTCGCTACCTGCAGCGCAATCGGCTAGGTGGAACCTGGGTCTTTGGCGTGCGCACCTGGCCGTTTCGCGCTCATTGCTGGGTTCAGCTCGGCCCAGTGGCGCTAGATGACGCTCATGAGCGGCTCATCGCCTATACGCCGATCCTGGCGGTGAGCGCCCAATGAGTTACCTTGCCCTCTGCATGCCGTCGCACTCCGCGCCCGCCGAGCTGCGGACCAAAGCCTGCAGGCTGCTGGCGCAGGACGCCTCCTGGAGCCAGGCTGGGCGAACCGGCGATCTCCTTCTTTGGACAGGGCCAGGCCCAACGCCGACCATCCGTTCCCTTGGCGACCGGGGATTTGCGATCGGCGAGATTTATAGCGCCTGCGACGGGCGCCCATGGCGCGTGCCGGGCGCGCCGCAGATGGCCGCGCAGAATATCATCGCTGAGCTTTGCAGCCAGGCCTTCGGGCGATACGTGGCGATCTTCGCAGGGCCCGAGCCGGAAGCGTTTCGCGATCCTTCGGGCGGGCTTGACTGCCTGGTCTGGCGGATCGGACCGCTTACGCTTGTCGCCGACGATCTTGAGCACGTTCCTGGGCCGCTGCAACCGCCGCGGCTCTCCCTGGATTGGAATGTCATTGCACGTTTTGCAGCCTCAGCGAGCCTGGCCTTCGGCGAACTGGCGCTTGAGGGCGTATTTGGCGTGACGCCAGGGACGTCACGCTCGCTGACCGATCCTTCCCAAAGCCGCACCTATTGGACGCCCGCCAGCTTCGTTGGGGCTCGGGCGCCTACGCGCCTTGACCAGTTGGCCGAGACCCTGGCCGGGCGGGTCGATATCGCGGTGAAGGCCCTGCTTGGCGAGCATGAGCGTCTCATGGTCGAAGTCTCGGGAGGCCTCGATTCCGGAATTTTGGCAGGTTCAATCGCCCGTTTGGGGGGCCTGCAAGATCGCATCGTCGGATGGTTGAACCATTTCGCGGACCGCGCTGAGGGCGATGAGCGCGCCTATGCGCGCAGCGCCACCGAAGCGATCGGCGCCACGTTGACCTGCGCTCACCTCCCCGTGCGCGCGCTCTCGGAGCGCGATTTCAGCGCCCTCGCCGGGGGCGCGCGCCCTGCTTTCAACGCGCTTGTCCCGGTGCGCGATGAGGACGCTGCGGCGCGCATGAGCATGCTGGGCGCCACCGGCTTGGTCTCAGGTCAGGGCGGAGACGCGGTCTTCTATCAGATGCCCAGCGCGCTCATTCTAGCGGACGAGCTGAGCGCCCATGGCCCTCGTGCATTAGGCTCTCCGCTCGCCCTGGCCCTGGCGCGCAGGCTTCGAAGGTCGGTCTGGAGCGTGATCGGCCAAGCGCTAGACGGCGACAGGACGCAGGTGGCCGGCCGAACTGGCTCGATCACAACCTTGCCACGCCAGGCGGCCAGGCAGGCCCACCCTTGGATCAGCGCGGCGGGCAAGGTCGGCCCGGCCAAGTCTTTGCAAATTGTCGGCCTCGCCAACGCGCAGGTCGCCACCCGCCGATGTCGGATCGCACAGGTCGGAAGCCTGCTCTACCCGCTGACCGCCCAGCCGGTCGTAGAATTCTGCCTGGGTCTTCCTGCCGCCGTCCTCACCGCCGGCGGCAGGGAGCGTGGTCTTGCGCGCCAGGCGTTCGCCGACCGCCTGCCCTCGATGATCCTGAACCGCAGAAAGAAGGGCGAACTGACCGCCTTCCACGCGCAAACGGTCGCCGCCAGTCTCGACTTCCTGCGCAGCCACCTGTTGGACGGAGCGCTGGCCGATGCTGGGGTGCTCGACCGCCACCGCTTGGAAGCTGCGCTAAAGCCTGAGCAGCTTCTTTGGCGCGGCGAGGGAAGCGAGATTCTGCTGGCCGCCGCGCTCGAAGCCTGGGTCCGTCATTGGCAGCGTTACGTTCCCGACTCTGGGCAGGCAGGACGTCGCCAGTTCTGGGCCGGCGGGCGCAGATAATAGTCCAGCCAGTCGCTCGCCCGTCGATAGAGGTCGCGAACATTACCAGGGCTGGCGACGATGTGTCCTTCCCCCCAATAGGTGACCAAAACGGCGTCTTTGTTCTGACGATAGAGCGCTGAGAACATCTCCTCGGCCTGGTTGAGCGGGACCGGATCTTGATCGGCGTGGACAAGCATGACCGGCGTATGAATGTTCATGGCCCGAAAGAGCGGGCTGTTGGCGATATAGCGATCAGGAACCTGCCAGGGCGGAGCGCCCATACGACCTTGCGAGTCCTCGGCCCAGCCCGCCGGCCAGCTTGGCCAGACGCCGTCTTCCGGGCTTGATCGCCAACTCGGCTGGAAGCTTCCGTAGATGCTGATGAGGTCGGTCGGCGCATTCATCGAAATGGCGGCCTTGAACCTGTCGGTCTGCCCGATCGTTCCCAAGGCGGCATAGCCGCCATAGCTATGTCCCCAGATCGCCAGACGTTCAGGATCAAACTGGCCTGGCGCCTGCCGCGCGGCGGCGTCGACAACATCAAGGATGCGCTTGGCCAAGCCCTCCAATGGATCGCGCTGGCTCATCGCAAGCGGCAGGCTCGGGAGCAAAACGGCATAGCCACGGCCCACCAGCACACGAGTATCGGCGACCAAACCCAGCACAGGCGGTCGAGACGAGGGCGGGCTGCGATAGTTATCGCCAAGATAGGGGCGCACCACGAGCGCTGGCCTGCAGGGGCCGGGGGCCGGTAGATAGAGCCAGCTCAACAGGGCCTTACCGTCAGGCCCGGAATGCGCGATGGGCAAGACGCGCATCGGGTCGATATCGGCAAGCCGCCGGTTCAGACGCATCGCCACGGCAGGCGCTTTTCCCGCCCTGCGCGCCTTCAAGAGGCTCACCCCCGAGGGCGTCGAGCTGGTGACCAGCAGCACCCTCTTGGCCGCGCTGAACCCCACCACGGTCTCTCCGGTCTCAAGGTCAAGGCCGATCGGCCCCTTCAGCGTCCGTAGGCCCGGCCTACCGGCCTCGGTCAGCAGCAAGGCGCGGCCAAGCTCGCGGCCTCCGTCCGGTCGCTCCGGGGGCCGCCACGCCACGGCGCCGAGCGCTTGTCCGGGCTGGGGCTCGAGCCCTCCCTTGGCGTTCATGCGCCAAAGCCGTGAGGCGGCCAGCAACACGAGATCGCCATCTTGAGACCCGAGCAGACGGGGGGCCTCCGGCATTTGGGCGGTGAGATTGACTGGGAGGTCGCTGGAAAGGCGCCACCAGTCCAAGCGACCTTCCCGTCTGGCCAGGCTCTGCCCGCGGACGATGGGCCAGTCCCCCAGCCAAGCCGTCTCGATCGCTTCAGGTCGCCGGCGCAGGGCCGGCGAAAATCCGCGACCGTCCAAGCGCTGACAACGGTTCGAGCCGCCCTCCACACTGTAGAATTCTCCTTTGGACCAGGGAGCCTGGTCGGGACGCGCAAAGATCAGGAGGCGGTCTGAGGTTGGGGACCAACTGAGAAGCGTCTCGAGCACGTCGCGCCCGCTGCAAGGATAGGCCAGCACTCCGCTGTGCAGATCTAGCAGGCCAAGTCGGCGCGCCTGCGCGGCCACGCCCCAGTCGCCTTGTGGGCTGCGCCCGTTCGCCGGTTGCAACGGTTCGCCGCGTTCAAGCAACGCGATCTGCGCTCCGGACGGGGAGAGCTTCAGATCAACAAAAGCCCCGACGCGCACGACCCTCGCCCGCCCCGTGGAAACGTCCACGTCCACCACCTGGGTCGGCTCAGGTCCTGGCGAGAGGTTTCGCCAGACGCCGCTGCCGATGGCGGTGTGCGCGCCGCGCCCGCCCGCACTGGCGCTCCAGCGGCGCGGCATTTGATGCGCCGCCTCGGAGATACGGCGCAATTCCGCCGGCGGCTTGGCGCTGGCCAGGACGATAAGTTCGCTTGGGGAACGCCATTCGACGTTGCGCCCTGGAAGGGACGCGGGAATGAGGCCCAGCCATCTGACGCGGCCCGACGCCAGATGGAGCACGCCCAACTCCCACTGCTCGGCGCCTAGCCTGTAGACGGTAAGCTGACGTCCGTCAGGCGACCAGGGACCAAGCAGATAGCCATAGCCCGAAGGCTGGGCCATGAGCTCTCTGGCCTCGGTTGGCGCGTCCAGCGCGATCAGAAAAAGGCGAGTTCCTGCTTGGGGCGCCTGGTGGCCTAGATCAAAGCGCGCGCCAGCGGCGTAAGGCCCGCGCCGCTCCACCGCGGCGTATCGGCCTGCCGGGTCGAGTGAAATCTGGCCAAACGACTCCTGGTTCAGCAGATCGTCCACTGTGAAAGGACGCGCCAAGGCCGACGGGGCGCCGAGCCCTGTGAGCAACAGCGCCAGGGCGAGTATCAAGGAACGCATGGCTCAGCTGGCTCACCAGGCCTTAGTCAGCTGCAGAGACATGAAACGGCCGATCGGATCGCCGTTGGCCGTGTCGTAGGCCACGCCGGAGGTGTTGTCGTAGAACGGCGGACGCTTGTCGAAGAGGTTGCGAATATTGAGCGTCGCCGACAGACCTGCGAGCGGCGAACCGCTGGGCGCCTGGAAGCGCAGTTGCAGATCGAAGGTGGTCATTGCATCGATCGGCGCGCCCAGGGCGTCCTGGTAGGCCGAAGTGTAATTGACCGAGGCCCCCGCGCCGAGAGCCCCCCGCCGCCAATCGAGCGTCCCCCTGGCGCGCCAATCGAGCGGGTAGGTCGCAATCCCGACGAGATCGACAGGCGCCGAGGTCGGGGTCACCGTCTGCTCGTAGCGATAGAGATGGCTGGCGGCGCCGCTGATGGCGACGACATCGTCACCGAAGGCATGTTCGTAGGCGGCGCTAAGGTCGATCCCGCTCACCCGCAGCGAGGCCGTGTTCACATAGCGGGAATCGACGATCGCTCCGTAGGCCTCGGGCGGACCGAGCACCGTGCGCGTGGCCGGATCGGCCAGCAGGGCGGCGATGAGCGCCCGGTCGGCCGCATTGGTGGCCGGCGAGATGCGGCGCACGAAGGTGGAGACGTTCGCATCGTCCAGGGCCGTCTGGATATTGGCCTGAACAGGACGGTCGATGCGGTCCTTGAAGCGAATGTCGAACCAGTTGAAGCCGAGCCGCAGGCCGCTGAGCCGCCTAGGGGCGAGCTCAAAGCCCACCGTGTAGGAATCGGCGGTCTCCGGATCGAGGTCTGGATTGCCGCCCGACTGGATGAGCGTTCCAATCCGCGCAGCCCCTGACGGCAGCAGTGAGGAGGAATTGCTCGCCGGATCGCTTAGCTCCCGCAGCGCCGGCGCCCGGAAAGAGCGCCCATAGCTCGCCCGTATAAGCAGGCCCTGAACCGGTGACCACAGCGCACCCACCTTCGGGTTCCCGGTCCATCCGAAATCGCTGTAGCGCTCTAGACGCCCGGCGAGCGAGAGCTCCAGGCGCTCCATCCCGGAGCGGCGGTTGGCTTCATCGAAAAGTGGGATGCGCAATTCGGCGAAGCCGGCGTCGACCTTGCGCGCGACATCCACCGAGGCCAGCGGGATCGGCGCGACGCTCGTGGTGTAGTTCACCCCGCCCCGCGTAAAGCCCTCTTCCCTGTGCTGGGCCCCGAGCGCGAGCTTGATCGAACCTGCGGGCAAGGTCAGGAGCGAGCCATCGGCCTTAATGTTCAAGGAGCGGACAACGCCCCTGTTGCGGATTTTCTGGTAGCCGCCGCCGATATAGCCGAGCACGACATCGGAGTTGGCCGGTCGGCCGGTGAAGGGATTGAAGTAGCCGTCCAACGCCGGGCTATAGGGGGTGTCTGGACGATCAGGGCTCAAACCCAGGGCCTCTCCCACGGCAATGGTGTTAAGCAGCCCGGTATTGTTGGATCGGCCGATCTCGCGCGCATAGGCGCCATAGACCTCGGCGCGCCAGTCTCCCCAAAGATCTGCATCCAGGCCCAGCGAGATCCCAAGGCTCTCGGCTAAACCCGCCGCGCGAGCGTTCGGCAGTTCGGCGAAGGCGTATTGGATGCTGTGGCTGGCCGCCCCGTTTGGCGAAACGAAGAACGGATTGGCTCGTGAAACGCTGATCAAGCCGGTATTGGTCGATGACGCCGCCTCGTATTTGCGCCGCCCATAGCGCACGTCGCCCGAGAGCTCGATCCGTTCAGTGAGCGCTTGCCTGGCCGTCGCATAGAGACTGTGCCGCTCCTGATGGGGCAGGACATCCACCCCCAGACGCTGGTTGCGCAAATTGACGGTCCCGGGCGTGAAGTCGTCTGGGCCAAGACTCGTACCGTCCTGATCGACCGGAATGGCCCAATAGGGCGCATTGGCGCCGGTGACTGGATCCAGCCTGAGGATATTGCCGGGATAGGCGAAATTGCTGCGTTGGTCGGAACCTCCGAGACGCCGAAGGTCGGCATCTGTGGCGATCTCCCGGTCGGCCGAACGCAGGCGATCTCGCTGGTAGTATTCATAGGAGATCAATCCGCCGCCGCCGGACCAGCTTCGACCAAAGGTCTGAGCGAACTGGAATTCCGAAGGCTCGCCCGCCGTGGCGATCCCGCTTGAAAGGCGCGTTTCTGCGCCCTCGAACCTCTTCTTCAGGATGATGTTGACGACGCCGCCGACGGCGTCGGCGCCGTAAAGCGCCGAGGCCCCGTCAAGCAGAAGCTCAACCCGTTCGATGGCCGCCGTCGGGATGGTGGAGATGTCGGCGAACTCGGCGTTCGAACCGGCCCCGCCCATCCGTCGACCGTTCACGAGCACCAGTGTCGCATCACTGCCCAGGCCGCGCAGGTTCAATCCGCTCCCGAAATGGGAATTGCTGCCCTGACGTTCGCCGCCGTTATTGTTCAGTCCCTCGTTGACGCTTCCGGCGAAATTCTGCGGCAGCGCCGCCAGCGCCGCAGCCACGGTCGTGTAACCAGAGCGCTCGATCTGGGTGCGATCCAAGATCAGCACCGGCGATGGCGTGTCGGTTACGCCCCGGATCAACGACCCGATGACCGTGACTTCAGCGATCAGCTCCGGCGCGCTCGCAGCGGCGTCGACCGAGGAAGACGAGGACTCAAGGCCGACCCGTCCGCTTTCCGGTGGAACGCTCCTAGCGGAACTATCGATCTCCCTGGCAGGCGGCGTCGACGGCGATGCTGGAGCCGGTTGTGCGCGCCGTAGCACCAGGACGCCTTCCTGCGTGCGCGTGACCTCGATATCGCTGCCCACGAGCAAGCGCGAAAGCGCCTCCTGCGGTGTGAACGCTCCGCGCAGCGCGCCGGTCTGTCGGCCGGCCACCAGCTCGGAGGGGTAGAGGACCTGCTGATGGGTCTGGGCGGCCAGCTTGTCCAAGGCCGCGGCGAGCGTTCCGGCCGGAACGTCGATGGCGACGGGCTCTTGAGCGATGGCTGACGAACACCAGCTCAGGAGCAGGCCAGAAGCGACACCGGCCAAAAGGCGAAGCTTGGGGCCGGACGGTGTACGAGCGGATCGGTGCATTTCACTCCCCCGACGCCGCAGCAGCCCGCCGAAATGGCGAGGTCTTGGGTTCTTTTCGCGACGTCACCCAGGAAGACGCGCCAGACCCTCCGATTGCGAACTTCCCGGTGTGGAATTTTTTTCGCCGCGCGCGGCTAGGTCGGCCCGCAGGACGATGCGGTCGTCCGTCCTGGCTGCCGTAAGGCCGAAGAGCTCGGTGACGGCCGAAACGAATGCGGCCGTATCACCCGTCTCGAATGCGCCGTTGATTCGCACCTGCGCCAGATCGCCCGCATCGAGCACGATCTTCGTGCGGCTGTACCGATTGACCTCATCCACCGCCTTGACCAACGGCGTGTCGAGAAAACGCAGGCGTCCGATTGTCCAGCTCGTGGCCTGAGGAACGTCGGCCGGCCCCGGCCTTGGCGCAGCTTCGCCAAGCGTAATCTGCTCGTTCGGCTTTAGGGTCCAGGCGCTGGGCGTGCCGGCGCGTGCGACTTCCACACGTCCTTCGACCAAGGTCACACGGGTCTTCCCCTCGGTGCGCTGGACATCGAACTTGGTCCCAAGGGCGCGCACCTGCGCATCGCCAGCTTCGACCACGAAAGGCCGGCCCCCATCGTGCGCGACCTCGAAATAGGCCTGGCCCCGCTCGAGCACCAATCGGCGCACGTGTTGGCCGTAGCGGACGCGCACCTTGCTATCGGTGTTCAGGCGCACCACCGAGCCATCCTCCAGGCGCACGACCTGCTGGGCCCCGACGTCGGTTGAGTAGGCCGGCCCGCGCGTCGCCATCACAATGATCAGCGCAACGGCGGCGAAGGACAGGGCCGCCAGGGCCATCGGCGGAGCCCAGCGCCATCGCAAGATCGAACGTCTGGTCTTTTGCTCAGGACCGCGTAGGACCGCCTCGGTCATCCGAACCAACTCCGGATCGTTTCGCAGCCGCTCGACTTGCGACATGCGCCCTTGGACCTCGGCATAGGCTGCGCGATGGCCGGGCTCTGCGCGCCACCTAAAGAACTCGTCGATCGTCGTCTGGCTGACCTTGTTCTGACTGAGTTGCACGAACCAACCAGCCGCCTCTTCCAGCGCCTGGCGTTCATCTCTTCGGAGCGTGCCCATGGCCAATTACAGCCTCAATCGCGAAGTCGCGCTACAACGAGAGCCATCGCCTTCTGGAGCCGCTTGTCGATAGCGCGGACCGACACTTTACAGCGTTGCGCGATTTCGCGGTTCGTCAAGCCGCCGATCTTGCTCAACAAGATCACCTCCCTGAACTTGGGAGGTAACGACTTGATCACCTCACGCACATGGTAGTCGTCGTCTATCGTCCCGAACGTCCCAGGATGGGCCAGGTCTACGCCTTCGAAAAGCGCAGCGTGATCGGCGCGGACCTGGCCACGCCGGAATTGATCTCGTGCGACATTCTTGGCGATGGTGATCAGCAGCGCCCTTGGCATGTCGATATCGCCGTTGGCGTAGGCCGCCGCCCGGAAGAAGGTTTCCTGGGTCAAATCATCGGCCCATTGAGCGCCATAACGCCGCTGCAGGGACTTACGAAGCCAGTCAGCATGGCGCCGATAAAGTTCGTCGAGCCTGGCGCATCTGAGCTGGTCTGCCACGTTGCTCGGCGCCGGACCGACACGCAGCGATGTCGCCTGCGCGACATCGTGCTCCTGGGACCGACGCGCACGCGCAGCCCCCCAGTGACGGGACATTGGATTTCCTCGAGCACGAACCGCGCGACGTCAGAACCGGGCGTCTCGAACGCGAGGACCTAAGCCCCTCGCACCCCGCGCTTTTCCACAAAATGCGGTCTTGCATGGCGCGGGCGCCCAGCAACTGCTTGTCGCCGTCACGGCGGCGGGCGGCTTGCCGTCCCAACCTTGCAAGAGATTGTCACAACTTGAAACAGCCGCCTAGAGCGCCTCTGCGCCTGACGTCAGCTCGCCGGGTCGTACATGAACTCGCGCAGTTCCTGCGAGCAACGGCAGGCGACCGCGATTTTTCGCGCCCAGGCGACGGCGTCTTCGCGCGTCGGCAACTCGAGCACGGTGAAGCCGCCCTTGAGGTGACTGCCGCGATAGATCTCCGTGGAAACCGACCCGTCGCCGGAGACCAACACCGGATCGACCTGCTCGTGGATTCCGCCGCCGAACACGTAGACCCCGGCCGCCTTGGCTTCTTCGATCACGGCCCGCGCCGCGTCGGCGACGATCGGCAGCTCCTCGGGAGTGACCACCATGGCTTCGCTGGGAAACGAGATCAGATACTTGGTCATGCGCTGACTATGCATGACGCACGCTAGGATGTGCATCGCTTTCAGCGGGAAGGCCGGGCGGCCGGAACGCTCAAGACCTGGTGCGGGCGGCCGGGATCGAACCGGCAAGAGCCTCTCGGCTCGACGGATTTTCGTACCACTTCGGCTTTCGCCGCCGGGCCTGCGCCCGTTCGTGGTCTGGACTATCCCTTCGCCATAGCCACCGGCCTTAGGCGCCGCCCGTCTAGTCTCTACACCTTCCCCGAAGGGCTTGGCTCGGGATCGCCATCTGACAGGGTTCCCCGAATTTGAGCGGTTCTACGTCCGGGATTTCCCCCGGCGCACTCAATCCTCGGCTTAAGTCCGTTGCGTCTACCAGTTTCGCCACGCCCGCAGGCCGTGCTGGCCCTATAGCCAGTCGCCCGTTCGCCGCCAAGTGGTCCTCAGCCCTTAGGCAGGGCCGCCACGGCTTCCTTGAGCACCGCCAGCCGGTGGGCGTCGGCCGGATGGGTCGACAGCACCTCCGGCGGCTCGGGCTGCTTGCGCCCCTCGCTGGCCATGCGTTCGAAGAAGCGGATGGCGCCGGCCGGGTCCAGGCCCGCCCGCTGCGCCAGGTCCACGCCCAGCCGGTCGGCCTCCAGTTCGTGGTTGCGGGAATAGGGCAGGATCACCCCATAGACCGCGCCCATGCCCAGGGCGCCGGCGATCTCGCCCGCGTGCTGGCCATAGTCCCCGTTGGCGAGGATGGCCTGCAGCACGCCGACCCCGACCTGGACGGCCAATTGCTGGCTCACCCGTTCGGCCGGATGGCGCGCCAGGATGTGGCCGACCTCATGGCCCAGAACGCCCGCCAGTTCGTCGTCGTCGCGGGCGAAGTCCATCAGGCCCTTGAACGCGGCCACCTTTCCGTTCGGCAGGACGAAGGCGTTGATCTCCGGACGATCGAAGACGACGAACCGCCAGTCCAGGTCGGTGCGCCCGCTGGCCCGGACGATCCTGCGGCCCACCCGCTCCAGCCGCGCCTGCATGGCGGTATCGGTCGAAGTCGGCGTCTGGTTGATCAGATCGGCCCAGGCCTGGTCCGCCATCTCGCGCAGGGTTTCGTCGGGCACCACCGCGAACTGGCTGCGCCCGGTCGCCGCGTTCTCCGAGCAGGCGACCAGCGCCGCGCCGCTGGCCAGCACCGCCAGCAGATTGCGGCGCGAGACCCTGACAGGGCCTCGCCGACAGCCGCACGCCGTAATCACGCCCTCGCGGCGCTCTCCCATGCCTTGAACTCCGGGGTGGCCAGCAGCCGGTTCATATAGGCGCCGCAGGAGCCATCGTCGCCATAGTCCGAAGGATGCACGCCATAGGTCCGGAACCTGGTGGCGACCGGCGTATAGAAGGCGTCGGCGATCGACCACTCGCCGCCCAGGAACGGCCCGCCCGACCGGGCCAGCAGTTCGCGCCACAGCGCCACGATGCGGCGGATGTTCTTCTGGGTGGCTTCCGACAGCGTCACGACCTTCGGCTCGGCCTCCAGGGCCATCGGGCACTCGCCGCGCAGCGACTGGAAGCCGGAGTGCATCTCGCTGGCCGCCGCCCGCGTCAGGGCGCGCAGCGCCGGATCGGCCGGCCAGAGCTTGGCCTCGGGGAATTTCTCGGCGAGATACTCGCAGATCGCCAGTGAATCCCAGACCGTCAGGTCGCCGTCCTTCAGCGCCGGCACCATCCCCGAGGGCGAGTGCGGCAAGATCTCAGCTTCCGTACGCCCGTCATCCTGGCGCAACATGATTTCTACTTCGGTGAATGGCGCGCCAACGTGCTTTAGGACCAGCCAGGGGCGCAGGGACCAGGTCGACCACCGCTTGGTTCCGATCACGAGTTCCATGGGCTACTCCTTTTTTCTTCCGGAGAGGCTATTGCCCATGCCCCGGGGGGCTCGTCTAGAGTGCGCCCAACAATAAGAAATTCGTATCAGTCCCATTTTCGTAGGAAACGTCCTTCATGACCGAGACCACCGCACAGTCGGTTGATCCGGCCACCGCGGCCGCCGCCCCGGCGGCCAGCGCCCAGCCATTCTCCGCATCTTACACGCGGTATGCGATGTTCCTCCTGCTGGGGATCTACATCGTGAACTTCCTGGATCGCGCCGTGGTCAATATTCTGGCCGAGCCGATCAAGAACGACCTTCACCTTGCGGACTGGCAGCTCGGCCTGATGAGCGGCCTGGCGTTTGCGATTTTCTACACCGTGCTCGGCATTCCGATCGCGCGTATGGCCGAGCGTAAGAACCGGCCTATCATCATCGGCACCGCGGTCGCCGCCTGGTCCGGCTTCACCGTGCTCTCCGGCTCGGCTCAGAACTTCATCCAGCTCGTGCTCTGCCGGATCGGCGTGGGCGTGGGCGAGGCCGGCTGCACGCCGCCGGCCCACTCCCTGATCGCCGACTACGTGCCCAAGGAAAAGCGCGCCTCGGCGCTGGCCTTCTACTCCATGGGCACCCCGCTGGGCGGCCTGCTGGGCTTGGTCATGGGCGGCCTGGTGGCCGACGCCTTCGGCTGGCGCTGGGCCTTCGTGGTCGCCGGAGCGCCGGGCGTTCTCTTCGCCCTGCTCGCCTGGTTCACGCTGAAGGAACCCCGGAAGGTCATGGCCCAGCACTCCGCCGCCATCCAGGCGACCCAGGCGTCCTTCGGCGAAACCCTGAAGTACCTCGGCAAGAAGAAGACCTTCTGGCTGATCGCGCTCGGCGCGGCCATCAAGGCGTTCATCGGCTACGGCCACGCCCCGTTCACCGCCTCGTTCTTCCTCCGCGTCCACGGCGACGAAGTCGCCAGCCTGGCCTCGGCCTTCGACCTGAAGTCCGTCGGCTTCCTCGGCCTGGCGCTCGGCCTCATGGGCGGCACCGCCGGCACCATCTCGGCCTGGCTCGGCGGCCAGATCGCCGACCGCTACGCCAAGACCGACCTGCGCGGCTACGTGTCGGTTCCGGCCATCGCCTCGCTGCTGGCCGTGCCGATCTACGTCATCGCCGTCAGCGTCCCGTCGGCGACCGCCGCGCTCTGGATCCTGGTGATCAACGGCCTGATCGGCTCGCTCTGGTACGGGCCGGTCTATGCGATCGGCCAATCGATCGTGCCGCCGCACATGCGCGCGACCACCGCGGCGATCCTGCTGTTCATCATCAACCTGATCGGCCTGGGCCTTGGCCCGCTCGCCGTCGGCATCCTGTCGGACATCATGAGCAACGTCGTCGGCCTCGGCCCGGCGCAAGGCGTCCGCTGGGCGCTGATGCTCTCGACCGGCTTCGGCCTCGTCGCCTTCGCGCTCCTCTGGGCCGCGCGTCGCACGATCCGCGAAGAAATGGTCAGCTAGGCCTCATGGGCGGAGAGCGCCGCGCGCGCTCTCCGCCTAATGACGCAGGAAGACTAGCCAGATCGCAGTTGCGGCGAAGATCAGCCCGAACACCAGGTTCAGCCAGCGGGCCCGGCGCACCGGCCGGCCAAGCGCCGCCTGGATCAGGAACACCGCCGCGGCCAGGGCGCACCCAGCCGCCGCCAGCCAGAACTTCCCCGGAGGCGGCACGAATATCGCCGCGGCCACCATCGCCAGGGCGATCGCACGCCCTATCAGTTCCGGCGCCAGCCGCCGCTTTTCCGCCGCCATCACGTCCCTCTTGCTCGAGCCTGCGCCGAACCTCGACGCGGTTGGTCATGGTCACAGAACCCGCAGCGGCGATCCAGCCGCAAGTCGAAAGCGTGAGCTTGTCGCCCTGCCCGGACTCTGGAAAATAGGTCGGTGACCAAGCTCATCTTCGATTGCGATCCGGGCGTCGACGACGCCATCGCCCTCTTCCTCGCCTTCGCCTCGCCAGAGCTCGAGCTGCTGGCGATCACCACCACGGCCGGCAATGTCAGCGCCAGCCTGACCGCCCGCAACGCCGCGATCATTCGCCAGATCGCCGGCCGCGAGGACGTGCCGATCCACGCCGGCGCTGATCGCCCGCTCTTCCGCGCCCCGGTCGAGGCCGGCGCCTTTCACGGCCAGAGCGGCCTTGGCCCGCTGGAGCTCTTCACCCCCGCAAAAGGCGTGGAGGCCGGCCACGCCGCCCAGGCCATCGTCGATATCGTCATGGCCCACGCCCCCGGCGAGGTCACGCTCGCCGTCACCGGCCCCTGCACCAACCTGGCCCTGGCCATGCAGCTCGAACCCACCCTCACCGCCCGGCTCGGGCCGGTGATCGTCATGGGTGGCGCACGCCGCGAGGGCGGCAACATCACCGCCTCGGCCGAGTTCAATATCTTCGCCGATCCGCACGCGGCCCAGGTCGTCTTCGCCTCGGGCGCGCGCTGCGTGGTGATGGGGCTGGACGTCACTCATCAGGTCCGCGCCGATCCAGCCCGCACCGCCGCGATCGCAGCCATCGACACCCCGGCGGCCAGGGCGAGCGCCGTGCTGCTCGAGTTCTCCAACGCCCTGGAACGCGACATCGTCGGCGGGACCGGGGCGCCGATCCATGACCCCTGCGTGATCGCCTACCTGCTGGCGCCCCAGCTCTTCACCCTGCGCCGCTGCGACCTGCAGGTGGAGACCAGCTCGCCCCTCACCCTCGGGCACACCGCGGTCGAGTTCCGGCTCTCCGATCCGGCCGCCGCGCGCATAGAATGGGCGACCGGCGCCGACGCCTACGGCGTCTTCACCCTGCTGACCGAGCGCCTCGCCAGATGACCAGGATCACCATCGTCGGCTCGATCAACCTGGATTTCGTGGCCACCGCCGCCACCCTGCCAGCCCCCGGCGAAACCGTGACCGGCGCCAGCCTCGCCCGTCATCCCGGCGGCAAGGGCGCCAACCAGGCCGTGGCGGCGGCGCGGCTCGGTGCCGACGTGGCCTTGGTCGGCGCCACCGGTGACGACGCGTTCGGTCGGCAACTGCGCGAGGGCCTGGCCGCCGAAAAGGTCGACCTCCGCCACGTCGCGCAACTCGTCGACAGTGCCAGCGGCACCGCCTCGATCACCGTCGCCGGCGGCGAGAACCAGATCATCGTGGTCCCCGCCGCCAACGCACGCGTCACCCCGGCACAAATCGAACGCGCGCAGGCGCTGATCGCCCGCGCCGACGCCGTGCTGGTGCAGATGGAAATCCCGCTGGAGACCGTCGAAGCCACCTTGCGCCTGGGCCACCGCCTCGGCGTGCCGGTGATCCTCAACCCCGCCCCCGCGCAAAAGCTGCCGATCGACTGGTTGCAACTCGCCCGCTACGTCACCCCGAACCAGCATGAACTGGCGATCCTGCTTGGCGCCGATCCCGACGAAGACTTCCGCACATTGATGCAACGCGCGCCATGCCCGGTCGTACTCACCCGCGGCAGCGAAGGCGCCTGGTACCGCGAACAGGGCGAACCGATCCACCAGTCCGGCTTCAACGTCGACGTGGTCGACAGCACCGGCGCCGGCGACACCTTCAACGCCGCACTGGCCGTGTTCCTCCACGAAGGCCTTGCCGCCGCCGTACGCAAGGCCTGCGCCGCCGCCGCACTATCGGTCACCAGGCTCGGCGCGCAGGGCGGCATGCCGGGCCTGCGCGAAGTGGATGCTTTCTTCGCGCAGCAGCCCGGTTGATCACTTGCCGATGCAGAACGAACTGAAGATCGCCCCGAGCAAATCGTCGCTGCTGTAGCTGCCGGTGATTTCGCCCAGCGCATGCTGGGCCTGGCGCAGTTCCTCGGCAGCGAGTTCGCCGGCACGACTCGTGGCGAGGACGGCGGTGGCGTGATCGAGATGCGCGCCGACCTGTTGCAAGGCCAGCACATGACGACGGCGCGCGCTGAAGGCGCCTTCGCGAGGCGCTTGAGGTGCTCGCGCAAGATGTCGAGGCCTTCACCGGTTTTTGCGGAAGCCCACAGCCAGTGCATGCCTTCGCACTGGTTGTGGCGGGCGGGAATCTGATCGAGGTCGATCTTGTTGATCAGCACCACGCGCTCGACGCCGGCGGGCAGGGCATCGAAGAACGCCAGGTCGGCGGCGTAGTCGGCGGCGGTGGTGACCAGCAGGGCGACGTCGGCGCGCTGCAGTTCTCCGTGGGCGCGACGCACACCTTCGCGTTCGACTTCGTCTTCCGTTTCGCGCAGGCCGGCGGTGTCGGCCAGTTCCAGCGCGATGCCGTCGAGACTTAGCGCTTCGCGCAGCACGTCGCGGGTGGTGCCGGCGATCGGCGTGACGATGGCGCGGTCGCTACCCGCCAGCGCGTTGAGCAGGCTGGACTTGCCGGCGTTGGGGCGGCCGATGATGGCCACGCGCAGGCCATCGTTGAGGCGCAGGCCACGCCGGGCTTCGCGCAGCAGCTCGGCCAGTTCGTCGCGCACGGCTTCGAGCTGTTGGCCGATCGCCGGGTCGGCGAGGAAGTCGATTTCCTCTTCCGGAAAGTCGATCGCCGCCTCGATGTGCACGCGCAGCGTGACCAGCGCCTGCAGCAGCGCCTCGACCCTGCGCGAGAACGCGCCCTCCATCGACTGCAGCGCGGCACGCGCGCCAGCCTGCGAACGCGCGGCGATCAGGTCGGCAACCGCTTCGGCCTGGGCCAGGTCGAGCTTGCCGTTGAGGAAAGCGCGTTCGGTGAATTCGCCGGGCCGCGCCAGGCGGGCGCCGAGTTCGCAGCAGCGGCGCAGTAACGCGTCGAGCAGCACCGCGCTGCCGTGGCCTTGCAGTTCCAGCACGTGCTCGCCGGTGTACGAGGCGGGTGCGGGGAAATGCAGCAGCAGGCCGCGATCGATCAGTTCGCCGGCACCGTCGCGGAACGCGGCGAAATGGGCATACCGGGGCTGCGGCATGCGGCCGAGCAAGGCTTGCGCGATCGCCGGCACCACCGGCCCGGATACGCGCAGCACGCCCACGCCCGCCGCACCGGGGGCACTGGCGATGGCGGCGATGGTATCGCTGGGGTGCTCGGTCATGCGGTGACTCTAAACGAAGTCAGCCGCGACGGTGACCCGGTCGCGGCTGACGAAGGAAGCGCGATGGACAGGCTCAGGCGGCCTTGGGCTTGACCACGTCCTCGCGATCCACGTGATGGGTGATCCACCACTGCTGGCCCAGGCCCACGATGCCGTTGACCGCGTAGTACAGGCACAGGCCGGCGGGGAAGAACGCGAACATCACCGTGAACAGCAGCGGCATGACCTTCATCATCTTCGCCTGGGTCGGGTCCATGCCCGCGGCGACCGGGTTCAGCCATTGCGTGCCCAGCATCACCAGCGCGTAGATGATCGGCAGGATGTAGAACGGATCGGGCGCGCTGAGGTCGGGGATCCACAGGAACGGCGCGTGGCGCAGTTCCAGGCTGTACTCGAGCACGAAGAACAGGCCGTAGAACACCGGCAAGGTGATCAGCACCGGCAGGCAGCCGCCCATCGGGTTGACCTTCTCCTTCTTGTACAGCTCCATCATCGCCATCTGCATCTTCTGCTTGTCGTCGCCATAGCGCTCCTTGAGCGCCTGGACACGCGGCTGCAGCTTGCGCATGCGGGCGCTGGAGCGGTACTGGATGGCGGTGAGCTTCCAGCTCAGGCCCTTGATCAGCAGCACCAGCAGGATGATCGCCACACCCCAGTTCTTGGAGATCGCGTGGAACTGCGACAGCACCCAGTGCATCGGCACGGCGATGACCTTGAACATGCCGTAGTCGATGGTCAGGTCCAGCCCCGGCGCGATCACGTCCATCGAGCCCTGCTTGTTCGGGCCCACGTACAGGCGCGACTGGCTGGTGAGGCTCTGCCCCGGCGCCACGCTCAGGGCGGGGCCGACCGTACGGATCAGGTAGCGCGGATGCGCGCTGTCCGGATTGATCGTCTGGGTGACGTACTGCTCGGTCTGGTCGGCCGGCGGAATCCACGCGGTGACGAAGTACAGCTTCAGCATCGCCGCCCAGCCGCCCTTGATCGGGGCGTTGAGCTGGTCCTTCGGTTCGGCGAAGTCCTTGAACGGCAGCTTCTCGAACTTCTCGCCGGTGTACCAGGCGGCGCCCTGGAAGCTGCGCGTCTCGGGATTGCTGTAGTTCGCCAGCCAGTTGCTGGCCTTCGGCGGCTCGACCCGCAGCAGCTGCTGATAGGCGTTGCCCTGCCACGGCGCGGCGCCGCCGTTGTCGATGCGCTGGCTGACCCCGATCACGTAGCTGCCGCGCTTGAAGGTATAGGTTTTGGTGACCTTGAGGCCGGCGGCGTCCTGCCAGGTGAGGTCGACCTTCAGCTCGTCCTGACCGGCGGCGAGCGCGTAGTCGGTCTTTTCGCTGTGGAACAACGCCAGGTGGTTCGGCTGGTCGGCCGGCGCGGTGTCGCTACTGCTGACTAGGCCGTTCTGGGCCACCGAATAGCGCTCGGGATCGCTGGTCAGCAGTACGGTCGGTGGCGGGTTCGGCGCCTTGTGCGTGCGCGGCGCCTGCGGGTAGGCCAGCAGGTCGGCGTGCACCAGACTGCCACCGCGGGTATCCACGCTCAGCTTCAGTACGTCGGTCTCGATGGTGATCAGCTGCACCACTGCGGGTGCAGCAGCAGGAGCCGTGTCGCCGGCGATCGTCGGCGTGCCCGCGGGGCTTGGTGCGGAGGCCGCCGGAATTGCGCCCGGTACGCCGGCATCCGCCGCTGGCGTGGCCGCGCTCGCTGCCGTGGTCGGCGGTGGTGGCGCGTAATCCTTCTCCCAGGCCAGGAACAGGAAGTAGGCCACGGCCAGCAGGGCGAACATGAGGAAGGTGCGCGTTTGATTCATCGCGTAGCAGATCCGGGTAACGCCACGACACGTGTCAACGCCGCGGAGACAGGAAGGAAAAAGGTCAACGCTCGATTGTGGTGGTGTCGCCGGCGGGCTTCAATGGCCCGGACACCGTGGCATGGCTGGCCAGCAGTTTTTTCCACAGGCCGTCGAGTTCGGCCAGCAGCTGCGGCCCGGGTACGCCGGCGGCCTGTTCGCGCGCCATCACCATCATGTCGACCCCCGGCAGCTGGTGGCGCACGCGCCGGAACGATTCGCGCAGCAAGCGCTTGATCCGGTTGCGCTCGACCGCACGCTTGGAGACGCGCTTGGAAATCGCCAGGCCGAGCCGGGCATGGCCCAGGTCGTTGTCGCGATAGCGCATATGAAAACAGCGGCCGCCTGCGCGTCCGCTGCTTGTCCGCAAGGCGGCGAAGTCACCTGGCCGACGTAACCGCGCTTCGCGCGGCAGCCCGGCGGTGGACATGACGCTTGCCCCCAATGCTTGATCGGTACTTACGGGATCAGGCGCTTGCGGCCCTTGGCGCGACGGGCGTTGAGAATCTTGCGGCCGTCGGCGGTAGCCATACGGGCACGGAAACCGTGCGTGCGAGCGCGCTTGAGCTTGCTGGGCTGGAAGGTCCGCTTCATGGCTTACTCCGAAGGGAATGTGGATAAAAAGGTCAGAAAGTATGTGGGGTATCCGCCGCCGCTGTCAAATGACGCCGGAAGGCGTCCTGTGGATACCCATGTGGATATCTGGGCCGCGAGGGTGTGGAGGCTGCTGCTAGACTAACCCATCAACCCCGCGCGCAAGCGCTTTGAAGCTGTGGTCGATTTTATTCATGAGTGATCTGTGGCGGCGCTGCCTTGAGCGCCTCGAAGGCGATTTGAGCGCCGAAGACCTGCATACCTGGCTGATGCCGCTGCAGGCGCGCGACGATGCCAACGGCCTGCAGCTGTTCGCGCCGAACTCCTACACCCTGGACACCGTGCGCGGGCGCTACCTGGAACGGATCGAGGCCGTGCTGCTGCAGCTCGGCGGCAAGCCCTGCCCGGTGCGGCTGGAGGTCGGCTCCAGCGCAGTCCGGCCGGTACCGTCCGCCAAGGCGGCGGCGGCGCCCCGGGCGGCCGGGGCCCCGCCCC